>ENA-UOOM01000412-UOOM01000412.1-fermentation-metagenome-genome-assembly--contig:-NODE-412-length-50661-cov-50.605165_pt1 | contig 50661 bp, 40 predicted proteins | sample MGYA00245781_ERZ724031 | MGnify/ENA primary metagenome ERZ724031 (study PRJEB28704, sample SAMN03018317) | fermentation metagenome | biome: anthropogenic terrestrial biome; feature: soil; material...
GAAAGACCTGGGTATTCGACCAGCACAATAATTTTGCGGCTGAAGTGGCTGCAGCATTGGCGCCCTTGAAGGTAGAATATCCGACACTGGAACAAGCGGCTGCCTATGCAATAACAGGCCATATGGGATTAGGACCGCAAGGCTCAAGAGGTCAATCCTGGTGGAGTGCCGCTGCAAACGACAAGGCCTCTTGGACACTCTATTCATATAAGTTTACGTTCATTCAGAACGGTGTGCAGCTAAAGATTGAAAATTCCGGTGACGGATACGGAAGAAAAGCTGTTTCGTCCGCCGCAGGATTTAATGTTACGGGAACGAGCGGCGATGATGCTTTTTTCCCCTATCCGGGCGGTGACTATACGTTCTCTATCGACGAGAGCGGTACGCATCCCAAGCTGACCCTCTCCGGGAATGCTTTTATGGGTTATTATTGCGGCCATCAAGAATACGAAATCGTGTATCAGACCGAAGAGGTAATGGCATTGGTAGTGCATAACCAGGTGGAACAACAAGACTGGTGTTTTGTTTTCTGCCGTGAAGACCTCAATGTGCCAGCGCCGCCGGTAGCCAAGGAGCTGAAAGCGATTCCGCTGAGTGAAGATTTTGAAGGGGATGAAATACTGGCTTTCAAACTGGAAGATATGGGGGGTGCAACAAAAAGTGCCGTGATTGGTAATCCTGTACCGCTACCCATCAATGAATCCTCGAAGGTGTACCGTTACTGGAAGTCGACCGGTTTCTACAGCAACCTCTCCTTCACTGCGCCTGATTATAAATTCGATCTAACGACACAGAACAAAGTCAGGGTGAAGGTCTTTATCCCCTCCTTCAACGATTATACCACGGAATATACGGTGGCTGGTCCCTGGATCTCCAACAACAAGTTGTTGCCTCAGCTGGCCGTGAAGCTACAGGATGGCGATCATCCGGCCCCGTGGGAAGGACAAACCGAAATGGTGATCGCAAACCTGCCAATGGACAAGTGGCTGGATCTGACGTTTGACTTCTCCCATGTAGCCGGCCGGAAGGATTATGACCGGATCGTGCTTCAGTTCGGTGCCGAAGGACATGCCGGGCCGGGCTTCTTCTACCTGGATGACTTTGAATTTGGTGAATAAAACAGATAAATTAATTAAGAGGCTGCCGGTGCAACAACCGGCAGCCTTTTCAACCCACATGAGAAAAATGAATACGATATGGATCGTGCTGGCCCTGATGATGGCAGCCTGCGGCGGAGATGACCCGTCGCCCATCACCCCTAAGCCCGATGTTGTGGTGAAATGGGAGATAACACCGGCAACCACACAGTTCTCCGCAAAGGGGGAGATCAAAAACATTGTCGTGACGGCCAATGGCGACTGGACAGCAACCTCTGGCCAGTCCTGGTGCAGCCTCACACCCGACAAAGGGGGAAACGGACAGACCCTGGTAAAGATCAGTGCAACGGCCAATCCGAAAGAGGAGGTGCGAAACGCAGAAATCACTTTTACTTCCGGAAAGTACAGCCAGAAGTATACAGTTTCGCAGGACGCCGGCACCATCGGAAATTATGTGCCGACAGGTTATAACCTCGTCTGGGCGGAAGAGTTTGACGCTGCCCGGCTAAGTAGCGGTAAGCCTGCTCTACCCGACACGCAAAAATGGTGGTACGAAAACCTTCCCAAGGGTACGGTCAACAATGAACTGCAGACTTATGTGGGGGGATTCAGGGGCACCGACACGGTGGCGGCAATCCACGACGGTACGCTGAAGATCATCGCTCGGAAAAGCGGAACCGATATCATCTCGGCGCGCATCAATACTATTGAGAGCTGGACCTACGGTTACTTCGAGGCTCGATTGCGGGTCCCGGGCGGCAAAGGTACCTGGCCCGCCTTCTGGATGTTGCCGGAAAAAGAACCCCTCAACTGGCCGCTCGACGGGGAAATCGACATCATGGAGTATGTGGGTTATGATCCCGGGTGGATACACGCTTCTGTGCATACAAAAGCCTACAACCATACAATCGGAACCCAGAAAACCGCGCGGATAGAGGTTAAAACTGCCGAAACAGCGTTCCACATTTACGCGGTGGAGTGGACCGCAGACTATATAAAGGGATTCGTGGATGGCGTGGAGTATTTCCGGTTCAACAACGACGGCACCGGAAACAAGGAGACCTGGCCCTTCAACGTGCCCTTCTACCTGAAGCTGAACCTGGCATGGGGAGGCAACTGGGGCGGCGCGCAGGGTGTCGACGAGTCGAAGCTTCCCGCCACCTACGAGATCGATTATGTGCGGGTGTATCAGAAGTAGAATCACGAAACAAAATATATAAACATGAGCTTAGCTTATAGCTGAATGCTTAAAAGAATAATAAAATGAAAACGAACAAAATATTCTTTTTTCTCCTTTTCATTCTGTTACTGACTGCCTGTAATGGTGGTGTCGGAAAAACCGGGGGGACCCTAGACGTCGGTATGGAGAAAAAGATTGATAGTATCCTGGCACAAATGACGCTGGAAGAGAAGGTGGGACAGATGGCCCAGTTTACCCTCGATCTAATCGGAAAAGGAGGAAATGCCTATCTTAGCGACGAACCTTTTGAGGTGGACAGCGCCATGCTCGATACTGTAATCGGAAAATACAAGGTGGGTTCTATCCTCAACACGAGCAACAACCGGGCCCGTACTATCGAAGTATGGGAAGAAATCATCCGTACCATTCAGCAAAGGGCATTGCAGGAGACGGGTATTCCGGTAATCTATGGCATAGATGCCATCCACGGTACTACATACACGGCAGGAGGAGTCCTCTTCCCGCAGGCCATCGGTATGGCGGCTACATTTAATACAGGACTGATGAAAGAAGGATCGCGCATCACTGCTTATGAAACACGGGCAAGCAACATACCCTGGACCTTCGCGCCAACGATGGACTTGGGAAGGGATGCACGCTGGTCCCGGCAGTGGGAGAGCTATGGCGAAGATGCATATCTCAACGCACAGATGGCGGTGGCATCAACTCTTGGCTTTCAGGGCGGGGATCGCAACAAGGTAGGGAGCCAGCATGTAGCTGCCTGCCTGAAGCATTATATGGGATACGGTGTGCCAGTATCGGGTAAAGACCGTACTCCGGCGGTTATCCCGGAGGGTGATCTGCGGGAAAAATACTTCGAGCCGTTCCGTGGGGCCATTACTGAGGGTGGAGCCCTTTCGGTGATGGTGAACTCGGGGATCATCAATGGAGTCTCTACCCATGCCGATCACCGGCTACTTACGCAATGGCTGAAAGAGGAGCTGGGTTTCGATGGGGTGATTGTGACCGACTGGGCGGATGTGCAGAACCTGCTGAGCCGCGATCATGTGGCAGCTGATTACAAGGGAGCTGTCAAAAAGGCGATCAATGCCGGTATCGATATGGTGATGGAACCCTACAACCTCGCTTTTTGTCCCACCCTGGTACAGTTGGTGCAAGAGGGGCAGGTACCTATGAAGCGTATTGACGATGCGGTACGCCGGGTGTTGCGATTGAAATTCCGACTTGGACTTTTCGAACGGCCTTACTGGTCATGTGAAGAGTATCCCGATTTTGGAAATAGCGGGAACGAAGGAATCGCGAAATCAGCAGCGGATGAGTCGATTACCTTGCTGAAAAATGAAAACAATATCCTTCCGTTACCCGTTAATGCCCGTATTCTTGTAACAGGTCCCAATGCCCATTCTATGCGTACTCTTAATGGAGGGTGGAGCTATTCCTGGCAAGGCGAAAAGGCGGAGGAGTTTGCGCAGGACTACAATACTATCTACGAAGCGTTGCAGCGGAAATTTGGGGCCTCCAACGTGCGATACGAACCCGGCGTCACTTATAAAATGGATGGACAGTACTTCGAGGAGAACGCACCCGAAATAGCAAAAGCCGCCGTAGCAGCCGGAGGAGTGGACTATATCGTGCTTTGCCTGGGCGAAAACTCCTATTGTGAAACACCCGGAAACCTGGATGAACTGAGTCTCTCTGAGAATCAGACAGAATTGGCCCTGGCGTTACAAAAAACCGGCAAGCCTGTAATCCTGGTACTGAATGAAGGACGTCCACGGCTGATCCGCAAGATTGAACCGGGTGCAATGGCAGTCATACAGGCCTATCTGCCCGGAAATTTTGGAGGGGATGCGCTGGCGGATATCCTGAGCGGCGATGTGAACCCGAGTGGAAAACTGCCTTACACCTATCCGAAATACGAACAGGGCCTGATTACCTACGACCATAAACCCAGTCAGAATATTGACGGAAAGATGGAAGGTGCCTACGATTACGGGGCGCAGACATCGGTACAGTATCCGTTTGGCTATGGACTGAGCTATACTTCTTTCGATTATAGCAATCTCCGTGTGAGTAACACACTTTTTACGGCGGAAGATGTGTTCTCCGTATCAGTAGATGTTACCAACAGCGGAGCCCGGGAAGGAAAAGAGGCCGTATTGCTCTTTAGCAGTGACCTGGTGGCATCCCTCTCTCCCGATGTGCGTCGCCTGAGAGCGTTTGAGAAAATCTCACTCAAACCGGGAGAGACCCGGACGGTCACTTTCGAACTAAAAGGCGAAGCACTGGCATTTGTCAATGAAAAGGGACAATGGACGCTGGAAGAAGGTGAGTTTATGCTGCAGGTTGGCGACCAGATCGCCGGTATTCATTGCACGGCGACAAAAACATGGGAGACACCCAACAAATAAGATGAACTATTTCGTTAAGCTAAATGAGAAAAGCTAAATTTGTTCGGACTTTGTCATAGCGAGAAAATGCCTAATAAATAGGAATATAAAATTCAAAACAGTTTCTTGGTGAATAACTGGCGACAGAATTGATGTAACGGGAGCACTTTTGATAGAGGTGCTCCCGTTTACTTGTTATTGCTCCCGGATAGGTTCTACGGCAGGGCCTATCCTTTATTTTTTCTTTTTCTCGGCTTTTTGTCTTCCTTAAAATGAATCATGCGTGATTCAATTCCATATGCTGTGATATAGTTATGGATCATCTCAAGAAACTGTGTACCGAAGCGTTCTGCTTTAACCTTCCCGAAACCGTGGATCTTCAGTAACTCTTTTTCTGTCTCCGGCAGGTAATCGGCCATTTGTACCAGTGTTTTTACTGATGCCACAATGTAGACCGGTAAATTCTCCTCTTTGCTGATGCGGTTACGGAGTTGTACCAGCTCGCTTAGCAGTTCGGGATGGATCGATTTCAACTGTACCCCTGTTCTGTCGCGGCTGTACGAAGTGAAAGAGAAAGGAGGCTGCCTGAACTGACGTCGCGCATTGTAGTACGACTCAATGTTGAAGTTATCGGAAGTCGCGGAGATCAGGTGTGCCTTCAGGGCTGCTGCCGAAAAAAGGGAAGCGATGTCCTCATCGTATTGCTGTGCATTTGCCTTGCTGTCGGTGGTTGCAGCCGATTCCTGCAATGTCCGTAACAATATCCCAATTTTTTCGGTGAAATAGGATGAGGATGCCCGGAGCCGTTCTGCAAAAAAAGCCTTGTCGACAGGTATTTGTCCGGTGATATGTTGTAGTTGTATCCTGAATTTGCCAGCTACCTGCTCCAGTTCCGTCAACTGATTACAGATCTCGCTTACGAAAGGAACGGTTTCTTCGCTGAAGGAAGATTCGTTTTCCTTTGTATCGGAGTACCACGAACGTGCCGTCTGAAGAAGCGGTTCGAAGTCGTACAGTTGCAGTAGCAGGTTGATGCTGAACTGCTCCTTTGCCAACCGCAACTCTGCGGCAACCCGGCTTTCTTCTGGTTTAGACGAGGAGAATCGGACAACCTGTTCATCTACCCCTATGCTGTAACGGTTAATCGGACTTTTCAATACCAGGCTGTCGAGCGACCGGCAACGGCTCAGTGCCACATACACCTGTCCCGGTGAAAAGGCTTTCCCCGCGTCGATGATGGCCTTATCGAAAGTAAGTCCCTGGCTTTTGTGGATGGTGATGGCCCACGCTAGCCGCAGGGGTACTTGTTTGTACGTGCCGATGATTTCCTCTTCCACCGTATTGGTCTCGGGATGGGTGGTGTAGCGGATGTTCTCCCAGAGTACTGGTGATACGGTGATTTCTTCCGTGTCGTCCGGACATAGTACGGTGACACTCTCTTCCATGATGCGTGTGATCGTGCCGATTTTTCCGTTGAAATAGCGCCGCGGTGCTTCCATGTCGTTTTTCACGAACATCACTTTGGCACCCTCTTTCAGTGTGAGAACCCGCTCTACTGGAAAAGCATTCTCCGGGAATTCCCCTTTCACCACTGCATGATATGGATGAGCGTCTGTGTTGATTTTTCCCAATTCGGCGGTATTGATCGCATCGGCGCTGAAATTGTGTGTGGTGAGCGTGATATAATTTTCGTCGGGCGTCGGGTTAAAGTGGGGATCATAACGGTTTTGCAGTAACTCGAACCCTTCTGGTGAAAGTGAATCGTTTCGTACCTGGTTCAACACATCGATAAAAAGGTCGTCGGACTGCCGGAAGATCCTGTCGAACTCTACATAGACCGGTGGGTGCTCCTGAATGACGTGACTGTGGAAAAAATAAATCCCCTGGTAGTACTCCGACAGAATCCGCCACTCATCGGCTTTGGCTACAGGTGACAATTGGTAAACATCCCCTATAAAAACCAACTGTACGCCACCGAAGGGTTCAGAACGCCTGTGACGCACACTGCGAAGCACCGTATCGATGGCATCCAGCACATCAGCCCGTACCATACTTACTTCATCAATCACCAACACTTCCAGCTCACGGATTACACGACGCCGTGAGCTGTTCATTTTTATACGGGTGATCAACGCTTCGCGTCCGGCAGGCGTTGGCGTAAAAGGGGTAAACGGCAACTGAAAGAACGAATGGATGGTCGCCCCGCCCGCATTAATGGCTGCTACACCCGTTGGCGCTACCACGGCTACCTGTCTCGTCGTTTCCGCACGAAAATGGCGCAGAAAGGTTGTTTTTCCCGTGCCGGCTTTTCCGGTGATAAATATATTCCTGCCGGTATGGGTTACAAATTCTTTCGCACATTCATAGGGATTGAGATCATGCATATAATTTCTCACTTATAACATAGTTCTTTTCAGGAAAAGTTTGAAAAATGGATCAGTAATAAAATATTCACTGTCAATCTTATCGATTACTCCGTCATTTGTAAGTCCTCTTGCAGCTCTTTGCAAGGTAGCTGAACTGGGTAAGCGGTGTGTTGTTTTATAGGACTCTGAGAAAATGTTTTCTCCACCAGTACACAATGCAATCAATAATTGCTTCTTGCTTGTGGACTGATTTTCAAATAATTCCATAAAATAATCACTTTTCATTGCGATAACTTGTAAGATACATCTATCTACTATTTCATGAGAGATGTCGGCATGATGTGATACATTTAACCAGATTTCAGAAGCCAATTGTTGAATATAATGTGGGATATTGGCAGCTGTTTTGATAATATATTCGGCAATTTCCAAATCAAGTTTTATCTCTTTTCTTGCAAAATTGTTCTGTAAAAAATGAATTGTTTCTTTCTTTGGTAGATAATCAATAGTCATCTGTGTCGCTGCATGATAAAAAGGCCTTTTTTTATCATTAAACATTGCCTGCATTATGTGTGTTTTACTACCGAAGAAAATGTAATTAACACGTTTTTGGTGTTGTATTTTACTACGTAAAAGACCTTCAAAATTGATTTTATTCAATTTCTCAACTTCCTGAAATTCGTCGAAAAAAATTAGAACCCGTTTTTTCTTCCCGGCGAGTGCTTCCGGAATATCCAGTAATTGGGAAATATCCATCTCGTCGATTTGTTTTTTAGTAATATCAAGGGATAGTTCAGGATTTCCGTCAGGGGTGAATCTAATTACAGGACGAATGTTTTTTGCAATAGAATTAAATGTTTCAGCAAATCTTTGTAAATTGCGTTGTTTCGATGCCAGTGATTTGGTGTAAAGCCTAACAAAGGATTCCACAGAAAATACAGGCATGAAATCAAAATAAATACAAATAAATCCTTGTTCTTCTAACTGCTGTATAGCCTTTACAATCAATGATGTTTTACCAAATCTTCTGGGAGCGTACAAAACCATGTTATTCCCACCGGCAAGAGTCTTTACAATATGATCACACTCTTTGTGACGGTCATAAAAACTTTCTCCGGTTGCTACTGTGCCAAAAGTGAAAGGATTCATACTCGCATAGTTTTTCTACAAAGATATACAGCTTTCCCAATTATGCAAAAAAGCATTATGCAAAAAAGCATAATTGGTTGAAATAAAATAATTATTACATTTGCTGTTCCTACTCATCTTAGTCAAATTATTTTCAAAGGACCGACGATATGAAACAACTCTTTTTTATTGTTTTATCTGCTTTTATGTCTATGGCAGCGCTTGCTCAGGTTCCACTAAATCTTGAAAGCGAGCTGGTGCTGCTCAATATAAAAACCGGAAAGGAAACGGTTATCCTGCGCGAAAAGAGTCATTTTGAAACACCCAACTGGTTCCGCGACGGAAAATGTTTGATTATCAATGCAAACGGAAAATTGGAAAGGATATCTCTCAAGGGAAAAAAACTTGGCATCATCGATACCCGATTTGCTGACCGGTGTAACAAACAACGACCATGGACTGACCCTCGATGGGAATCGTCTGGCATTTGTAAGGTATATCAATCATGATTGATGAGAGGAGTTTCATATGAATTTCGGAAAAGTAGACGACCCCACGGTCGTAGATTTCAGCATTCCTGCCGATGATGCAGCTACGCTGAGAATTTTGGAGAGAGAGATTGATGATCCTTTGGAAGTTTATGTAGGTTGTGCCAAATGGAACAAAACCGATTTGAAGGATTTTTATCCAAAAGGCACAAAAGATGAACTCACCTATTATTCCCGGCAGTTTAATTCCATTGAGATGAACTCCGTTTTTTACAATATGCCGAAGGCTGAGCAGATTCTAAAATGGAAAGATAAGACGCCTGAGGGATTTAAGTTTTTCCCAAAAATTACACAATCGATCACTCATATGCGCAGGCTGGACAATGTGGAAGAGCTGACAAAGCTCTATTGCGATGCCATTTCTCACTTCGAGGAAAAGCTGGGAGTTTGTTTTCTACAACTGCACGAAAACTTCGGCATCAAGGGTTTCGACAAGCTGAAAGCGTTTGTCTCAGACTTTCCAAAAGCCATTCCGCTGGCGGTTGAAGTACGCGGCAAAGAATGGTATCGGGACAAAGATGTCTGGAACGAATACTGTCGATTTCTGGAAACACAGCATACCGCCAATGTAATTGTCGACACTGCCGGCAGACGCGATATGATGCACATGCGGCTGACTACTTCCACAGCCTTCATCCGTTTTGTGGGATGCAATGTGGATCAAATTGATTACCATCGCATAGACGATTGGGTAGAACGAATTGTGCAATGGAATAAGGCCGGACTGAGGCAACTCTCTTTTTTCGTGCATCAGAATGTGGAAAAATCATCGCCTCTCTTTTCAGCTTACCTGATTGGAAAACTCAATAAAAGGCTGAATTTGAGGCTGCACGTTCCGGCATTTGCAAGCGAACAGAAACAATTGTTTTAAATTATGAAAAAACACCGGCTATCATGATGAAATAAATCAGAATGCTGACAGTTGCATGCGCAAGCGGTAATTCAGGAGCATGGAGCTGGCCTGTGGGTAGAATGTGGGCCTCTCAGTTTTCCGTTCAGTTACTTTACATCCGTTCCGGTACGTCGATGCCGAAGAGCGACATCCCCTTTTTGATGGTGAGGGCAATGTTTTTTGACAGCAACAACCGGAAGTTGCGCAGGGCAGAGTTTTCCTCGCGCAGCATGGGGTGGTCGTGATAAAACTGGTTGTACTCCTTCGCCAGGTCGTAGACATAGTTGGCAATCAGCGAGACATTGTATTCCGCTCCGGCCTGTTTTACCACCGTCTCAAACTCGGCCAGCAACTGCACCAGCCCCTCTTCCTTCTCTGAAAGCGGGAGGGTTTGTTCCAGTTGTTCCGGGATCGTGATGCCCTGTTCCCTTGTTTTTCGCAGGATCGACTGAATGCGGGCGTGAGTGTATTGAATGAATGGGCCGGTATTCCCGTTAAAATCGATGGATTCTTTCGGATTGAAAGTCATGTTTTTTTTCGGATCTACTTTCAGAATGAAGTATTTCAACGCCCCCATTCCAATCATGGTTGCGACACGGCCGGCCTCCTCAGGCGTTACGTCCTCCAGCTTGCCCAGTTCCTGTGAGGTCTCCCGTGCGGTGGCAATCATCTCAGCCATCAGGTCGTCGGCATCCACCACGGTTCCTTCGCGCGATTTCATTTTGCCTTCGGGTAGTTCCACCATTCCGTAGGAGAAATGAACCAGCCCCTTTCCGAACTCAAATCCGAGCATGTCAAGCAGGATGGAGAGCACCTGAAAATGATAATTCTGTTCGTTGCCCACCACATAGAGCATGGTGTCGATGGGATAATCGTCGAAACGCAACTTGGCAGTACCGATATCCTGGGTCATGTAGACGGAGGTGCCGTCGGCGCGGAGCAGCAGCTTGTGATCCAGTCCGCATGAAGTGAGATCTGCCCATACCGAACCATCCTCTTTCTGATAAAAAAGTCCTTCCTTTAATCCACGCAGCACTTCCTCTTTCCCGGCAAGGTAGGTTTGTGACTCGTAGTAGATCTTGTCGAACGAGACGCCCATCTGCCGGTAGGTCTCGTCGAAGCCGTCGTAGACCCAGTCGTTCATCATCTTCCAGAGGCTCATGGTGGCAGGATCGTGTGCCTCCCATCTGCGCAACAGCTCCCGGGCCTCCTCCATCAGCAGCGACTGTGCCTCGGCTTCATCCCTGGTGAGCCCTTTTTCCTGTAAGGCAGCCAGCTCTTCCTTATATTTTTTGTCAAACAGAACGTAGTAGTCGCCGATCAGGTGGTCTCCCTTCTTCCCTGTTGTGGACGGAGTTTCTTCGTTGCCCCATTTTTGCCATGCCAGCATCGACTTACAGATGTGGATACCTCGATCGTTCACGATATTGGTCTTCACCACCCGTTTGCCGTTGGCACGCAGCACCTCGCTCAGTGCGTGTCCAAGCAGGTTGTTGCGTACATGTCCCAGGTGAAGCGGCTTGTTTGTGTTGGGGGAAGAGTACTCCACCATGTAAAGCGGTGCTTCGTCGGCTACCGGCGTGAAGCCAAATTCGGGCTTCGAGTTGATCTCTTCGAGGAGTGCTGTCCACACGCGGGAGGAGATGGTGAGGTTCAGAAATCCCTTGATCACGTTGTATGCTGCAATTATGGTCGATTGCTGAGAAAGATAGTTGCCTATCTCCTCTGCCGTCTCTTCCGGTTTTTTCCTGGAGAGTTTCAGTAGCGGAAAAGTCACCAGGGTATAATGGCCTTTGAACTCTTTTTTTGTTTTCTGCAGCGTGATCTGTGCCGGCTCCACGTCGGCATGATAAAGTTCCTTTATCGCAGAGATAATGGCATCCTGAAGGATATTTTCGATTTGCATAATTAAAGTAGCTGATTGAAAGCGCAAAGGTAAGAAAAATGTCTGTTTCGTCAATGATTATGTGAGTAGAAACGATAAGTGGCTACCTCGCAAGAGGCGTGGATCAGGTATGATTCAGGATATCCTGGATCACAAGGCCCGAGAGGGTGAAGCCGAAGACAGCGGTCACCTGCACCATGGTGCCGTTGATGCGTGCTTTTTTAAAGCTGCTGTTTTCGCCGGCCATCTCCAATACCTCCTCTCCTTTGTTTGTGAGCAGTTCTTCGCTATACACACAGAGGATTTTTTTTGCAGGTTTTTCTCCTTTTCTCATGTATTGCCGCAATGCCGATGCCAGCTTGCATCCGCGCACCTTCCAGAACTCGGCTACCCGCACCTGTTGTGGGTCCAGCTTAAGTGCTGCTCCCATGGAGGAAAAGACGGTGGCATCCGTGTGGGAAGCGGTAACAAGCAGATGAGTTTTGTGGGAGAGTGAGTCGATGGCATCAATGATGTAGTCATACTGCTCAAGGTGAAACGACTCCGAGGAGGATGCACTGTATATTTCGGGGATCGCGGATATCTCTGCATCGGGGTTGATCTCCTGCAGTCTTTTTTTCATTACCTCCACCTTCAGCTCTCCGATTGTGGTGGTGGTGGCAGGCAATTGCCGGTTGATGTTGGCTGTAGCCACCCGGTCGGAGTCTACCAATGTCAGGTGCATGATCCCGCTGCGGACCAGCCCTTCGGCACACCAGCTGCCAACACCGCCCACCCCAAAAAGGATCACCTTTTTAGAGGCAATTTGTTTCATGGCCGCTGAGCCAATCAGCAGCCCGGTGCGGGCAAAAAGTTCGTTATATGGCATCACAGTCATTGGATTTTAAAATAAGCGAGCAGGTGTTCCCTGCGGCATTTTAAAAAAAACTGACCCCGGTTTTCGGGGCCAGTTTTTTATCGTTCACGAAAGTCAATAATATGCTTCGTTTTTTGGTTCGAAGTAGGCCTGAGGATGTAGGCAGGTAGGGCAGTTTTTCGGCGGCTTTTTGCCGGTATATACATATCCGCAGTGGCGGCATATCCAGTCGATCTCCTCTTCGCGGATAAATACGGTGCCGTTAACAACCCGTTCCAGCAGCTTTAGGTAACGTTCTTCGTGGATGGCTTCTGCTTTGGCTATCATTCGGTACATGGTGGCAATCTCCTTGAACCCTTCCTGCTCGGCTACGTCGGCAAAGTGGGGGTAAAGTTCGGTCCATTCTTCGTTTTCCCCTTCGGCTGCTGCCTTCAGGTTCTCAGCCGTGGTCCCGATCAAGCCAGCAGGAAAGGATGCCGTAATTTCCACCATGCCTCCCTCAAGATATCTGAACATCCTCTTTGCGTGGGTCATCTCCTGATCGGCTGTTTCCTGAAAAATAGCCGCAATCTGTTCGTATCCCTCTTTTTTTGCCTCCTTCGCAAAAAAGGTATAGCGCATGCGTGCCTGTGATTCCCCTGCAAAGGACTTCATGAGATTTAGTTCGGTTTGGGTTCCTTTCACACTTTTCATAATGGTTGGTTTTATTAATAAGTTCAAATCATAGTGCATACAAATATAGTCTATTTTTTGGATCGGGAAAAGAGAGACAGCTTGCTGTTTATTATTTAAAATCATTCTAAAGAGACCCTACGCCAGTTCACTTAGTTCGAGCCAACGCATTGTTTTTTCGTCGATCTGGGTCATAATCTCCGAAAGGCGGGAAGATTTTTCCATCAGTTCTCCGGAAGGCAGGTTCCCCGAGGATAGTGCTTCGGAGATGGCTATTTTCTCCTTTTCGAGCTGTTCTATCTCTGTTTCCAAAGCTTCGAATTCACGTCTCTCCTTGAAAGTGAGCTTCTTTTTTTCATCCGTTGTCCTGCTCCTTCGCTGTTCGGATTCCTGTTTTGTTATTTTTACCTCTTCAGTCTGTTTTTTTTGCTCCTCTATTTTCCATTCGCGGTACCGGGTGTAGTTACCGGGAAAATCCTGTATTTTGGCGTTGCCATGAAATACCAGCAGATGATCCACCACCTTGTCCATAAAGTAGCGGTCGTGTGACACCACGATAAGGCATCCGTTGAATCCGGTCAGGTACTCTTCCAGGACATTCAGGGTGATGATGTCCAGGTCGTTGGTCGGTTCGTCCAGCACCAGAAAGTTGGGATTGGTAATCAGCACGGTGCACAGGTAGAGCCGTCTTTTCTCACCGCCACTGAGTTTGTACACATAGTTGTGTTGTTTTTCGGGAGGAAAGAGAAAATGTTGCAGGAATTGCGAAGCGGTAAGCTTCCTGCCATTGCCAAGGTCAATCACCTCGGCAATATTCTGCACCACATCGATCACTTTCATCTGCTCGTCAAATTGTAATCCTTCCTGGCTGTAATAACCGAAGTTCACCGTTTCGCCAATCTCGAAGCTACCGCTGTCGGGTGTTTCCTTGTCAAGCAACATCCGCACGAATGTTGATTTCCCGGTTCCGTTATTTCCCACAATGCCCATTTTTTCGTAGCGTGAGAAGACGTAACTAAAGTCGTCTGTGATGCGGATGTCGCCAAATCGCTTACATACATGTTTCGCCTCAAAGATCTTTTTTCCGATATAAGTTCCCCGCGCTGCCAGGCGGACGTTGTCCTCCTCGCGTCGTCGTTGTGCCTTCTCTTCCAGCGAATAAAAGGCGTCGATGCGCGATTTTGCCTTGGTGCCGCGCGCCTGGGGCTGACGGCGCATCCAGTCCAGTTCTTTCCGCATCAGGTTTCGGGCACGCTCCACCTCCGTGTTTTGTGCTGTTATCCGTTCATCTCTTTTCTCCAGGTAGTAGGAGAAGTTTCCTTTATAGGAGAAGAGTTGTTGTTCGTCGATTTCCAGAATTTGTGTGCAGATACGGTCCAGGAAATACCGGTCGTGTGTCACCATAAGCAGGCTCATGCGGTTACGATTCAGGTGCTCCTCAAGCCACTCCACCATTTCCAGGTCGAGGTGGTTGGTCGGCTCATCCATGATGACCAGTTCGGGCTCGCTGATAAGCACATTGGCCAGTGCCACCCGTTTCACCTGACCACCGGAAAGCTCGCCCATCTTCTGGTGAAAGTTGGTGATATTGAGTTGAGTGAGGATCTGTTTAATGCGTTGCTCGTAATCCCATGCTTTAAGCAGATCCATTTGCAACAACAGCTCGTCGAGTCCGGTATGATCTTTGGTGGAGAGCATCTCTTCATAGCGGGCAATCAGTTTTACCGTTTCGTTGTCGACGCTGAAGCAGGCTTCGAGCACGGATAGTTTCGGGTCGAACTGTGGTGATTGTTCCAGATAAGCAAACCGGATGTCGTTGCGGAATACCACCCTGCCGTTATCGTAGTTTTCCTTTCCCGCAATGATGTTCAATAGGGTAGTTTTTCCCGATCCGTTGCGGGCGATTAGTCCAATTTTATCGCCCTCGGCGATGCCGAATGAGATATCGCGAAAGAGCAGAAGGTCTCCGAAGCTTTTGGTGAGCGTGTCAATTTGTAAGAGAGGATGGGACATACATTTCAGAATTTGGCATCAAAAATACAAAAAACTATCGACTTCCTCTCGACTTCCTCGTGTAGCTCACTGCCAATCGTGCCGATGATTGTGTTTCCTTCCGTAGCTGTCCATGACATGGGACACAGACCTGTCAGAACTTCCAGCGTAGATAGAAGAAGAGGTCGGTTCTCCGTTTGCCATCGATTTGTTCCGTGCCACTACCAATGGTGTGGCGGTTGAAGTAGCGGGTATGGCCTGCCTTCATAGAAAGGGTCAGGGTAGACGAGGCGTTATGCTTAACCGACAATGCCAGTCGCGACCCCTTGCCGTAGAAGGAGGGCATATAGAACGAGTTGAGCAGATTCCGCTCGTAGGAGTAAAGCCGCACATCGTAAGTGTTCGCATCAAAAAAAGCCACATAGAAATCCCCAGATACAGGACTTTTTCCGCGATAGCCAATGTTTTGTGAGAGCATGTATCCGTTTTCCGGCGGGAAGTGTTTTTCCGTGTAACGAGCCATGTCGGCCGTCGTCCGGAATTCCCATCCGTTTTTAGCTGAATGGGTATACCGGAGCCGGAGCTTATGGGTGGCATACGGCAGTACGGAAGTCGATTGTTCATCGGGCCAGGAGAGGTTCTTTTCTTTTTGTTTGTACTTATACCGGATGTCCACCAACGACTGGCTGGAGAGCGTACATGTACCCAGAAAATAAAAGTCCAACGCTTTTGATGGTGTGTCCACACCAAATTTCAGCCAGGGAAAGCGCACAATATCGAGGTACGTGTTTACGGAAAATCTCCTGAATGGAGTGAACAGGACACTCAGAAAAAGGCCCCGCTCATTGCGGACGCTGCTCCCTTCTGAAAAAGCCTGTGCGTAAAGGGCGTTATAGGAGATAGGGTAGTAGCGATGCAATGCAGAGAAAGAGATGTCCGCAGAGGGCCTGTATTGCAGGGTATGCAGGGTTGCTACCGAGCCGTTTTTCGAGATTGCGGTTTCCCCTGCGAAGATAAATCCCGGCAGCTGGTAGGAATAGTCGATGCTTGCATTCCCATTGTTGGAGTCGCGTAAATAATAGAGGTTGTATTTCTTCGGGGAGGGTTGATATACTCTGTCGTAGGCATGATATAATCCGCTGATCCCAGCCTGAAACCTGTTTTTCCGATAGTTGATGTTCCCTCCCGTCACCTGCTCTCGCGTGTTCCTTTTTTTCGCTATCTCCAGGGGCGTGCGATGCAGTCCGTCGGTTTTAAATGAGGTGATTGTTCCCTCCTCCGACAGGTTGGCGTCGATACCTTTGAGGGAATAGAAAGCCGTGATGGTGAAATCTCCGATCCCGGCTACGGCAGCCGCACCCCTGAAGAAACCGCTTTCTGCCGTAGAGAAATGGCGCTTAGGTTGTTGGGTCCTGCGCACGATGTTTTCCGGGCTCCATGATTTGCCAATCATGAAATCGTTGTTCAGGATGAGTCCCTGCCCGAAAGAGAGCCGAAAGTCGCCCAAAGCCACCGTGTTGAGTATGCCAATATGCCGGGCGATCAGGTGCAGGCCATAATGATCGTATCCCCGGGGATAGCCTTGTTTGAAAAAAGGTTCTCCTGCATCCTTCTCTGCGGTGATCCCCATCTGTATCTTATCGCGGTAGTGGAACGAATAGCGGAGGGATGTATAAAAATCTTCACCCCGATATTTTCGGTTGGGGTAGCGTGCGAGGATGCTGTCGGAAAAATCACCGTATCCCGCACGGGGAGTGACTGTTTTATCGAAACGCAACTGTGCCTCGTGTTTGCCTCCATGAAGAAGGGCGGAGGGTGTCATTGAAACATTCTGCTTGTTGTTGCCTGCATAAAAGAACGGTAGGATCCGCTCCACCGTCTCCATGTCGAGATAAGGAACGTTCCTCAGCTCGAACACAGAATACAAGGGCCGGTTTTTCTCTAGAAAGGTTGTGATGGCCGTTACTTCCTCCAACGAAAGAAAGGGTATTCGTTCCAGCTGATCGCGTGTAGCCCTGTTTAGGTCCAAAGGATTGCTTTCCAGCTGAAACAACTCCTGGAACAGGTTCTCGATGGCGGCTTCATTCATTCCCTCTTCTTCGGCCAGCTGCTCTACATATTCGTGCCAACGGGCCTGCTGTGCATGCAGGCTGATAAAACATTCCGTAAAGAAGCAAAAGAGCAAAATGACAACAATACGTTTCATGGGTGCAACAATTTTTGATGTTATCAGGTCTATGGATTATCAACCCCCGTAAGGGGTTATCTAAATTTAATAGATACCGGGAATCGGGGGGGCGCGCTTGATTAAGGCTTAACGACAGACATAGGCTGCACACTTTTGCAAAAATAAGATTTTTATTGTTTATTGACAAATAAATGATTGTAAATTAAATACATGTCCCGATGTGGAGCTTTTTTTATATCTTTGCAGTGAATCGTAAATATTTAAGTGATTTATGCGAAAGCCAACCTGCTTGTTATTGGCTCTCACGTTGCTATTCAGCTCCTGTAAGGAGTGGAGAATGCATAAGAGATCAGAGTCCGATTTCCCTCATATTCTCCTGTCGGATACCCTGCGTGTGCTCACGTTGAACACCTCGACCTCTTATTTTTTATACCGCGATCAGCCAATGGGTTATCATTACGATATGGTCCGTGATTTTTGCCGGCAACACGGCCTTGTTCCGGAAATTATTGTAGCCGAAAATACCGGTGCCATGATGAGGATGTTGCAACAAGGTGTGGGCGACCTGATTGCCTACAATATGCCCGTAACCAATGCGTTGAAGGATTCGGTATTTTATTGCGGGCTTCAGCAGATCTCGCATCAGGTGTTGGTTCAACGTGCTCTGCGCGAGGACACCCTCATTTCGGACGTGACTGGCTTGATCGGAAAGAAAGTGACTGTAATCCGGTCGTCCAAATATCAGGATAGGCTTGAAAATCTGAATAACGAGCTTGGAGGGGGTATCCTGCTCGAAGCAGCCGACAGCGACACCCTTGTGGTGGAGGATCTCATCCGGTCTGTGTCGCGTGGGGAGATTGCATACTCTGTAGCCGATGATGATCTTGCCCGGTTAAACCAGACTTATTTCAGGAACCTTGACGTGACCCTGCCTTTAAGTTTCGATCAGCGTTCATCGTGGGTGGTCAGGAAAGATGCTCCCATTCTGGCCGATTCGCTCGACAGCTGGTTCGGGGGTAGAACAGCCGAGCCTGATTTTATGCGTATCGTGAAACGATATTTTGAAGAAGCAAAAGGATATCTTGACAGCGACAGACTTTCATATAAGGAAATTCTTGGACCCGGGATCATCTCTCCCTTTGATGCCTGGTTCAAACAACAGGGTAAACGGCTGAATATTGACTGGCGGCTGCTCGCGTCCGTTGCATGGCAGGAGTCTTCTTTCGAAACAGAAGGGGAGTCATGGGCCGGCGCCATCGGATTGATGGGGTTGATGCCCGCCACGGCGGCTTCGCTCGGTGTGAACGGCGACGACTTGTTTGATCCCGAACTGAACATTCGCGCAGGGGCAGAATATCTTCGCCACCTTCTCAATGTCTTTGACTCAATACCGGATCCCAATGAGCAGCTGAAGTTGTCGCTGGCGGCATACAACGGAGGGCTGGGACATGTGTTTGATGCCAGGGCGTTGGCCGAAAAATATGGTGCCGACAAGGATTTGTGGGCCGGTAACGTGGAAAAATACATCCATCTGAAGCGTTTGGAGCAGTATTATAATGATCCGGTATGTAAAAACGGTTATTTCAGGGGTGATGAAACAATTAATTATGTCCGCAATGTCATCAGCAGGTGGGAGTACTACAAGGAGGCAGTATCCAGATAAATTTGCCTGCTGCTCATTTGCTTCGCGAAAAGTTCATTAAAGTTGTTTTTTTCTGCACCAGGCAGAATAAATGAATTTACTCTGTTCTCGTTGATCGAAAAAGTTCACTATCTTTGTGACTGTGTCAAAATGAGACAAAGAAATCAACAGAACAAAGGAAATCAATTGAATTCTATCAACATGTCAGTTACCATTCATAAAGTCATTACGAAAGATGAACTCAGGAAGTTCATCCAGTTCGGCATCGATCTGTACGAGGGGAATGAATACTTTGTTCCCCCGTTGGTGTACGATGAGCGGGCCACTCTTAGCAGAACTAAAAATCCGGCGTTTGAGCACTGCGACGCTTCCTATTTTCTGGCATATCGCAATGAAGAGATTGTCGGTAGAATTGGTGTCATCATCAATTACAAGGCGAACGAGATTTGGAAGGAGCGCAACGCCCGTTTTGGATTTGTTGATTTTATTGACGATATTGAGGTGGTGGATATGCTTTTCGGTGCCGCTGAAAGTTGGGCACGCTCCCGGGGAATGGAGAAAATCCACGGCCCGCTTGGGTTTACGGACCTCGACCACGAAGGGATGCTGGTAGAAGGGTTCGACCAGATAAGTACCCTTTCCACCATCTATAATTATCCCTATTACGTAGACCACATGGAACGGATGGGTTACGTGAAAGACCAGGACTGGGTGGAGTTTCTCATCACCATTCCTAAGGAAATGCCTGATCGGTTTCTTCGGGCATCGGAAATAGTGAAAAAACGATCCGGACTTGTTGTTAAGCATTTGCAGGATAAGAATGATGTATATCCCTATGCGAAGGATATTTTCAGACTGATCAACCGGGCCTACAAAGATTTGTATGGTTTTGTGGAACTTTCCGAAAAGCAGATAGATTACTATGTGGAAATGTATATTCCCATGTTGCGCCTTGAGTTTCTTACGCTGGTAGTCAGGCAGGAAGATAACAAGCTGGTGGGCGTGGGTATCGGGCTTCCCAGTATTGCCAAAGCACTTCAGAAGGCGAGAGGACGCTTTCTGCCTACTGGTTGGTATCATCTGTACAAGGCATTGAAAGGGAAAGGCAACAATGTGCTGGATCTGCTGCTGGTGGCTGTGGATCCTGAATACCAGGGCAAAGGAGTGAATGCGCTGTTGTTCAATGAATTCATCCCGGCTGCCATCCGTTTGGGTTTTGAGTACGCAGAAAGCAATCCGGAGCTGGATCTGAACCACAAAGTAAAATCCATGTGGAACGACCTGGATGCCAGGCAGACAAAGAGGCGCAGGGCCTTCATTAAACAACTTTAGAGGAGAAACAAGCGAACGTGAACGAAACAGAAAGAGAATTACAGATACTGCAGGACAATTATCAGGAAGAAAATATTGTCACACTGGAGTGGCAGGAGCATATCCGACGCCGTCCCGGGATGTATATTGGAAAACTTGGAGATGGTTCGTCGTATGACGATGGTATTTACGTGTTGTTGAAGGAGGTGCTGGATAACTCCATCGACGAATATATGATGGGGTTTGGAAAAACCATCGAGATCACCATCGACAACCGGCGTGTCACCGTACATGACCACGGGCGAGGCGTGCCTTTGGGTAAGGTGAAGGATGTCTGCTCACGGATGAATACCGGAGCAAAGTACGATTCCAAGGCTTTTAAAAAATCAGTCGGGTTGAATGGTGTCGGCATCAAGGCGGTGAATGCACTTTCGTCTGAATTCTACATGGAGAGCTCCCGCGAAGGTATGTCTAAAACCGTAACCTTCCGTCAGGGTATCCTGGAGGTCGACGGAGATCTTGCTCCTTCATCCAATTCAAACGGTACAAAGGTTGGTTTTGTTCCCGATATCGATATCTTTGGTGAATATCACTATCGTGATGAACACATTGAGCCGTTGCTGAAAAATTATGTCTTCCTGAATACCGGGCTGACGATTGTCTTTAACGATAAAAAATTCTCTTCGAAAAACGGTCTCGAAGACCTGTTGAATGAAAACCTTACTTCCGAACAGCTGTATCCCATTATCCATCTCTTTGGGGAAGATATTGAAGTAGCAATCACTCACACCACCCAGTACGGAGAGGAGTATTATTCGTTTGTCAACGGACAGCATACCACGCAGGGAGGAACACATCTCACGGCCTTCCGTGAAGCTACTGCACGGGTGATCAAAGAGTTTTACAACCGTAATTTCGAATATTCTGATATACGAAACGGCATGGTGGCAGCCATCAGCATCAAGGTGGAAGAACCTGTTTTTGAGTCGCAGACAAAGACCAAGCTCGGATCGAAGGAGATGGGCCCGGACGGAATCTCGGTGAACAAGTATATCAATGATTTTCTGAAAAAGGAACTGGACAATTATCTCCACAAGAATCCCGATACGGTAGAAGTCCTGCAGAAAAAAATACTGGATTCCGAGAAGGAACGCAAAGCCATTGCCGGTGTGACCAAACTGGCGCGGGAACGTGCCAAGAAAGCCAATCTGCACAACAAGAAGCTGCGCGATTGCCGTATTCATTATAACGATGCCAAGGGTGATGACAGGGAAAAGACCAGCATCTTCATCACCGAGGGCGATTCTGCCAGCGGATCCATCACCAAAAGCCGTGATCCGAACTTGCAGGCGGTGTTTAGTCTGCGAGGCAAGCCTTTGAACAGCTTCGGACTCACCAAGAAGATTGTCTACGAGAACGAGGAGTTCAATCTTTTGCAGGCAGCCCTCAATATCGAAGAGAACATGGACGGATTGCGCTACAACAAAGTAATCATCGCTACCGATGCCGATACCGATGGGATGCATATCCGCCTGTTGTTGCTCACTTTCTTTCTGCAATTCTTCCCTGATCTGATCAAGAAGGGGCATGTTTATATTCTCCAGACTCCTCTCTTCAGGGTGCGCAACAAGAGAAAAACACTTTATTGCTATACCGAGGAGGAGCGGTTACAAGCGATTGATGAGTTGGGGCCTAATCCGGAAATAACCCGCTTCAAGGGACTTGGAGAGATCTCTCCCGACGAGTTCCGCAATTTTATTGGTGATGATATCCGTCTCGACAGGGTGACCATGCGAAAAGAAGATCTGTTGAAAGAATTGCTGGAGTTCTATATGGGTAAAAATACGCCGGAACGACAGACATTCATCATCGATAATCTGGTGGTGGACGACGAAGAGGTAGCATAAAATGGAACCGAGCATTGCCGAAAAGAGAATAGCCTTGTTTCCCGGGACTTTCGATCCCTTCACCATCGGCCACGAATCGCTGGTGCGAAGGGGGTTGGCTCTGATGGATGAGATTGTGATTGCCATTGGTGTCAATGAGGCAAAGAAGTCTTACTTTACGCTCGAAAAAAGGATCGGGATGATTCGGGACTTTTATCGCGAAGAGCCACGTGTAAGGGTGGAGAGCTACGATTCTTTGACAATCTCTTTTGCAAAGGAGATCGGCGCCCGGTACATCTTACGTGGTATCCGTTCGGTGGTCGACTTTGAATATGAGAAGACAATTGCCGACATGAACCGAACCATTTCGGGAATAGAGACGTTTGTACTATTTACTGAACCGGCTTTAACGCACATCAGTTCCACCCATGTGAGGGAATTGCTACGTTACGGACACGATATCAGCAACTTTATTCCACAAGGGATGAAAATTTAATTCTGCTTAATAAGAAAACAATGCAAAAACAAATACTGGCCGTGATAATGGGTGCACTCCTGTTATCCGGAAGCACATTCGCCCAGTTCAGGCCTTCGCCGGAAGGTTTGAAGCTGGAACGCACTCTGCAGCTAATCAATAGTTTGTATGTAGACGATGTGAATTCAAAAGAACTCACCGAAGCAGCCATACGCGCTATGTTGGAGGAGTTGGATCCACACTCGTCTTATCTGAACGAAGAGGAAGTACGTGCCATGAACGAGCCTTTGCAGGGTAATTTCGACGGGATAGGCATCTCATTCAACATGCTTACAGACACCCTCTACGTGATGGAAGTTATCTCCGGAGGTCCGTCACAGAAGGTGGGCATTATGCCGGGCGACAAAATCATTCAGGTGAACGACACGTTGATTGCCGGCGTGAAGATGAGTAACCAGGATGTGATCAAGCGCCTTCGTGGCCCCAAAGGTACGGTGGCGAACGTGAAAGTGCTGCGTCGTGGCGTGCCCCGGTTGATGGATTTTCGCATTGTGCGCGATAAGATACCCATCACCAGCATTGATGCAGCTTATATGGTGACAAACGACATTGGATATATTCGGCTGAGTCGCTTCGGTGTTTCTTCCGCCGCTGAATTCAAACAGGCAGAAAGAACGTTAAAAGCTCAGGGAATGAAACACCTTATTTTCGACCTGACTGACAATGGCGGGGGCATCCTGCAGACAGCCAACGAGATTGCCGACGAGTTTCTGGACGACTCGCGTCTGATTGTCTATACCGAAGGGAAGAATCAACCCCGTTTTACGATGAATGCCACCGAAGGTGGCGAGCTCCAGACAGGAAAACTTGTCGTGTTGGTCAACGGCGCTTCGGCCTCGGCCAGCGAGATTCTCGCAGGCGCACTGCAGGATTGGGACAGGGGCGTCGTCGTTGGCAGAAGGACTTTTGGAAAAGGATTGGTGCAGCGCCAGCTGCCACTGCCCGATGGAACCATGATCCGGCTGACCGTGGCACGATATTATACCCCTTCCGGCAGAAGCATCCAGAAACCATATGAGGTGGGAAACAAAGATGCCTATAATCAGGATTTCATGAACCGGTACGCCCACGGTGAGTTGTTTGATGCCGACAGCATCCGCTTCGCCGATTCCTTGAAATACAAGACGCTGGTGAACCAACGCACCGTCTACGGTGGTGGTGGGATCATGCCTGATTATTTTGTGCCGGTTGACACCACATCGGGTACCATGTTTCATGCCAATCTGAATGCCAAAGGGGTAATCAACAGGGTGGCTATTTCGGAGGTGGACAACCAACGCACTATGTTGCTGCAACAATTCCCCGATGTTGTTCATTTCATGTCGGGTTTTCGGGTGTCGGAGGAACTGAACCAAAGGCTGCGGTCAATAGCGGCTGCAGAGCAGGTGGAATGGAATGAAGAGGAGTACGGTCGTTCGAAAGAACTTATTTTTATACAGTTGAAAGCGTTGATTGCACGGGATCTATACGATTCATCGGCATTCTATCGGATTATCAACGAGGAAAATGATATTTTCTCAGAAGGATTGCAGATCATTTCGGATGATCTGCGTTACGAAGGCCTGTTAAAAGGCTTGGGCAGCAATGTGGCACACCAACAATAAAGAAAATGAATTTTGACTACAGTAAACTGCGTGTAAAGGAAGGCTCGAAGGTAAGCCTGAAAGAGTATCCGACCCTCGAGGATGGTGGTTTTACCAAAAAATCCGCAAAAGAGGAGGTTAAGCTGAACATCAAAGAGCTGAAGAAGCTGCAGGAGATGTTTTACGCCGACGACCGCTATTCGCTGTTGATCATCTTACAGGCGCGTGATGCAGCAGGTAAAGACGGGGTTATCAGGCATGTCATGTCGGGAATCAACCCGCAGGGCTGCCGTGTGCACAGCTTTAAAACACCCACCAGGAACGAGCTGGAACACGACTACTTCTGGCGTCATTATGTTGCTCTGCCGCAACGCGGGATGATTGAGATCTTTAATCGTTCCCACTATGAAAATGTGCTTGCCACCAGGGTGAATCCGCAATGGATACTCAACGAACGAATTCCCGGGTATAGCACCGTGGAGGCAATAGATAAGCAGTTCTGGGAAAACAGGTACGAAGCTATAAACGGAGTAGAAAAGCATCTGTATCAGAATGGAATGCGCATATTGAAATTTTTTCTGCACGTTTCGAAAGAGGAGCAGAAGGAGCGTTTCCTTTCTCGTATCGACGAGCCGGATAAAAACTGGAAGTTCAGTTCGGCCGACCTTCAGGCACGTGCACAGTGGGATGCTTATGATCGGGCATACGAAGAGATGCTGGAAAAAACGTCCAAACCACATGCACCCTGGTTCGTGATCCCCGCAGACAAAAAGTTCTTTACCCGGGTGGCAGTGGGAGACATCATCCTGGAGTTGTTCCGCTCGCTCGATTTGCGGTATCCACCTGCCGAGTCACCCGAAGTATTAGCAAAAGCGAGGACAGAATTGACAAGGGAGTAAACGAGATACCTTCCTTGCCTGTGACAATATTCAGATGCCCTGTATCTGACTTGTTCATTCGCGTTCACCATAGAGGAAGAGATATCAATCCGGCAGGGTCAACGGATTTTTTTAGTTTCCCTTAAATGTGAATCCAGACGCGAGATAAGCCACAACAGGCTAAATATCGAACCCACAAGGATTGCTGATCCGATGAATTGGGGGGAAAGCAGGAAATCTTCGCCAAGCAGAAAATATACCCCTGCAACCATTGCTCCCAGAACAGCATACATCGTACCAAAAATGGCTCCCATCTCCCTCAGCATATTATTCTCCCGTTCTTTTTTGCGTTTTGTGCCCTGAGGGACAAGCGCCTTTTCGGTTTCTATCTGCTGCATAATCCGATGTCTCAGGTTCTCGGGAGCTTCTATTCTTGCGGACGTCAGTATTTGCCGAAATTTTTCGTCCTCTTTTTGCGTGCTATATTTGTCCATCATGATGATCATTTTTATGTCCCCGTAATTTGTACTCCATAATTTGAAACAACCATTTCTTTGAAAAGTTTCCTTGCCCTGAACAGTTTCACCTTTACGTTCGGCTCGTTCAGCCCGGTGATTTTGGCAATCTCCTTTACCGGATTATCCTCCAAATAGTAGAGCGTGAGTAAAAGTGCATCTCCCGTAGGCATTTTCTGCAATACATCGGCCACAATCTCTTTTCTCTCGTTTTCGTTCATGTTTATCTCCAGTGTGTTGTCAGCAAGCTGAGAAGCATCTTCCATCGCTGCCGCCCTGCTTCCTATCCACATTTGAGACTTCGTATGTGTGATTGCCGTGTTGTATACAATGCGATACAGCCAGGTTGAAAATTTGCTGTCGGACCGAAAACTACGCAGATTCCTGAATGCCTTTACATAACTTTCCTGTACGACATCTTCCGCATCCTGCATGTTGCCGCAAATCCGGTAAGCGATGGTAATCGCCATATCCTGATAAGCATCGACAAAATATGCAAACGCGGAAGTGTTGCCCGAAAGCACCTGTTGCACACGTTGGTTTTCGTTCATTGCACGTGATTATTCCTGTTCTGTCTCTTCCCTTTGCGCCGCAACCGGCATCTTTTGCATTATCAAAAAATAGACCAGGTAGCCTAGGCCCAGGAAGAAAACCACGCTTGCACCGGTGATCCAAAATTCATTGTTCTGACCAATCACAAGATATTCGGAGCAAAGAAAACCGACAATGATTCCTATTCCAAGGGCAACGAGTACGATCCCGTTTCTTAACGATACGAAACGGTTAGGGTTACTTTTCGTCTTTGTCCTGTTGGGTGGGATGATTCCCTGATTGATTAGCCCCATTCTTTCCTTGTGGGCATTTTTTACCGAGGTGAGGCCTATGACGAGCCCAGTGGCTATGGGCAGTCCTATGGTACACAGAATGGCGATGATTGGGATTAAATCTTCCATAATTGAATACATTTAAAAGTGAATAATTAATTTGTTTACATCCATATGACTGCCACTGCGTCAAATCGGTTACAAAAAAATATTTTTTCTGCACGTTGCATTGTGCATCTCTGGGCATCTGCATAAAAACTTCGTCCGATCGCAGGCCGGACGAAGATGACAGGTTGTTGTGAAAGTGTCTGATAATCTCAGAAAAAATTATTTGTTTTTCAACAAATCGCGGATCTCAGTCAATAACAATTCCTCTTTGGTGGGTTCGGGAGCAGCTTCCGGGGCAGGAGCTTCCTCCTTCTTCCGTTTTAGGGAGTTCATTCCCTTGATGACAAGGAAAATGGCCGTGCCAATGATCAGAAAGTCCACAATGGCCTGAATAAAGGCGCCATAGTTCCATGTGACAGCAGGCGATACCACCTCAGCACCCTCCATTGCTGCCTGTCTCAAAACAAGTTTGAGATCTGTAAATTGTCCCTGGTTTGAGATCAATGCAATCGGTGGCATAAGGATGTCGTTCACAAAAGAGGTGACGATCTTTCCGAATGCGCCGCCGATTACAATACCTACGGCCATGTCTACGACACTGCCTCGCATTAAAAACTCTTTCAGTTCTGATTTAAATGACATAGTTTTTTGATTAAAGGGTTGGATAATATAGTTCTACTTCTGTGTAGCTCAAAAACAATCAGTAAAAAATTTCTGCCAGCATGCAGCGCGCCGACCCGCCACCGACAGTTTCAATGGTGTGCAAATCGGGCGACACAATCTTGTTGAAAGTGGACAGGGTTGACTCCTGTGCGGGTGTCAAGGAATTGCGTGCCGACGACGACATCACCATAATGGGGGTGCCGTTGCGGCTCTTTATCTCCAGCATGTTGCCTGCGAAACGGGTCACTTGTTCCAAAGTTATCTCCACGATGATCTTTCCCGAGGCAGTCAGCCTTGATGACACCCTTTGCCGGTCATTCCGGTCCCGGATTGATTCAAGGCAGATCACGGCAACCTGTGACCCTACTTCCATCATCACATTGGTATGATAAATAGGTTTCCCTTCTTTATCCAGAGCGTCGAAAATAACCGAGTCGTAGTTCATGCGGGCACAAAATTCGGCCAGTACTTTTTCCGAAGTACGGGGTGAACGGCAACAGTAGGCGATCTGCCTGTCACGATCAAAGATCATGCTCCCGGTACCCTCCAGAAACTCACCCTCCTCCTCCCAGTGAGTGAGGTCAATTAGCTTGCGATGGTTTATTTTTCGACGCAAGAGCTCCAATACCTCCGGTTTCCTTTCTTTTCGACGATTTTCGGCAAACAGGGGATATAACACCAACTCCCCGGTAATGTGAGAAGAAAACCAGTTGTTTGGAAACAGAGCATCGGGTGTCCAGGGCTCCGGCGTATCCTGGACAACCATCACATCCACATCCTTTCCCCGAAGTAACTGAACAAAGGCGTCAAACTCTTCCCGCGCTTTTTCAGCCACAGAGTTGCTATCTACTTTCTGTTGAAAAAAATTATTCTGTGCCGTCTCCTCGTTGAATGCGAAGCGGGCAGGGCGGATCATCAGAATCTTCGAGGTGGTTTGCATATGCTTATTCCAGTGATGTTACCGATTCTTTGATAATGGCAATGGCTTCCCTCAATTCCTCTTCGGTGATCACCAGCGGAGGTGCAAACCGAATGATATGACCGTGGGTAGGTTTAGCCAGCAAGCCGTTTTCCGCCATCTTCATACATAGGTCCCAGGCCTCTTTCCCATTGTAGGGCGCAACAACAATGGCGTTGAGCAACCCTTTTCCCCTGACTTGCCGAATGAAAGGACTTTTTATCTTCTTCAGCTCATCGCGGAAGATGTTGCCCAGCCTATCGGCTTTCTCCGCCAGTTTTTCCTCTCTCACTACCTCCAACGCGGCCGTAGCTACTTTGCATGCCAGGGGAAAGCCGCCAAAGGTAGAGCCGTGTTGTCCAGGTTGTATCGTCAGCATAACCTCGTCGTCGGCCAATACCGCCGAAACGGGCAATACTCCTCCCGAGAGGGCTTTTCCCAGGATCACGATGTCGGGGCGTACGCCTTCGTGATCGCAGCATAACACCCTGCCGGTGCGCCCTATTCCCGTCTGTATTTCGTCGGCAATGAACAATATATCGTAGGCCTTACACAGGTCGTAACACCCTTTCAGGTATCCCTCATCCGGCACAATTACTCCGGCCTCTCCCTGTATGGGTTCCACCAGGAATCCCGCGATGGAGGCTCCTTTTTCTTCAAAGATCGATGACAAGGCAGTCACATCATTGTAGGGGACAACCTCTATACCCGGTGTGTAGGGGCCGTAGCCGGCGCGGGCTTCCGGATCGGTAGAAAGCGAGACAATGGTGACGGTGCGTCCGTGAAAGTTACCCTCGCATGCTACAATGATTGCTTCGTCCTCGGGAATTCCTTTCTTCTGGTAGCCCCATTTGCGGGTCAGTTTAAGTGCTGTCTCCACCGCTTCTGCCCCAGTGTTCATGGGGAGAATCTTGTCGTAGCCGAAATAATCGTGCATATACTTTTCGTAGGGTCCCAACGCGTCGTTATAAAAAGCACGGGAAGTAAGGCAAAGTGTCTCCGCCTGTGTATTGAGAGCTGTCACAATTTTGGGATGACTGTGTCCTTGGTTTACTGCTGAATAGGCCGATAGAAAATCGAAATACATTTTGCCGTCTACATCCCACACGTAGCATCCCTTTCCCCGCGACAATACAACCGGCAGTGGATGGTAGTTGTGCGCGCCGTATTTCTCTTCTAAATCGATATATTGCTTTGATTCGGCTGTTGGCATTTCCTTATATCCGTTATTCAATTACAAGATTTCGAAACTGAATTTCCTTTCCTTCACTCTGCAGGCCGATATGTCCCTCTTTTACCTCGCTGGTAGCACTGTTTTGCAGTACATCATTGATGTATATGTCCGCAATGCCCCCCTTCACTTGAATCTTCACCTTGTTCCATTCACCTGCAGGTTTTTCGCTCGATGGCTCCTTCTTCTCTACCACCGGGAATTTGGGCCGTTCGGTCATGCCTTCCGGAAGGACATATTCTTTCAAAACAGCCCCCGACAGCAAAACAAGATCTCCTGCCTTGCCGGCTTTGAGTTGACACTCAATGCCTTTCGGAAAGGGGGTTGCCGGCTCTTCTATCAAAAAGAAAACGCCGCTGTTGCTCGCCTCATTTGCCCATCGGTATTCCAGCTCCAAGGTAAAGTCACGGTATTTCTTTCTGGTATACATGTAACCTAGTGGTTCTCCCTTTACGGTAATAATACCCTCATCAGCCGAAAAAACATGACTTGTCGGTACGGAATCGTCCTCCAAAACAAAGTTCCAGTTCGAAAGGTCTTTTCCGTTAAAAATTTTTTCCGGCTGTCGGGACGAACAACCGATTGTTGCAACAAAAAGGAGAGTGGTTATTAATTGTCTGTATTTCATTTGGCTGCTGTTTTTATATTCATGCATTGTATTGAACCTGTGAATACTTATTTTGTTTCAGGCATCTGGTTCTTTTTTTTGTATCGGGGTTTAAAATATTGGTACAAAGATCTATTTTCACAAAAATACACTTTTTAAATAAAAAAACACCAAAAACAAAAAAAATAATCCTGTCATCGTCCGGATAGATGGAGAAAGGTAAACTGTGCAGTTTATTACTCGTTCTATATCTGTTCCTAAAAAAGCAAAAAAGGTTGTCAGATACAACGGAAATGGATACATTTGCCCAATTTCTTTCAGCATGTAAGCCGGGTGGTAACCAAGATGAATAAAGCACGTTTTCTTTGGGTGGACGATGAGATTGATCTGCTGAAACCCTATATGCTCTTTCTGGAAGAGAAAGGTTACTCTATGGAGTGCACCAACAACGGGCTCGACGCGATTGAGCGAGCGCGGCAGACATTGTTCGATACTATTTTTCTGGATGAACATATGCCGGGCCTGTCCGGTCTGGAGACACTTTCCGGTTTGCAGGAGGTCGCACCCGACGTGCCTGTGGTGATGGTTACAAAGAGTGAGGATGAGGGAATCATGAACTGCGCGATCGGCAATAAAATTGCCGACTACCTGATTAAACCGGTCAATCCAAACCAGGTGCTGATGACCATCAAGAAGATTCTCGACAAAAAGGCGCTTATATATGAAACTGTCACGGTAAATTACCGACAGCTGTTCGGCCAATTAAGTGAAGAAATAGGCAGCTGTCGTTCGGCTGACGATTGGATTTCCGTCTACAAGAAGCTGGTTCATTGGGAGCTGGAGCTGGAGCAGGCTGATAACCCGATGAAGGAACTGTTGGCGTCTCAGAAGACGGAAGCCAACAGCGCGTTTGCCAGATTTATCCGCAGACACTATCCAAAATGGATGAGACAGACTGCCGGCCGTCCGCTAATGAGTCCCGCGCTGTTTGAGGAAACGGTGATGCCGGCAATTGGCAAAGGAGAAAAGTTGTTTTTTATTTTGATCGACAACTTTCGGTTCGATCAATGGCAGGCAGTGAAGGAGATGATCGCCGATTATTTTGTTTGCCACGAAGAGCTTTATTTCAGTATACTCCCTACTGCCACACCATACGCAAGGAACAGCATTTTTTCGGGACTGATGCCGCGGGACCTGGCAGCACAGTATCCCGGCTTATGGGTTGACGAGACGGAGGAGGAGGGAAAGAACCTGCTTGAAGAATCTCTCATTCGGGCACAACTGGAGAGAAATCAATTGTCGCCGCTTCTGTCGTACAAAAAAATAAATTCCAACCTTGAGGCGGAGGAGTTGAACAGGCACTTTTCCGAATTGGAGAGGAATGACCTCCACGTGTGGGTGTTCAACTTCATCGATATGCTTTCGCACGCGAGAACCGATTCGAGAATGATTCGTGAACTGATTGCCGACGAAGCAGCATACCGTTCCCTCACGCGATCATGGCTCTTGCACTCCCCCCTGTTTGCACTCCTGAAAAAGATTGCCGGCAAAGGTTATAGAGTCGTGCTTACCACAGATCACGGCTCTATCCGGGTGAAGAACGGGGTGCGGGTGCTGGGCGACAAAGAGACAAACACAAGCCTCCGTTATAAAGTGGGAAAAAATTTGGGATATGAGCCAAAGAAACTGTTCGAGATGCTTCATCCCGAAGACTTCGGCTTGCCAACTCCCCGCATGAGTACCCGCTACATCTTTGCCATGCAAAACGACTTCTTTGTCTATCCCAACAATTACAACCAACATGTGTCGTACTACGCACAAAGTTTTCAACACGGGGGGATCTCTATGGAAGAGATGATGGTCCCCCTCATCACACTAAATCCGAAATAGCCAAATATGCAAATAGAAATCAATGACTTGAAGGATATCAGAGATGCAGCCCGTACTTTCCTGCGGGAGATGGGAGACAGCAAGGTATTCGCTTTTTACGGCAGCATGGGGGCCGGAAAAACCACTTTTATCAAAGCACTTTCTGAAGAGATGGGTGTGACTGAAACTGTTTCAAGTCCCACCTTTGCAATCATTAATGAATACAGGGACAAAGAGGGGAGGGCGATATTTCATTTCGATTTTTATCGTATCAACAAACTCGAAGAGGCCTTCGATTTCGGGTACGAAGATTATTTTTACAGTGGCAACGTCTGCTTTATTGAGTGGCCGGAACTGGTAGAACCCATTCTGCCCGAAAATACCGTGAAGATAACCATCCGGGTGGCCGACGACGGACGCAGGATCCTGGAACGTATGTAGAAGAGACGGACATTATTTAAACGTTCCGCCTCATAAACACTCTAAAATAGCAAACGTTTTCGATACAACATGCAGAAAAATTCCAATATTCGCACAAACAAAGGGTCAAAAATGAAACAATTGATATTGACAGCATGCATCGTGCTTCTCTTCCTGCCTGCATCGGCGCAGGTTAATACTGACCGCGTGATGATGATCGGCAAGAATGCGCTCTATTTCGAGGATTATGTGCTGGCCATTCAATATTTCAATCAGGTGATCACGGCGAAGCCTTACCTGGCCGATCCCTATTATTTCAGGGCAATGGCTAAATTCATGCTTGACGACTTCAAAGGTGCCGAAGAAGATGCCTCCGAGTGTCTGGTACGCAATCCCTATTATACGGCAGCCTACCAGTTGCGCGGTGCCGCACGGCAGAACCAGGAAAAATATGACCAGGCTGCGACCGATTATCAGCGGAGCCTGGAGTTTTTTCCTGAGGACCGGATTACACTGGTGAACATGGGAATAGTCAATGTGGAGCTGGAGCAATATGATGTGGCAGCGAAGTTTTTTGAAATACTGCTACGTCGTTTTCCCGATTATACACCCGGTTATCTTACACGGTCACAGATGTATCTGGAAATGAAAGATACCACAAGTGCGCTGGCCGACATCGATAAGGCAATCGAAATTGACCCCTACACGTCGCAATCATTTGCCTCACGTGGAGTGCTTTATCTTCAGCAGAAAGAATACAACAAGGCACTGGCCGACCTGGATGAAGCCATCCGGTTAGATCCCTATTTCGAAGGAAACTATATCAACCGGGGGCTGGTGAAGTACCACCTAAACGACCTTCGCGGAGCAATGGCCGATTACGACAGGGTGATTGAGACGGATGAGAACAACCTCATTGCCCGTTTTAACCGGGGCTTGTTGCGGGCACAGGTGGGCGACAACAACCGGGCTATCCGTGACTTCGACAAGGTAATCGAGCTGGAGCCCGGTAATACAATTGCCTATTTGAACCGTGCCATGCTGCACAGTGAGACAGGCAACGTAGTGGCGGCACTGGAAGACCTGAATGTAGTCATCGCGGCCCATCCCGATTTTTTCACCGCATATTACATGAGGTCGCAACTGAAGCGGGAAATGAATGATCTGCGCGGTGCCGAAAATGACTATATGCTGGCCCGTGCTGAAGAGGCAAAAGCCCGTAAGATAGCTACGACAAACCCCGAGCCATTTAAACAAGCTCGTAAACAGGGTGAAGCGAAGGATACCCGTGAACAGGCCGATCAGGACATCGAGAAGTTTACGATGCTGGTTGTAGCCGATAAGGATACTTCTCAAAAGACGCAGTATCAACGCCAAAGCAGGGGCAAGGTGCAGAACATACATGCTCCGGTGGACCCCGAGCCGATGTTTGTCCTCACATACTATGAACGTGCATTTGAGGTGCACCGGCCGGTATATTATTCCGAGGTGATGGAAAAGGCCAACAACGACTTTGGCCTTGCATGGATTCTGAAGGCGACCAACAACGAGGCTCCACTGAACGAACTGCAGATACAGACCCATTTCCGCTCTATCGACAATTACTCAATGAGATTGGAGAGTGAACCCGCGAACCCGTCTCTCTATTTTGGAAGAGCAATGGATTTTATGCTTGTGCAGGATTACGAAAGTGCACTCAAAGACCTGAATAAAGTAATTTCCCTGAAACCGGACATGCTGCTTGCCCATTTTGCACATGCTGTGGTGCGCTCCAAGCAGCTGGAATATGAGCGCTTGCAGAGTGATCCCCGAATGATGGATGGCACTATAGGCGTCAACCTGCCCGAATTAAGCAATATTGCAGGAAAGCCCAGGATGCCGGAGATCTCAACCAAATCGATCGATTATGAAGGGATTCTGAAGGAATACGGAGAGATTATCCGTCTCAACCCCGATTTCATTTATGCTTATTATAACCGGGCTGAGATTTTCAGCCTCGAGAAGGATTATCGTGCCGCTATTGCAGATTACTCAAAAGCCATCGAGCTGGAACCGCAATTTGCAGAAGCCTATTTCAATCGTGGCATCTCTCGCCTTGCCATCGGTGAGACGGCAAAGGGACTTGATGACTTGCGCAAAGCTGGAGAATTGGGTATCGTTCAGTCGTACAGCATCATCAAACGGATGCAATAATTGGATTGTTCAGCAGGTAAGTTTGATCGCTATCGGAATAAACAGGTAGCAGGAAATAAATTGTCAAACAACGCCGAGTACAATTTTCTTCTGGTTTTGCTGTTCCATCAACCACAAAATCACTACATTTGCAGTCGCATTACAAAGAAGATACATTAAGGACAACATAGCATGATAAAAATTACATTTCCCGATGCCTCCGTGAGGGAATTTGAAAAAGGAGTAACGGGATTAGAGATAGCACAAAGTATCAGCCAACGGTTGGCGCAGGAGGTGCTGGCTGTAAGCGTGAACGGTGAAACATGGGATCTGGCACGCCCCATAGAGGAGGATGCTACTGTAAATCTGCTCAAATGGGAGGACGAAGAAGGGAAGCATGCCTACTGGCACTCTTCGGCTCACCTTATGGCAGAAGCCTTACAGGAACTTTATCCAGGCATCAAATTCGGAATCGGGCCAGCCATTGAAAACGGATTTTACTACGATGTGGATCCGGGTGAAGGGGTTGCCATCAAAGAGAGTGACTTCCCTGCCATCGAAAAGAAAATGATGGAGCTGATTGTCGCCCGGGAAGAGATCCAACGGGAGAATATCTCCAAAGACGATGCCCTCAGAATGTTTGCAGAACGCGACGAACATTACAAGGTGGAGCTGATCAGCGAGCTCGAAGACGGTACCATCACTACCTATACACAGGGACGTTTTACCGACTTGTGCCGCGGTCCTCATCTGCCCAACACCTCCTATATTAAGGCAGTGAAAGTATTGTCTGCGGCAGGTGCTTATTGGCGGGGAGACGAGAAACGGCCCCAGCTGACAAGACTCTATGGTATCACTTTCCCCAAAAAGAAAATGCTTGATGAGTATCTGGTCATGCTCGAAGAGGCTAAAAAGAGGGATCACCGGAAAATTGGCAAGGAGCTCCAGCTGTTTCATTTTTCACAAACGGTGGGAGCAGGCCTCCCCCTGTGGTTGCCGAAGGGAACACAGTTGCGGCTCCGGCTGGAAGATTTCCTGAAGAAAATACAGCGAGAGTTCGATTATGATCAGGTCATCACGCCCCATATCGGACACAAACAGCTCTACGTGACCTCGGGGCATTATGCCAAATATGGAAAAGATTCATTTCAGCCGATCCATACGCCCGAAGAGGGAGAGGAGTTTCTCCTGAAACCAATGAACTGCCCACACCACTGTGAGATCTACAAAGCATTTCCACGCTCTTACAAAGACCTGCCCCTCCGCTTGGCAGAGTTTGGCACAGTCTATCGGTACGAGCAGAGCGGCGAGTTGCACGGACTGACCCGCGTACGCGGTTTTACACAGGACGATGCTCATATCTTCTGTACACCCGACCAGGTAAAAGAGGAGTTCCTGAAAGTGATGGATATCATCTTCATCATCTTCAAAGCGCTTGAATTTGAAAATTTTGAGGCTCAGATCTCGTTGCGTGATCCGAACGACAAGGACAAGTATATCGGTACCGACGAAAATTGGGAGAAGGCAGAACGTGCCATCGTGGAGGCTTGCCAGGAGAAAGGGCTCAAAGCAAAAGTAGAAACCGGTGAGGCTGCATTCTATGGGCCAAAGCTCGACTTTATGGTGAAAGATGCGTTGGGACGGCGCTGGCAGCTGGGCACCATACAGGTGGATTACAACCTGCCCGACAGGTTTGAGTTGGAGTATACCGGCGCTGACAACCAGAAGCACCGTCCGGTAATGATTCACAGGGCACCCTTTGGCTCCATGGAGCGATTCGTGGCTGTCCTTATTGAACATACCGCCGGTAAATTCCCTTTGTGGCTGGCGCCTACACAAGCAGTGATTCTGCCTGTGAGCGAAAAGTTCAACGACTATGCCCGTTGTGTGGTGAAAGAATTAAAACGATTCGATATCCGTGCCGAAGTGGACGACCGCAACGAAAAGGTGGGGCGCAAGATTCGGGACAACGAATTGAAACGGATACCTTATCTGTTGATAGTCGGTGAGAAAGAGGCAGAAAATGAAGAGGTTTCTGTAAGAAAACAGGGTGGGATAGATCAAGGTTCCACAAAATTGATTACATTTGCAGAAACGATTGCACGGGAGGTAGAGGATATGATGAATCCTTCTGTCCGGTCAAATTAAGCTTTTGTGTAGCAACGAATTTTAAAATATATAAATAAATCAAACAGAGCAAACATTAACATCACCGAATGAGAAAAGACTCAAAAGACCAGCACCGGATCAACGAACGCATCCGGGTTCCGGAAGTCCGGTTAGTAGGCGATAACGTGACGGAGGGCATTTATTCCACAAGAGAAGCATTAAAGATAGCCGAAGAACAGGAATTGGACCTTGTTGAAATTGCGCCTACGGCGAAACCTCCTGTATGCAGGATCATCGATTACAAGAAATTTGTTTATCAGCAAAAGAAAAAGCTGAAAGAACAAAAAGCAAAATCGGTCAAAGTAACGGTGAAAGAAATTAGATTTGGACCACAAACAGACGATCACGACTATAACTTTAAATTGAAACACGCGATGAACTTCCTGGCTGAAGGCTCGAAAGTGAAGGCGTATGTGTTTTTTAGAGGACGTTCCATTCTATTTAAAGAGCAGGGGGAGGTACTGTTATTGCGCTTTGCCAATGAACTGGAAGAGTATGCCAAGGTGGAGCATTTGCCCATCATGGAGGGAAAACGTATGTCCATCATGCTCTCTCCCAAAAAAGGAACCCCTGCACCCAGGAAGGAGTCAAAAGAAGCGTGAATGACTCTCTTTCGCAGTCGTGGAAAAACAGTGCCGGCTAAAATTGTTTAGCCGGTTTTTTATCTCTCTTCCGTTTCGTTCCACTGCCCGTCATGGAAAGAAAAAGGATATCTGTCATGCGGGTACCTACAAATTGTCTTCTGGCAATGTGCATGCACATCATCCGGACGGAAAAGATCAGAGTTTGATTTTTCTCCCAGCTTTACTATATTTGCACTACGGGAACAAACTGAGTAACGGTAAATCGATGAAGAGTGTATGCTATACCCTATTTATGGCTTTATGGTTGTCTTTTTTTGTGGAGTGTAGTAACCCCCAGCCCGAAGCCTCCATGCTGTTGGCAGATGCCGAACGACTTATCGAAAGCAACCCCGACAGCGCCATGCAACTGATCGATTCCATTTTCTATCCCGAAGAAAGCCTCTTTTTCGAAGATTATGTGCGTTATTTGGTGCTGCGAGTACAGGCGCGCTATAAAACACACCGCCCTGTCGCAGAAGATACCTTGATCTTCCGGGCGCGTGATTATTTTTCTGACAGGAAAGAGCCTCGGTTGGCTGCACTAGCTTGGTTTTATAGCGGCTGTGTTTATCGTGAACGGAAGGAATACGAAAATGCGGTACAATTATACAAAGAGGCGAGGAAGCATGCCCGTCAAACCAATAATTCTGATTTGCAGGGATTGATACAATATAATCTCGGTGACTTGTTCGCGGAGCAGGGAATCTATCGGGTAGCGCTGAAAAATTATAAAGAAGCGGCACAACTTTACGATGCCGAACCACACAAACAAGCGCAATGTTTTAGCGCCATAGGACAAATGTATGCGCTGTTGGATCAACCAGACAGCGCTTTACTCTCTTTCCATAAAGGGTTGGATTTGGCCGGAAACGATGAAGATCTTCAGCTGCAAAGCCTGTTGGCGCAGAATCTGGGCGTGATGTACAAGGAAACCAAACAGTTCGATAAAGCCGGAACATACCTCCACCAATCGTTCCGCTTCAATACCGACAGCACCAAGCTGCCCCGTTATTACCTGAATCTTGCCGAATTATACACAGTGATGGGACGCTCGGATTCCGCTGTATGGCATACGGAACAGTTGAAGCGACTTCTATCTGCCGCGGAGGACGATTATTTTAAGGCGAGCGCATACTCTTACTTGGCCAGACGGGAAAAAGAACAGGCTAACTATGAAGCGGCCTTCGTTTACCAGGACGAGCGCATGAATACGCTCCACCGTATTATGGAAGAAAGGGAGAGGCAGTTGGTATATGAAGCACACCTGAAATACGATTACGGACAGATGCAAAAACAGTATTATCAGGACTTGTCTATCCGCCAGTTATGGATCATTGCGCTGCTGGCTGTGGGTATAGTGGGCGGAGAGTTGTTCACGTGGTATTGGGTCAGGCAGAAGAACAAGCAGGCTGAAATCCGGCGCAACCTCGATACCCTGAAAGAAATGAAGCGTGATCTGGAAAGCACCGTGTACCAAAAACAGTTAGACTTGCGTAAAGATCTTCTTCTTGGGTTCGATATTATCAGAAAAGTGATGGAATTGAATCAGGAAATGACCCGGTCCGGAAAATCTACTTCCGGGGGAGCCTTGTGGGGCGAGCGGTTCAACAAAATAGTGTATGGAGAAGAAAGTATCGAAGAAGCATGGGACGCCTTGTTCCGGGTATTCAACACCATGCGGCCGGGGCTTGCCGGAAAGATACGGGAGAAATATCCCGATCTTACCGAAACCGAATTCCGTGTATGTATACTTACATATGCCGGTTTCAGGGTAAAAGAAATATCCCTGGTTCTTCACCAAAGTGTCCACACCGTACAAACACGCCGGACCGATATACGGAGAAAAGTGGGTCTGGGGCCTAGCGGCGACATTGCCGGGCATATTGACCAGTTATCGCGCTAATTGTCCACAAACCTTACAGCCATCCATTGAAAATCTATATGTTAAACTTTTCAATATATTGATAATTAGATTATTGTATTTGTAGAGCAAGAAAAACCTATATGTTAACAAGAAAAACCCATATCTATACAGATCATTTATAAAGGTTAGCCTATATTTATCGTCGAATTTGATAAATAATGCTTATGAAGAAAAGGCAAGTTCTATTATGTGTATTTTGTGCGGGGTGGTTATGGTTTCCTGTCGCCGCAGACATGGGGATCATGCCGGTAACTGACGGTAAAACAATTACCGAAACAAATAAGATAGACCTGAGAGGAAAATTTGAAACTGGCGGTCTTCGTTCTGGAGGCGATGTAGTTACAGCCGAAATTCAGGGTGATTTTATCTTGGCAACGTTTTACAAAAATTTAGGAAATGTGCGAGTCACGCTCACCGAAAGCACGGGAGAGCAGATTTATGAAACCGTGGTAAACACCTCGGCGCATCTTCAGTCTTTTATTCCGCTGTTGGGACTATCTTCGGGGGTATATACCATTACTTTCAGTAACGAAAAGGGGATGATGTATGGTGATCTTGAAATCTGAACCTAAATGCGGATAGATCATCTCCAACCGATCTATCTGTCGTAGACAGAGTTGATGTTTTTACCAGCTTCTTCCCGAAGGCAGGAGGAGGTGTTCGTTTGAACAGAAAGCGTATGACTACCCTAGTTTCGTATGACACATAAATCCCGTCAAGGATAAAAGGAGTCAAATTATCATACGAAATTTTATGTAAGGATATGGGTCCAGTTGATTTGATACATTCTTTCGTCAATATAATGATTTAAACAATTGATACCCATTGAATTTTTTATTAATATTATGGTTAATTTAAAACACTTAGTGATGAAAACAAAATTTTATTATTTCACAACTACTTTAATGATAGTTGTGATATTTTTATTTTTTTCGTGTAATAAGAATGAAGATTTAGTAAAAGAGGAAGAAAAGATTGAAAAAATCAGCGTAAAAAAACCATATGAATTAATTGAAGATTTAGCTATTGCATTAGCGAAAGTATTCGACGAGAGTAAAGAAACGAGGGACTTGATTAAAGGTGAAGCGTTGAAAAGATTCAATCATGATTATGATGTTCTATTAATGTTAATTAAAGATACAGATTTGGGTAATGGAAATACCCTTGAGGATCAATTAAATAAATACATTAGTGAAGAAGACTTATTAGTACTATTGAAAGAATATCCCACTTTAACTTTATTTGTACCTTCATTACCTGAAAATTCTTTTTCTGCAGAAAAATGGAACACCGACTTTGAAATACCAAAAGTAGCCATTCGAACTTATAATAATGTGGTTCCCGTATATAATGCTATGGGCGAGTCTTTTACACTTTTAAGTGATGAAATTCCAGGATTCCCAATCGTCGTCTTGAAAGAAAATGAAAGAGTTGTTGTAAGGGATAATAATTTAAAAAATATAGGTGTAACATTTAGGAGTAGATCTACAGGTGTTGATTTTCAATTCATTGATCCCAATTTTGATAATATTACAGAAAATCTAAAATTTAGAAATTCCAATATTCTTATTTTCGATTATGAAAAATATCAAAAAGGTATAGATTCTTATGACTATTTCAAAAATAACACTGAAGGTTGGCAAAGAGATTATGTATATTATAATCTGACAAAAGATATCGATAGAGGGCCATTTGATTTAAGATTTAAAGAGAGCGTTGTCGGTTTTGAAATGATCAACAATGGATTGGGGAATGTAAATAAAATAAGCGACCAGAATGATGAACCTAAATTAGACGGTTACTGGCATTTGAAACCATTAGTTACGACACCTGGCGGGAGTGGAAGATCGTTTTATACTCCATGGACAGATGGAGAATTTGAATTTAGGATAAAAGTATATCATGGAGCAAAAAATTTTGGGGGTTCTGAAGTTATTACGTCTTTTAGAGTACAGCCAGAAGATCTTTTTAAGGTTATCACAAATACAAGTCCAAGAAATTCAGATATATATCAAGTCGTCGGAGTAGAAAACCTTTACGTGAATCCAAATATCTCATTATTTGAATGGGACTTGAATTACTATAGCTATTCAGCAAAGATTGTTGTCGAAGAAGTTGATCAGTCTCAAACCCAGAAAGTCACACAGACAAGCACTTCTGAATTTGCGACTAACTTCGGCTATGATGTAACATTTGGGGATACGGTTAAACAAGGTATTAAATTTGGATCCTCAACAAAAGAAACTCATAGTTTTACTTATGAAATTACGACTATGCTTGATAATGATAATTTAGGAGAAATTATTATTAACTTTGGTGATGAAATTGTAATGAATAAGGATTATATTAGTAAGAACACAAGAAAGGGAGAGAAGATTATTCCCAATTTCAATAAAAAATATGAAACCGGATATTATCGTATTTATATAGCGCCTAAATTTTTTGATTAATAGAATATGAAGAATCTAAAAAATATTTTTGCAATTCTATTACTTTTTTTGATTTTCAGTAATTGTGAGCACAAGGAAATCATAGAAGTCCCTGTTGAGGAGGGGTGTGCGATCTTGAATTTCGAGATTTTCTACAAGCCAGAAAATCACAATGAGTATTTACCCGATACCGGAACCAAGGTATATATTTTTTATAATATTTCACTCACTGAAGTAACATTATATAGATTTTTTGGAGGTAGATTAGTGCATGGATACGGTACAGATATTATTTATCCGGATAAAATTGATCAGATTGAAGACAATGGAGCTTATAAAATAACTCCTCCAACCAGTTTATCTAAAATACTTATTTATTTTGTAAGTAATTATTACAATGAGGTCGGATTAAAATCAACTTTCTCTGATGATCTTTTGAACTATCATCAGTATGAACAGGATATAAAAATATTCTTTGATTATTCAGACTTGTCAGGTAATGTGCAAGTTTTAAAAATGACTGGACGAAATAATTATGATTTCTCTGCTCCCATATGATTGTCTCGCTGCGACGAAAACTGGATTGCAAGGAGGATTAAGAAGTAATCGCGGATATCTTACCGACGGAGGGTACGGTAGGGAATTGTCATGATTGCTTGGCGTTACTAGTACTGGCAGGCATTGTTCCCTTTGTCTCTTCCCGGCAAAAGATCCCCATTGAGATTATATCCCTTAGAAACTGGTGTCTTTTACTTTAACCGATATTTTATACTTTACAATATGTCAGTAATTAGTTGATCGCAGACCCTAAAAAATAGAAGGATAATGTTTTGATTGTTCGGATAAAATCATTACTTTTGCAAACTTTTTCGCCTGACCGCGGAGAAAACGAAGAAAAAAATATTCACTAATTCGAAGACAGCAAAATGCCAAAAATGAAGACTAATTCCGGTGCCAAAAAGAGGTTCGCCCTTACCGGAACAGGAAAAATCAAGCGGAAACATGCGTACAAAAGTCATATTTTGACGAAGAAGACCAAAAAGCAGAAGAGAAATCTTACGCATTCGGGCCTTGTTCACAAATCTGACGTAAACAGCATTAAAACACTGCTGGCGTTGAAGTAATGCATGCCGGGTGGTTTCCAGTAAAGAGATTTAGTAACAGGATGTATGCTCCGAAGAGCTCTGCACGACAGAGACGCTATCATTCAAAACAAGTAACATTATGCCAAGATCAGTCAATCATGTTGCCTCGCGCAACCGCAGAAAAAAAGTTCTGAAACTTACAAGAGGCTATATCGGTGCCCGCAAAAATGTGTGGACCGTAGCCAAAAACACATGGGAGAAAGGGTTGACCTATGCCTATCGTGACCGCAAAAACAAAAAACGCAACTTCCGCGCTTTGTGGATCCAGCGTATCAATGCAGCTGCCCGTGAGAACGGCATGTCCTATTCACGGTTGATGGGAGCGCTGCATAAGCATGAAATAGAAATCAACCGTAAGGTGCTTGCCGACCTGGCAATGAACCATCCCGAAGCGTTTAAGGCAATCGTGGATAAAGTGAAGTGACGTCACATTTTCGTTGATTGAGCATAGAAAGGAAGAATCAGGAGATGGTTTTTCCTTTTTTTATTTATCTTTGCCGGCAACGGCTGAAAAAGAAATTTAAAAGAGCGCTATGAGAACCTATCAGTTGGAAGAACAGGACCGGATTGAGGATCTAATCCGCAGTTGTACATTGTGTTATGTGGGGATGGCCGACGAGAATGGTATCCCCTATGTGTTGCCGATGAATTTCGGTTACGAAGACGAAATCATCTATCTGCATTCCGCACAGGAGGGACATTCCATCTCCATTCTCGAAAAAAACCCCAATGTTTGCATCACTTTCTGCACCGATCCAAAGCTGATGTGGCAGGACGAAGAGGTGGCCTGCAGCTACCGGGTGCGTGCCGATAGCGTGATTTGTCGTGGCAAAGTGGTTTTTGAAGATGAGTATGATGAAAAGGTAAATGCGTTGAATATTATTATGCGTCAGTACTCCGACAGGGAATTCAGTTACTCGGCACCTTCTGTGAAGAATGTAAAGATATGGAAGGTAGCGCTTGAAAATGTTTCGGCAAGAGAATTTGGAGTGCCCAGTAAAAATGTCTACAAGTATAAAGATCGCTCCATCTTTTGATCAACGATTCGGTGTTTTTTTGCTGCTTGCTGCTTGCCGATATTTTTGTTGATAGAGAGCTTGTGTACCGGTCACCGTAAACATTTGTTCCTTCCGGACTGTTTATAAATGACATTTATAAAAAATCACAGTAAAACCCGTTATTTAAAATGAATAAAATTTCTACCCTCTTAGCAACACTAATCATTGTGTTCGCCGCTTCTGCAGCCGAACCTTCCAGCTCGCAGAACAATATAACGGCAAAACCAATAGAACTGACCAAAGCAACCTTTCTTGAAAAGGTGTTCAACTACGAAAGTAATCCGGAAGTCTGGAAATATAATGGCGATAAGCCTGCCATCGTGGATTTTTATGCCACCTGGTGCGGACCTTGCCGAATCACGTCACCCATTTTGTCGGATCTGGCCGCGGAATATGGCGATGACATCTACGTCTATAAGATTGATGTGGATAAAGAACCTGAACTGGCACGTATGTTCGGGGTACAAAGTATTCCGATGTTCCTTTTTATTCCGATGAACGAACAGCCCCAGATGGCAATGGGCGCCCTGCCGAAAAAGTCATTCAAGGAAGCGATCGACACTTTTCTGCTGAAAAAGGAGCAACGTACCGATCTTTGATCCTTAATTTGTATGGAATGATTACCAGCCTGCAAAACCCAGCCATTAAAAATATTGTCAAACTGTCGAAAACAAAAGAGAGACGTGAGCAACAGCTTTTTGTGATCGAAGGTGCGCGTGAGCTCTCTCTGGCTTTGCAGAGCAATTACCAGATGGAGTCGGTCTATGTGTGTCGCGAAATGTATTCCCACAGTAAATATCCGAATCTGCTGCATGCGTTGCCCGGAAACATTGTTTTTGATATCTCCCCTGCCGTCTTTGAGAAGATTGCCTACCGGGAGAACTCCGACGGGATCGTGGCACTTGCCAAACCAAAAATGCACAGGTTGAGCGATATCCGGCTCTCCGAAAATCCTTTTCTGATCCTTCTCGAGTCGGTAGAGAAGCCCGGCAACCTGGGTGCCATACTGCGTACTGCTGATGCTGCCGCCGTGGATGCGGTGATCGTATGTGACCCGCAAACCGACCTCTACAATCCCAATGTGGTCCGGTCCGGCGTAGGAGGCCTGTTTACCGTGCAGACAGCTGTCTGTACCTCCGAAGAAGCATTGGATTGGCTGCAGAATAACAAGATCGCGGTGTATGCTGCGGAGTTGCAGGCTGCTGAATTTTACCAAAACATTGATTTTAAACTACCCTCCGCCATCGTAATGGGGACCGAAGCGGAGGGACTGACCGATTTCTGGTTAAACAATGCGACAAAGCGAATCAAGATTCCGATGCGTGGGAAAATTGATTCGCTCAATGTCTCTGTCTCTACTGCAATTCTTACCTTTGAAGCGATGCGGCAGCGCGGGTTTTAATCATTCCACCGTTTCATAACCCCAGGTTTTGCCCTTTTCCGTGGCGGGTACCCCGCGTGTCATCCATGCCGGTGCAGCTTCTCCCTTGAGGTAGTGATCGAAGAACTGTTGCAGCCGTATGGAGAGGTCTTTGCTGTTGCGGCGATGTTCCAGATTGTGTGCTTCGTTGTTGTATTGTAACAGCCATGACGGTTTTCCGAGGCGGCGGAGGGTCATAAAGAGCTCCACCCCCTGATACCACGGAACAGCTCCGTCCTTGTCGTTATGCATGATCAGCAGCGGTGTTTCGACCTTGTCTGCAAAGAATACCGGAGAGTTTTCAATATAGAGCTGCAAAGAATCGTTCAATGTGGACCCGATGCGCGACTGGGTCTGCTCATATTGAAATTGGCGACTCATGCCTGATTCCCACCGGATACCTCCGTAAGCGCTGGTCATGTTTGATACAGGTGCACCGGCTCCTGCCGCCTTAAACAGGTTTGTCTGTGTGACCAGATAAGCGACCTGATAGCCACCCCAGCTTTGCCCCTGAATGGCCATATTTTCTTTATCCACCCAGCTGTTTTCGGCAAGTGCTTCCGCCCCGGAAAGAACCGCATTGTAAGCATCCTTGCCCGGATGTCCTACAGTATAGTGGATGTCGGGGGTGAAAACAAGGTATCCCCGGCTTACAAAGAAGGGTATGTTAATGACAGAACGGCTGGGTGCCGGTGTGAACCAGCGGTAAAGGTCATCGGAATGCTTTTCATAGAAATAAATCATCACCGGATACTTTTTGAGCGGATCAAAATCTTCCGGCTTGTAGAGGATGCCTTGCAAAGGGATACCTGCGTGAGAAGTCCAGGAAAAGAGTTCAGCTCTGCCCCAGTTAAAGTCGTTCATTTGCGGGTTGATCCCGGTAATTTTGTCCGAAGATCTCCAGAAGTCTTTGGTCACATACAGATCGGGTGATGTGTGGAAGTTGCTCTTTTGGTAAACAACCATATCAGCTTCCCTGGCTTTCTTCAGCCCGGTGAACGTAAATTTCTCCAAAATCCTTTTCTTCAGCGGGGTACGTCCTTTCTGTGCCAATGTGTAGTAGCCACTTTCCTTGCGAACCTGGTCAAAAGCCGAAAGGAGCAGCAGGTCATCCTCTTTTATGAATCGTTTTTCGGGATCGGTATGTACATATCGGAATCTGATGGAGTCGGTACGTCCTGCAAAGTGAGTCATGTTTACTGCCTTTTTCTTGCCCGAAGGATCAATTTTCCAGATGTCAAACGCATCGTTGATCAGCACATACTCATCATTTTCTGTCCAGGCAGCGATGCCGTACGACCCCACCGGTGAGGGGGTGTCGTGCTTTTCGTTCCAGAAGTTTACCGGAATATCCCTGGTCAGGTTCTTTGCTAATTTATTGCGGTTGTCAAAGGCAAACCAGTGTCGCTCGCCGGCATCCCACCAAATGGTATAATTCCCCTGTGGTGACAGGGCCGGCTTTCCGTGCAACGGTTTGCCAAGTTCATACAGGCTGCCGTCTTGCAAATTTTTTATCCATACATCCTGTTTTGAGGAGATATCCCACTGGCTCTCCAGCAGGTATGGCTTGTCGGACCACAAAAGCGCATACTCTCCGTTGCCCTCATCGGCCACAGTTGCATAAGGCATTTCCTGGGAGGTTAGGGGAATAAATTGGTTGTTGCATCCGGGATCGACGATGCCTGAGTATGTCCTGCTCTCTTCTCTTTTCAGCTGAACCAGCTGTTGTGGCGGAATGAGAGGTTCCTTCCAGTGCCAAATGTCGAGGCTGGCCATCTCAAAGTCGACAAGGGTCGTGTCTTTGGGCTTCTGCATGGGGGCGGCACCAACGAGGAGTCGCTTGCTGTTCTTGCTGAACGAAGGCGCGGCGTGCTCGTTAAAGATCCATCCGTGCGGTAGTCCCGAAGCGCTTCTGTCAGCCAGTATCACGGCCGAATCAGCACCGGCAACGTAATAGCGTATGTCATACACCTTTTGTGCCACTTTTGAGGTGTCTGCCGTGGCGAGATATACGAGTCGCTCACCCGGTTCGTCGAAAGCGAGCGATCTGTATTCCATTTTCTCGCGTGAGATGATCTTTTGTGTATTGTTCATCAGGTCCACAAATATAACGTGCGGTACATCTGTTGAATCTGTTTTATCTGGTTGAATTGCCACAGCGAAGCTATTCCCATATTTATTGAAAATATGTTCTTTGACATTTCTAAAGGTGTCCTCATCCTGAGTCAGCAGATTACGCAAAATGACGATCTCTTTCTGTTTGGCATCGTTTTTGTTGCCTTTCTCTTTTGGCAGGCTGAAGGTGTAAGCAATATGAGAGTTGAATTCTGGCGCTGTTTTGTAAGATTTCACTTCCGGAATCTTCTTCGTTGCAAACGAAAGGTTATCAATAATCAGCAGAGAGTCTACCGGCATCTCATCCTTTTTCTTTTTGTCGATGCGGGCCTGACGACGAGCGGCGTAGGGAGCTTTGATCAGTCCTACCGTCCATCTGCCGTCGGGGGAGAGTGCGTAACTTTTTACCCTCTCCACCGTGAGGGTACGATTTTCGGCGTTATTTTTTATGAAAAGAGAGGTATCCCCTTCTTGCGGGGATATGAGCGAACCCACTATTTTGCCGTCATCACTTACGGCGTTGTTCACCAGGCTCTTCCAGGTGTCGTACACAGAATGGTCGAGTGGTTTCTTCTGCGGAAAAAGAGAGAATGCGGTTAATAAGAAAAGGAGCAATGAAAGAAAGAATTTATGCATAGACCAGAATTATATTACTTGACAGATTGTGTGAACAATGCGAATAAACAAAAATACAATTATTTCACATGCGAACAACCTTAAACCTTCGGTTTTTGAACCTTACACTCGCATAATTGTTTTTAAATGAAGCAATATAACATTTAGAATGACAGCAAATAACAAATACAGCATACAACTCACCGGAGGTGCTCTCCCGCAGGCAGGATCCATTGAAAAGACAGAGGGGATTGCCGCTGTTGAGTACGACAAAAGAAACAACAATATTTTACTCACCCTCGAGGAGAAGCGTGCGGAGGATGCCGCCGGGATCCTTCGGGAGGTCGTGTCGACGGTTCGTCATGCCGGAGGCGAAGTACGTACCGAAAAGATATCCCGTCCCGTGCTGAACATGACCTGTGCTGCTTGTGCTTCAAGCTCACAGAATATCCTCTCCTATGTGCCGGGTGTCATAAGTGTCTCGGTGAATTATGGAAATGGAAAAGGAAATATTGAATTTCTACCCGGGATTGTTACACCCTCCGATATGAAGAGCTCTTTACAAGAGATAGGGTATGACATGCTTGTCGACGAGGGAGAGGCTTCTTTTGAACATGTGGAGCAAATAGCGGAGGAAAACTACAGAAAACTTCGCAGACATACTATCTGGGCCATGGTGCTGGCTATTCCGCTTGTGATCGTCGGCATGTTTTTTATGAATGCACCCTATGCCAATATCATTATGTGCGCCCTGGCAACGCCAATCTTGTTTATTTTTGGGCGTCGTTTTTTTGTCGGTGCCTGGAAGCAGGCCCGGCACCGCTCTGCCAATATGGATACACTTGTCGCATTAAGTACCGGCATCGCCTATCTGTTCAGCCTTTTCAATATGATCTGGCCCGAATTCTGGGAAAGCCGTGGCTTGGAGGCACATGTATACTTTGAGGCCGCGGGAGTGATCATTGCCTTTATCTTGCTTGGGAAGATGCTGGAGGCGAGGGCTAAGGGGAATACTTCCGATGCCATCAAAAAATTGATGGGTTTACAGCCCTCTACCGTAATAGTCTTCCGTGATGGGGAGCCGGAAGAGATTCCTATTGCGGAGGTATTGGTCGGCGACATCATACTGGTGAAGCCGGGAGAGAAGATTGCCGTGGACGGAGAAGTGACCGAAGGCGGCTCTTTCGTGGACGAGAGCATGATCTCGGGCGAACCCATTCACGTGGAAAAGAAACAGCACGAAAAAGTATATGCGGGAACGATCAATCAGAAGGGGAGCTTCCGGTTCAAAGCGCAAAAGGTAGGGAAGGATACCTTGCTTGCGCAGATCATCAAAGCGGTGGACGAGGCACAGGGAAGTAAGGCTCCGGTGCAGGGGCTGGTGGACAAGATTGCCGGCATTTTCGTGCCGGTGGTGATCGGTATTGCCCTGCTCAGTTTTGCCGCCTGGATCATCTTTGGTGGTGACCCCGGTTTTGTGTACGGGTTATTGGCCATGGTGACCGTGCTGGTCATTGCCTGCCCCTGTGCGCTGGGACTGGCTACACCCACAGCCATCATGGTTGGAATTGGTAAAGGGGCCGAAAAGGGCATCCTGATCAAGGATGCCGAGAGCCTTGAGATGGCAAAAGATATCGATGTGGTGGTTCTCGATAAGACCGGTACCATCACGGAAGGAAAGCCGGTAGTGAACAAGATCACCTGGTCGCATGACGCCTTGCCGCTGCACCGCGATATCCTTTACAGCATTGAATACCGGTCGGAACATCCCCTGGCCGATGCCATCACCGCTGCGTTGAAGGAGAATTGCACCTTGCTCGACGATGTGACCGTACAGCAGGTAAGCGGACATGGGATTGAAGGAACCTACAAAGGGAAGCCCTACTACGTGGGGAACGAGTATTTTATGGCGTTGAAAAATATTGTAATTCCGGCAGATCTCAAGCAGCAGCTTTATCTGGAGCTGGATGCGGCACATACCGTGTCGCTGTTTGCCGATGAGGAAATAGCATTGGGTGTGGTGGGCATCACCGACAAGATGAAACCTACTTCCCGGGAAGCGATACACAAATTACGCAGCATGGGGATCGAGGTGGTCATCTATACCGGTGACAACGAGAAGGTGGCTGCTGCGCTCGCCGAAGAGTTGGGAGTAGCGCGCTTCAAAGGAGGAGTGATGCCGGATGAAAAGGCCGACCTGGTGAAGAGCTTGCAGGCGGAGGGAAAGAAAGTGGCAATGGCGGGTGACGGCATCAACGACAGCAGTGCATTGGCCCAGGCCGATGTGAGCATCGCCATGGGAGCGGGGAGTGATATTGCCATGGATGTGGCCAAGATGACCATCATCTCCTCCGACCTGAACAAGATCCCCACAGCAATTCAACTATCGCAGGAAACAGTGAAGACAATCCGTCAGAACCTCTTCTGGGCGTTTATCTACAATGTGGTCGGTATCCCCATTGCTGCAGGTGTATTGTACCCCCTCACCGGTTTCCTGCTCAATCCCATGATCGCGGGAGCGGCCATGGCTCTGAGTTCTGTGAGCGTGGTTACGAACAGTCTGCGGTTGAAGAACAAAAAAATATGACAATGCTTCTTTTCCGGAAAATATCCCGGAAAGCAACGTGAAGGCATGCCCTGAGGCTCTACCCTTTGTTATGGCGGACAAATATCTTCAAAAGACCACGCCCACCGGATGGTAGGACAGAATGGGAATACCCAGAACATGTTCCACGTACTGAAAATA
>ENA-UOOM01000413-UOOM01000413.1-fermentation-metagenome-genome-assembly--contig:-NODE-413-length-50503-cov-13.912623_pt1 | contig 50503 bp, 47 predicted proteins | sample MGYA00245781_ERZ724031 | MGnify/ENA primary metagenome ERZ724031 (study PRJEB28704, sample SAMN03018317) | fermentation metagenome | biome: anthropogenic terrestrial biome; feature: soil; material...
AGGACAAGAAGGATATGGTCCCCGCGGAGAAGATGGAGAACAGCTCCATCCTGTCGCTGATTATCGGCCTGTTCGGCATTACCTTCACGGTAATGTGGTTTGTGAACAAGGGATTCAACCTCGACCTCAACATCGTCAACTTCATCTTCCTGTTCCTGGGTATCATTCTGCACGGCACGCCCAGGCGCTTCCTCGACTCGGTCAACGATTCGGTCAAGGGCGCGGCAGGCGTTATCGTGCAGTTCCCCTTCTACGCGGGCATCATGGGGATGATGACCGGCGCCAACGCGGATGGCCTGTCCTTTGCCAAGGTCATCTCGGACGCCTTCGTCGCCATCTCCACCGTGCGCACGCTGCCGCTGTTCACCTTCTGGGCCGGCGGTCTGATCAATATTTTTGTCCCGTCGGGTGGCGGCCAGTGGGCCGTGCAGGGCCCGGTGAGCATGGTCGCCGGTGCGCAGCTGGGCATCAACCCCGCCGTCACCGCCATGGCCATTGCCTGGGGCGACGCCTGGACCAACCTCATCCAGCCCTTCTGGGCGCTGCCTGCCCTGGGCATTGCCGGCCTGGGCGCCCGCGATATCATGGGCTACTGCGTGATTGGCCTGATTGTATCGGGCATCATCATCAGCCTGGGCTTCCTGTTCCTGCCGGAACTGTTCGGCATGCTGCTGGCCGCAGCGCCCGCTGTGGTCCCCGGCGCGTAATTCAAAGTACAAATTCTTTTATATCCCGGAAGGCGGCAGCATTCAGTCTGCCGCCTTCTGGCATCCGATGGGCTTTTGATGTATAATACTACCAATGCATGTATGCAAAATGATATTGGAGGACGCGATCAGGCATGAATAGCAAAACAGGCCGTTTCCTGCTGCTGGAGGGCATCGTCATTCTGGTGTTACTGCTGTTGGGGCAGTTTTTTATGTACCCCATCGCAGGCAAGGCGGCATTGCCCGCGCAGACGGACAAAAGCCTGGCCATGTTTGAGCACCACCGTGTATTGGAAGCGGATTTGGATAGCAGCGTCATCTATATCTTGGAAGTGGATGGCTATCTGTGCGAGAAGATGTTTGACAAAAGCCTGGTGTTTGACCGCTATGTGGAAAAACCCCTGGTGATGCTGCGCCGCGCGGACGACAGCGGCGACTATCTGTTCATCGCCCGGGACAGCGCCAATGATATGCAGTACCTTATCAACGACAACAGGGAGCTGGTGCTGCTTAAGAAGGAACAGAACGGTTCCATGACCATCGCCTTCTCCATCGTGGGCGCCACGGTCATCCTGCTTGGGCTATCCTTCGGTACCAAGCGAAAGCAGCCGCAGACGCGCTGACACCATTTACATCACGCAAAAATGCCGCCCCGCTTGGGGACGGCATTTTTGTATGCGATAGGGTGATTACACCACCATCTCCTTGAGGTTGGGGGCAACGTGCAGCGTGGCCTCGGTGGCCTCCTGAATCTGCTCCACGGTGTACTCGGGGTTGCGCTCCACCAGCGTAAAGCCTTCGGGGGTTACCTCGATGACGCCCATCTCGGTGATGATCATGTCAACAGCCTTGACGGCGGTCAGGGGCAGGTTGCACTTCTTGAGCAGCTTGGGGTTGCCCTTGGCGGTGTGTTCCATGGCCACGATGACCTTTTTGGCGCCGCTGAGCAAATCCATCGCGCCGCCCATGCCAGGCACCATCTTGCCAGGAATCATGTAGTTGGCAATGTCGCCATTCTCGGCCACCTGCAGGGCGCCCAGAACAGTTACGTCCACATGCCCGCCGCGGATGATGCCAAAGGAGGTGGCGCTGTCAAAGAACACGCCGCCGGGCAGAATGGTCACGCAGGAACCGCCCGCGTTGACGATGTTCATGTCTTCCTTGCCTTCGGCGGGCACAGAGCCCAGGCCGATAAAGCCGTTCTCCGACTGGAAATCAACGGACTTGTCCGCAGGGATAAAGTTTGCCACCAAGGTGGGCAGGCCAATACCCAGGTTGACGACGTTGCCGTCCTTCAACTCCTGCGCGACACGCTTGGCAATAAATTCCTGCGTTTGTTGCTTGTCCATCATCTGATTTACGCTCCTTCCTCTACAATGTAGTTGACAAAGGCACCGGGGACGACGACGTCGTTGGCGTCAATCTCGCCCACCGGGACGACCTTCCTAGCTTCGACAATGGTGACGTCAGCCGCGGCGGCCATCATGGGGTTGAAGTTGCGGGTGGAGCCGCGATACACCAGGTTGCCCTTGGTGTCGGCCACATCGGCATAGACGAGGGCAAAATCGGCCTTCATGGGCTTTTCAAGTAGATAGGTCTTGCCATCTACCTCCAGCACCTGCTTGCCCTTCTCTACCTCAGTGCCCACGCCTGTCGCCGTAAGGAACCCGCCCAAGCCGTAGCCCGCGGCGCGAATCTGCTCAGCCAGCGTGCCCTGGGGAACCAGGTGCACTTCGGTCTCCCCTGCCATCATCTGACGGCCGGTCTCCTTGTTGGTACCGATATGGGTGGCATAGATGGTCTTGAACTGCTTGGTGACCACCAGTTTGCCCACACCGCGCTCCGGCGTGCCGGTGTCGTTGCAAATGAGCGTCAAATCCTTCACGCCTTTGCTGACCAGCGCGTCAATCAACTTGTCCGGGGTGCCACAGGCGAGGAAGCCGCCAACCATGATCACGCTGCCATCCTTGATCATGTCGACCGCTTCCTTGAGGGTAATCCGTTTGTCCATGATGTCTCTCCTACCTTTCTGCGGTGAGAGCACCGCGTCGCGTAATTCAGCCGCTATATGTGGCCGAAATGAGCAAGCCTTTTGACTTCTCCATCGGCTATGTTCATTCTATAACTAAGTATACGCCCCCTCAAACCAAAAGTCCACCCTGTTTCAAGGGTTTCTGGCACGAATTCTGCGGGAAACCTGATTCTAAATTCACATATTGTTCATGCGCATGTCAAAAACCGCCGATACAATGAAATAGCACCATGAATGTGCGCATATATCATATGATAAAGGAGCAAGGAAATGAACGAGAGAAAGAAAAAAGGTCTATTGACAGCCGTCCTGGCGCTGGTAGCCGTGGTGGCGATAGCCGTGACGGCGTTTGCCGGCACCATCAACCAGGAGGAAGTCGACGCGCTGTTGAACACCGCCACCGACAAGGCGCAGGTGACCAGCCCCTTCGTGACCGTGGCCAACGAGGTGCGCGAGAGCGTGGTGGGCGTCAACAACTACCAGACCATCAGCATGAACCGTTATGGCTTTCGCTACTACGGCGAGCGCCAGGCGGGAGCCGAGCAGCTGGCCGGCACCGGCTCGGGCGTGGTCATCAGCCAGTATGGCCATGTGCTGACCAACTACCATGTGGTGAAGAACGCCGCGCGCCTGAGCGTCACCTACGGCAGCAAGGAGGCCGAGGCCACCGTGGTTGCCGCCGATGAAGGGTTTGACGTAGCGGTGCTGCTTGTCCCCGGGCTGGATCTGCCCGCCGTCAAGCTGGGCAACAGCGATGAGATTCAGGTAGGCGAGTGGGCCATCGTGGTGGGCAACCCCCTGGGCCAGGAATATGACCGCTCCGTCACCTTGGGCATCGTATCCGCCTTCAACCGCGCCGTGGAGGGCAACTCCCGCGACCGCTATGGCCGCAGCAGCGTGGTCACCAACCAGATGATTCAGGTGGACGCGGCCATCTCCAGCGGCAACTCCGGCGGCGGCATGTTCAACATCCTGGGCCAACTGCAGGGCATCCCCACGCTGAAGCTGGATTCCTCCCGCATGTTCGGCACCACCAGCATTGACAACATCGGCATGTGCGTGCCCATCAACGCCGCCAAGCCCCTTATCCGTGAGGCCCTTGAAAAATATGACAGCGAGAAGGTGGAAGAGGCCAACATCACCGACCATGCCGCCGGCGCTGCCGACAATGCTGACCCCGACCGCCCGCGCATGGGCGTGACCATCACCAGCCTGAGCAGCGGCTTTGCCCAGACCGTAGGCCTGCCCAACGGCGCCTATGTGGATAAGGTTGACGCCAACTCTCCCGCGGAAGCGGCAGGCCTGAAGGCCGGCGACATCATTGTAGAAGTGGATGCGTCCATCATCGCTGACCACTATCAGCTGGTTGAGAAGCTGTCTGAGTACAAGATCGGCGACAAGGCCGAGGTGAAGTACTTCCGCGCCGAAGGCCTGGTGGACATGGTGTCGGGCGGCAAGACCCCCGCAGCACTGGATGGTGACTACCACACCACCACCGTGGAGCTCAAAAACCTCAACGAGAGCCTGTAATACAGTAACGTCACAACAAGCAATGGGGCCGCCAATTGGCGGCCCCGTTCATATGCTCCTGATGTTTCAACCATTCCGCATAATCTGCGCCAAAATGTCCACATCAGCCGGGCAAAACGTAAACGACGGTATCTGCGATGCCTCTATCCAGCGCAGGTCGTTGTGCTCCCTGCGCTCAAGGTCTCCCTCGGCGATGGTCGCCTCATAGAGAGACAGCCGGATGTGAATATCCGGGTAACGGTGTACGGCCTGCGCATATAGGCTGCCCACCGCTAATGTTACCCCTAACTCCTCCCGACATTCGCGGATGAGCGCCTGCTGGGGGCTTTCGCCAGCCTCAATCTTGCCGCCGGGAAATTCCCACAGCAGCGCCCGCTTTTTGTCTGCGGGTCGCTGACAGATGAGAAATTGCTGGCCCCTGCGAATCAGCGCCGCAACCACTTCTACCATATGCTCTTCCCCCACTATATGGATGGATCCAGCGTCATCTGCTGGTAAGGCAGTACTTCAAACCCCAGGTCGTGATAGAGCGAGATGGCGCGCTCGTTGTCCACGTCCACCTCCAGCCGGATGCGCTTTGCCCTGTCGGCATATTTCTCCTGCACGTGGCTCAGAAAAGCGCTGCCCAGGCCCAGGGAGCGATACGCAGGCCGGATATACAGCTCATCCACCCACAGCAGCAGGCCGCCCAATTCCGGTGAAAAATATTTGGCCAGAATGGCGTAGCCGGCAGACTCGCCCTCATGCTCCAGGATGAACCCTTCCAGGTAGGTATCCCGGCGCATCATCTCCTGAAAGCTGGCTTCAAACAGCGCCTCATCGGGCGCTGTCAGGATGGCGTCGGTGTTATAAAACTCAGTGGCCAGGACGTGGTATTGTTCCCTGTCACCCGGCTGCATCTTGCGAAACATGATCTCTCCTTGTGTTCCTGTGTGGGTCGGGCGAATGCCGGCCGCGCCCCAACACGACAAGGGTACGGGAAGGCGCGCCGACTTGTCAAGCAAGTCGGCAGCAAAGCGAACGTTCGTGATGAAAACGAGTGACAATATTCGCTTCCCGTGGTATGATGAGTAGCCAAATCTGGGGAGGAGCATGAACATGGACAAAGTAAAGCGCAACGAACGGATTGCCGTGATGACCAGGATTCTGGTGGACGCCCCCAACGAGGTCATCAGCTTCTCCGCCTTTTGTGAGCGGTTTGGCGCGGCCAAATCCTCCATCAGCGAGGATGTGACCATCATCGATGACGCCCTGCGGCAAAACGGACTGGGCAGCCTGCAGACCATCGCCGGCGCGGCAGGCGGCGTGCGCTACCGCCCGTGCGGGGCGCAGGCGCAGGATTACGCCTTTATGCAGGACATCGCCCAGACCCTCTGTGCGCCCGAGCGCGTGCTGCCTGGCGGCTACCTGTACCTGTCGGACATTTTATCCGACCCGGTGCTGATGCGCCGCATGGGCGAAATCATCGCCTGCGCCTGGTACGAGCAAAAGCCGGACTTCGTGCTGACGATGGAGACCAAGGGCATTCCCGTCGCCATGATGGCGGCCAACGCCATGGGCATCCCCCTGGTCATCGCGCGCAGGCAAAGCAAGGTGTACGAGGGCAGCGCGGTTAACATCAACTATGTGGGCGGCAAGGGCAGCATCGAAACCATGTCCCTCTCCCGCCGGGCTGTCAAAGCCGGCCAGCGCGCGCTGGTGGTGGACGACTTTATTCGCGGCGGTGGCACCGCGCGCGGCCTGGTATCGCTGATGGAAGAGTTCTCGGTGGAAGTGGTGGGCCTCAGCTTTGTGCTGGCGCAGGAGTGCCCGCCCCGCAAACCCATCGACAATGAAAAATCCCTCATGACCTTTACCGGCGATGGCGAATCTGAAGCCCTCAGCGTACGCCCGGCGGACTGGCTGAGGCCCTGATACATCAAAAGGAGCAAGGATGCTGGCAATCATCGGCCTGGGCAACCCGGGCGCTAACTACGATAAAACAAGACACAATGTGGGCTTTCGCGTGATCGACCTGATGAGCCGCCGCTACGGCATCGCCGTCAGCCGGACCCGCAGCCGCGCCCTGGTGGGCGAGGGGCTGGCGGGCGGGCAGCGCATCGCGCTGGTCAAGCCCCAAACCTATATGAACCTAAGCGGCGAGAGCGTGCAGGACCTGATGCGCTGGTACAAGCTGATGCCGCAGGATATCCTCATCATCTCCGATGACATTGACCTGCCGCCCGGCTCGGTGCGCATCCGTCCGCACGGAGGCGCCGGCACCCACAACGGCCTGCGCAACATCATCCAGATGACTGGCAGCGACCGCTTTCCCCGCATCCGCATCGGCGTTGGCGCGCCGCCGCCCCAGTGGGATTTGAAGGACTGGGTGCTTTCCGGCTTTGGGGAGGACCAGACCGTGATGGACGAGGCCCTGCGCACGGCCGCCGACGCCGCCGACTGCTTTATCACCGGCGGTATCGACCTGGCCATGAACCGCTTTAACAAACGGCAGCATGCACAACCAACTGTTTGATGCGCTGAGGGGCTGGGCCCCCTGGCAGCAGACGCTGGCGCAATGCGCCGATGGCCGGGTGAGCGCGCTGTACGACGTCACCGAGTCCCAACGCGCCTATCTGTCCGCGGCGCTGGCCGCCCACAGCGGCCGGCCGGTGCTGTATGTCGCCCCCACCGAGCAGGCTGCGCGCCGCGCGGCGGAGGATTGCGCCCAACTATTGGAAGGCAGGGCAGCACAGCTGACCGCGCCCGAAACACAGTTTTTGCGCGCCGTGCAGGGGCGCGAGGGCAGCTGGCAGCGCCTCAAGGTGCTGGGCCAGGCCATGGCGGGCGAGCTGATGGTGCTCTGCGTGTCGGCGGAGACATTGCTCACCCGCTTCATGCCCGCGCATAGCTTTCAACAGGCAGCTTTCACCCTGCGCGAAGGCGAGGAGATTGACCCCCAGGCCGTGATGGCTCGCCTGATTGCGCTGGGGTATGAGCGTGTGCCCATGGTGGAGGGCAAGGGGCAGTGCGCACTGCTTGGTGACATCCTCAATGTATTCCCCCCGGCATCGGATCAGGCCATTCGCGTTGAGTTTTTTGATATCCAGGTGGATTCCATCCGCCCCTTTGACGTGCTGACCCAGCGCAGCGCCGGCCGTGTGGACAGCGTACGCATCGGGCCTGCGCTGGAATACTTTGTGCCCCCGCAGGAGCGCGAGCAGGCTGCTCTGCGGATGGAGGCAGCGCTTGAGGCGCAGACCGTGTCTGTCCCGTCGCTTCGCGCAGGCGCGACCGGGTTTGCCCGGGATGTGGAGCAGCTGCGGGATACAGGCGCCTTCCCAAACATGCAGTTGTGGGCGGGCATCCTGTATGAAGAGACCAGCCCTCTCACCGCGCTGCTGCCCGACCCCATTGTGGTCATCGACACCCCGGACCGTGCCCTGTCCCGCCTGGAGGAGCGCAGCCTGGGCTTCGCCGAGGATTTGGCGCTGGCGCTGGAGCGGGGCGAGGCTGTATCCGCCCAGCAGACCTTGCTGTACACGCAGGATGATGTGCTGGCCCACTTGCAGCAACAGCCCATTGTACTGATGCAGGAGCTGCTGCGCGGGCTGGCCAACCTGAGCCCCAGCCTGGTGCTGCAAATGAAGGGCCAGGGCCTTAGCCGGTATCAGGGCCGCTACGCGGAGCTGGCGGCCGACATGAAGGGCTGGATGGCCGACAACATGACCGTGGCCATCCTGTGCAGCGGCCTGTCGCGAGCGGAGCGCATGCAGCGCGCACTGCGCGAGTTTGGCTGCGAGGTGCCCATCCGCGAGGAAGGCGACCGCTCCCTCTCCCCCGGTCAACCGGCGCTGTTGCCCCTGCCGTTCTCCCGCGGGTTTATGCTGGCGGAGGCCGAGCTGGTAATCCTCACGGACTCGGATGTATTGGGCAGCGGCCAGCGCAAAACCAAATCTCGGCAGACCGCCGGGCAAAAGATAGAAGCGTTTACCGACCTCAGCGTGGGCGACTATGTGGTACACGAGCACCACGGCATCGGCGTGTATCAGGGCACCGTGCGCCTGCAATCCGAAGGCGCGTGGCGGGATTACCTGTTTATACAATACCGCGGCAACGACAAGCTGTACGTGCCGCTGGATCAGTTTGAACGCGTGCAGAAATACATTGGCGCGGGCGATGCCGCCCCTGCCCTCAACGACCTGGGCAGCGGCGACTGGCAAAAGCAGCGCAGCCGCGTCAAGGCGGGCCTGCGCAAGCTGGCCTTTGATTTGGTGAAGCTGTATGCTGCCCGCCAAGCCGAGCATGGCTTTGCCTTCGCGCCTCAGCCCACCTTTGAAGGCCAGTTTGGCGATCGCTTTGAGTATGAGCTGACGCCAGACCAGCAGAAGGCCGTGGACGACATGCTGGCAGACATGGCCCGCCCCATCAACATGGATCGCCTGCTGTGCGGCGACGTGGGCTATGGCAAAACCGAAGTGGCGGTGCGCGCCGCCTTCCGCGCGGTTATCAATTCCAGGCAGGTGGCTTTTCTGGCCCCCACCACCATTTTGGTGCAGCAGCATTATCAAACGCTGGTCAGCCGGTTTGAGGGCTTTCCCATCAGCATCGGCTTTGTCAGCCGCTTCCGCAACCCCAAGGCCAACAAGGAGACCATTCAGAAGGCGGCGCGAGGCGAGCTGGACATCCTCATCGGCACCCATAGGCTGCTATCCAAGGATGTACAGTTTAAAAACCTGGGGCTCCTCATTGTGGACGAGGAGCAGCGCTTTGGCGTCGCCCACAAAGAGAGCATCAAAAACATGAAGCGCACCGTGGACGTACTGACGCTGTCGGCCACGCCCATCCCCCGCACGCTGCACATGAGCATGGTGGGCGTGCGTGATTTGAGCCTGTTGGAGACCCCACCCGAGGAGCGCTACCCCGTGCAGACCTATGTGGTGGATTATTCCGATGCGCTCATCCGCGATGCCATTTTGCGCGAGCTATCGCGCGAAGGCCAGGTGTTCTTCCTGTACAATCGCGTGGCTGATATTGAGCGCTTTGCATCGCGCCTGCGCCAGCTGGTGCCCGAGGCCCGCATCGCCGTAGCGCATGGTCAGATGCGCGAAAACGCGCTGGAGGACGTGATGATGGACTTTGTGGCCGGGCAGGCCGATGTGCTGCTATGCACGACCATCATCGAGAATGGCATCGACATCCCCCGCGCCAACACGCTCATTGTGTACGATTCAGACCGTTTCGGCCTGTCGCAGCTGTACCAGCTGCGCGGCCGCGTGGGCCGCAGCAACCGCGCCGCCTATGCCTATTTCACCGTGCGGCCTGACCGCGCGCTGAGCGAAACCGCCGAAAAGCGCCTGGCTGCCATCAAGGAGTTTACCGAGTTCGGCTCGGGCTTCCGCATCGCGCTGCGGGATTTATCCATCCGCGGCGCCGGCAATATGCTGGGGCCGGAGCAATCAGGCCAGGTGAGCGCCGTGGGGTACGACCTGTATTGCAAGCTGATTGAGGAGGCCGTGCGCGAGGCCAAGGGCGACCTGAGCCACCTGCGCGAAAGCGAGCTGGAGACCAGGGTGGAGCTGCACGTCAACGCCTTCCTGCCCGAAAGCTATGTGCAGGGCGAGGCGCAGCGCATGGAGGTCTACAAGCGAATCTCTCAGATTGAGTCCGAGCAGGATCGCAGCGAGCTGCTGGACGAGCTGATTGACCGATTTGGCGAGCCCGAGGAGCCGGTGCTCAACCTCATGTCGGTCTCACTTCTTCGCGCGATGGCCAACCGCCTGGGGGCCGCCTTCGTCAGCTTCTCCAACGAGGCGCTTAAGCTGCGCCTGGACACCCGCTTTGTGGAGGACCCGGCGCTGCTCTACCAGGGCATGGTGACCACCGACCGGCGCTTCACCATGCAGAGCGGCAAGCGACCCGCCATTTTGCTGCTATTGCCGGGCGCGGACGATAAAAAAGCCCTCAAAGAGGGCGTGCGCGTACTGGCCAAGTTGATCGAAACCATCGATGGCATCAGGCAGCAGATGGTATCGGATATTCCCGCGGAGAATAGGGCCAACGCCTGAGCCTTATCTTTTGCGACAGGCCCCTTTCATCTTATGATATTCCTAATCAATTATGGTGTACCTATCATTGAAGCAATAGATCAATAGACGGCGGTACACCATGAACATCAAAAAAATCGATCACATTGCCATCGCTGTGCGCGATCTGGAGGCGGGCATCGCCTTTCATCGGGACGTGCTTGGTCTTCCGCTGACCGGAAGGGAAGTCGTAGACTCCGCCGGTGTGGAGGTGGCCTTTTTCGCCTGTGGCGATACCGAGGTGGAGCTGGTTGCCGCCATTCGCCCGGACGCCCATGTGAATCGCTTCATTCAGGAGCATGGGGAGGGCTTGTATCACCTGGCCTACAGAGTCAGTGATATCGATGCTTCGTTTGATCACCTGCGCGCCAACGGCTGCGCTGCGTCATGACAAACCAATGCCCGGTGCCAATCAGTCGCGTGTGGGCTACATCAACCTGGAATCCGCCTTCGGCGTGGTGACCGAGCTGGTTGAGAAAAAGGACACCCCCGACTAACGAACAGGCGTAGGCAACTCCCCCGTCATCTCAATCGGCGGTATGTTCTCAAAAAAGTCATCCCTGTCCCTGTCCAGTCCCACCAGCGTGCGGTACAAGCCAAAGCGGGCGGCGCTGTATTTGCCGTCCACTTTGACAGCGAAGTTCGCCCGCTGAGAGCGGTGCTGTTGGAACGCCTCCTCACAGATGGCAAGCGCTGTTTTGCCGCCCATGGCGGCAATGGGTCGCCGCCAATCTATCTCCAGCGCGTTGTCCTCATACAGGTGCAGGTACAGCTTGGGCACATCCCATGTGCCGTGAGCGGCCGCACTCTGCGGGAAGCGGGTCGCGTCCGCCGCGGCCTCCAGCGCAGCCGTTGCCGCCCGCGCGGTGATGATGTGGGCCGGGTGGCCATATTCCCCCTTGAGATCGTGGCTGATGACCACCTGCGGCTTGAGCCTGCGGTACAGGTCCGCCACATGGGCGGTCACATGCTCTTCCCCGCCCCAGATGCGCCAGCTGTCGCGCATGGTGGGCATTCGCTTATCCCGAAATGCGCCGATGTAGGGGTAGTGGCGTATGCCCGCGGCCCACAGGCCGTTGAGCATCTCGCTGCGGCGCATGGCGTTGGCGCAGGTCATGTAGGCCACCGCCACATCCTTGCCCCGCTCCTGCGCGTAAAAGGGAATCGCGCCGCCCATCCATAGCAGCTCATCATCCGGATGCGCCACCAGCACCAGCAAATCAGCCCGTTCCAACCGGGGCTGCCAGCGCTGCACCCAGTCCGGCGGCTGCTCGCCAGAAAACACATACAATTCGCTGATGGCCATCCCCTCCTTGCCGACGGGCTCCATCTCTAGCAGCAGGCGGCCGTTGCCCTCGAACGGAATATACTGGTGAGCAAAGCCAGGGCCTTCGCTTTCGTGAAGCAATGTCTCATCCTTGCCCTGCAACAGGCGCAGACGCTTTGGTTCCTTGGCAAAGCAAAGGTAAACGCCGCCCTGCTTGGTGCCCTTGGGCAGCGCGATTTCGATATGCGTAGCGCGGGTACCCATCCGCGTCCAGGCGGACTTGTACTTGCGGTCAAACGCCTTGTTGCGCTCGGCCCGTCGGCCGGGCATGGTGATGTGACATTTGCCCGTAATCTCCCGCCCCTCCTGGGCAGCAGCAGATACGGGCAGCAAACCGGTCAGCAACAGCAGGAGCAGCAGGAGCACAGGCAGGGAACCGCGTCGTCGGTCAGACATGCATTCTCCAATCATCTAGGGTGTTATGCCACCCTCAGAGCATCTTTTTCAAATATTGCCCGGTATAGCTTTCCTTGGCCTTGGCCACCTGTTCTGGCGTACCTTTGGCCACAATCCGGCCGCCGCCGTCCCCGCCTTCGGGTCCCAGGTCGATGATATAGTCCGCGGTTTTCAGCACATCCAGGTTGTGCTCTATCACCAGCACGCTGTTGCCGGCCTCGGTCAGTTGCTGAAGCACCCGTATCAGCCTGCCCACGTCGTCCATATGCAGGCCGGTGGTGGGTTCATCCAGCAGAATGATGGTGCGCCCGGTGGCCCTGCGGCTCAGCTCGGTGGCCAATTTCACGCGCTGAGCTTCACCGCCCGACAGCGTGGTGCTGCTTTGCCCCAGGCGCATATACCCCAGGCCCACATCAAACAGCGTTTGCAGCTTGGGCTTGATGCGCGGATGGTTCTCAAAGAAGCGCAGAGCCTCCTCCACCGTCATCTCCAACACATCGGCGATGTTCTTGCCGCGGTAGCGCACCTCCAGGGTCTCCCGGTTGTAGCGCCTGCCATGGCACACCTCGCAGGGCACGTAGATGTCGGCCATGAAGTGCATCTCAATCTTGATGAGGCCATCGCCCGCGCAGTTTTCACAGCGGCCGCCGCGGATATTGAAGGAGAAGCGCCCCTCCTTGTAGCCGCGCGCCTTGGCTTCGTTGGTCTGGGCGTACACCTGGCGAATCAGGTCAAACAGGCCAGTGTAGGTGGCCGGGTTGCTGCGCGGGGTGCGGCCAATGGGGCTCTGGTCAATGTTGATGATTTTGTCCAATTGCGCCAAGCCGTCTATGCCATCATGGTCGCCTGGGCGGGTCTTCGCGCGGTTCAGGTCGCGAGCCAGGGACTTGTACACAATCTCGTTCACCAGGCTGGATTTGCCCGAGCCCGATACCCCGGATACGCAACAGAACACGCCCAGGGGAAACTTGACCGTCAGGTTCTTGAGGTTGTGCTCCCGCGCGCCGCGTACCGTCAGCCAGCCCTGGGGCTTGCGCCGCTTTTCCGGCACGCCGATGCGGGTGACGCCGCTCAGATATGCCCCGGTGATGGAGCCCGCGGTGTGCATCACCTCGTCCACCGTGCCCTGGGCCACAATGTGCCCGCCATGCTCGCCCGCGCCCGGCCCGATATCCACCAGGTGGTCGGCGGCGCGCAGGGTATCCTCATCATGTTCCACCACAATCAGTGTATTGCCCAGGTCGCGCAGCTCCTTGAGGGTGCCCAGCAGCTTGGCGTTGTCCCGCTGGTGCAGGCCGATGGAGGGCTCGTCCAGTATATACAGCACGCCCACCAGGCGGGAGCCGATTTGGCTGGCCAGGCGGATGCGCTGGGATTCGCCGCCAGACAGCGTGGCTGCCGCGCGCGACAGCGTAAGGTAGCTCAGCCCCACGTTGCGCAGGAAGTGCAGTCTGTCCTTTGCCTCCTTGAGGATTTGCTCGGCTATCATCCGGTGGGTTTCGCTGAGCTTCAGCTCGCTCAGGAACTCGCCCGCCTGGGTGAGATTGAGGCGCGTGAGGTCCATGATGTTCATGTCCCCCACCGTCACGGCCAAGGATTCGGGCTTCAACCGGTTGCCTTTGCACGCGGGGCAGGGCTCCTCACGCATCAGTTCCTCGTAGCTGGCCTTGACTGCGTCACTGGTGCTCTCGCGGTAGCGGCGCTCCACGGTAGGAATCAGCCCCTCGTAGGCCACATTCCAGGTGCCGCCGCCGGCGGAGGCAAAGCGCACGGGAATCTTTTTGCCGCCCGTGCCGTATAGAATAATCTGCATGATGTCGGCGGGCAGGTCCTTCACAGGGGTATCCATGCTAAAGCCATAGTGCTCGCTGAGCGCCACAAACATCATGTGCGCCACGCTGCTCGCGTCGCCCGCGCTATTGAACCCCATAATTTGCACCGCGCCCTGGTTGAGCGATTTCTCGGGCTCGGCAATCATCAGGTCCTCGCTGATTTTAATCAGCGTGCCCAGGCCGGAACACTCGGAGCAGGCGCCGTACGGGTTGTTGAACGAGAACATGCGCGGAGTAAGCTCCCCCATGCTGACACCGCAATCCGGGCAGGCGTAGTTCTGGGAAAACAGCGTAATATCGCCGTCGGGCATCACCTGGCTGGCCATCAGGCCGCCGGATTGTTTCAGCGCCGTCTCGATGGAATCGTTGAGGCGCTGCTGAATGTCCTCCCGGATGACCACGCGGTCAACCACGATGTCAATCTCGTGTTTCTTCTTTTTGTCCAGCGTCGGCACATCATCCAGCTCGTACTGCTGGCCATCGATGCGCACGCGCACAAAGCCCGCCTTGCGGGCATCCTCCAGCAGTTTCACATGCTCGCCCTTGCGGCCGCGCACAATGGGCGCCAGTATCTGCAGCCGTGTGCCCTCGGGCAGCGCCATCAGGGCATCCACCATCTCATCCACGGTTTGCTGGCGGATTTCCTTGCCGCATTGCGGGCAATGGGGGATGCCGATGCGCGCGTACAGCAGGCGCAGATAGTCAAATATCTCCGTCACCGTGCCCACGGTGGAGCGCGGGTTGTGCCCCGTGCTTTTCTGGTCGATGGAGATGGCCGGCGACAAGCCCTCGATGGAGTCCACATCCGGCTTTTCCATCTGCCCCAAAAACTGGCGGGCGTAGGCCGACATGCTCTCCACATAGCGGCGCTGCCCTTCGGCGTAGATGGTGTCAAACGCCAAAGACGACTTGCCGGAACCCGACAAGCCAGTAAATACAATCAGTTTTTGCCGGGGCAGCGTGAGCGACACATTCTTGAGGTTGTGCTCCCGCGCCCCCTTAATAATCAGTTGATCCTGCATAATTCCTCCGGGCGAATCCCAAAAGATAGTAGCACGTTTGTTCGCCCTGCGCAAGGCGGGTATGTCACAGATTTGTATATGTCCGCTCATATCCGCCTGTGCCTCGCCCGCCGCCTCGGTTGATTATCCGCCCCCGCTGGGGTATACTGTGCAAAGGATTTTATCGCTTGGGAGGGCCCGGATGAGCACACCGACACAAGGAAGCGCCCACGCTGAGGCCAGGCGCGCCAGCACCGCCAATATCGGCGCGTACATCGCCATCACGCTGGAGCAATTGCTGCTTCGCGCCTTAGCCCTCAGCCCGTTGATTTACGCCATCAGCGCCCGTCGCTTCTTTGGCGCGCCGCGTGCCCACTATGCCGCCATCGCGCTGCTGTGCAGCATCCCGCTGTGGGTGCTGCTGGTGCTGCCCTTCCGCTACCGCGCAGGCGGCCAGCTGAGTGGCTGGCTGCGCCGTGAGGGGCCGCCTACCGCACTAAGCGCCTATCCCCAATGGTTGGGCAGGGGGCTTCTCCATCTGGTACAGGTGCTGCCCTGGCTGCTGCCGCTGATGGCCTACCTGGGTGCTTACTACTACTATATGAATATCGCGGATTTTACTACCTTCATGTCCATGATTCGCGGCGTGGGCGGCCTGATTGGTGGCGACTACGTGCATGGCGTCATTCTGCTGGCACTGCTGCTGCTGGTCTGCCTGGTGCTGGCCATTTGGGGCTGGTACCATCGGATGCCCCTGTTCTATCTGCCGTGGCGACCCAGCAGCGAGAACGATGCCCGCCTGCACGCGCTGCATCACGCCAAGCCCCAGGTGCTGCGGCGCGTTGTGTTCAAGAACCTGCTGCTGGTGCTACCCGCGCTGATTCTGGTGGGCTATATTCTGGTATCATCCCTCACCACCCGCATGACGGGCGACATTCAGATGGATTTGATGATTGTGCTGCCCGCCATTACCTCTTTTGATTTTCCCAAGAATGATTTGACGGCGATGGGCATCGCGCTGGCGCTCGTCTATCTGCCCTTTGTGCTGTACCGCAGGGCTGCCCTGGCGGCCGCCATTCACCGCAGCGCGGACCGGGCATGATGCGGCTGGACCGCCTGCTGGCCACCCTGGCCTTGGGCAGCCGTGCCCAGGTGAAGGACCTCATCCGCCAGGGGCGCGTGCAGGTGAACGAGGCGACAGCCACCAACCCCGCCCTCAATGTGGCAGACACGGACCGGGTGGCGGTGGATGGCCAGCATCTTGACACCCGCACCCGGCGACACCTGATGATGAACAAGCCCATCGGCGTGCTGACCGCGGCGCGCGACCGGCGGCAGCCCACCGTGATGGATTTATTGTCCCCGCTGTATATCAGCTGCGGGTGCATGCCTGTGGGCCGGCTGGACAAGGATACTGAGGGCCTGCTGCTGTTCACCACTGATGGGCAAGCCGCCCATCGCCTGCTGGCCCCGCAGAATGAGGTGCCAAAGGTATACTGGGCGCGGGTCAGCGGCTGCCTGACAGCACAGACGGTCCAGCGCTTTGCCGAGGGCATCGCGTTGAGCGATTTTACGGCCCTGCCGGCCAGCCTGACGATACTGGAAGCCGGGCCGGACGAAAGCGTCGCCGAAGTACTGGTGCACGAGGGCAAGTTTCACCAGGTACGGCGTATGTTCGGCGCCTGCGGGCACGAGGTGCTGGCGCTGAAAAGGCTGCGCTTTGGCCCATTGACGCTGGATGAAGCCCTGTCCCCCGGCCAATGCCGGGAGTTGAGCGATGCCGAATGGCAATCCTTGCTTGGGGAGGTGGCGTTCCGTGCCTGACGGCCAGCAATACTTTGCCAGTCACCCGGATAGCGCCAGCCAGGCCAAAATCTTTACCCTCTCCTGGCACGGTCGCGAGGTGCGTTTCTGGACCGACAGCGGCGTGTTCTCCCGCGGCGAGCTGGACATGGGTACCCGCGTGCTGCTGGACGCACTTCCGGAACATATCACCGGCCGCGTGCTGGATTTGGGCTGCGGCTGGGGCCCGGTGGGCGTGCTGTTATCTTTACAGCACCCGCAGGCCGAGGTCTGGATGGCCGATGTCAACGAGCGGGCAGTGGCGCTGGCAAGGCGCAACGCGCAGGAGAATGGCGTATCCGCCCGTGCGGTGGTCAGCGATGGGCTGTCCCAAGTGGAAGGCGACTTTGACCTGATAGCCCTCAACCCGCCCATCAGGGCAGGCAAAGCCGTGGTATACAGCCTGTTTGAGCAGGCATCCCGGCGGCTTACCCCGGACGGCGCGCTGTATGTGGTCATCCGCAAGCAGCAGGGCGCGCCCAGTGCCGTTAAATACCTGGAAACCATTTTCCGTGATGTGCGCACCATCGGCCGCAAGGGCGGTTATCATGTAATTCAATGCTGTGGAGGGAAAACGGATGCAGTTTGATACCTCGTACTTCGATGCCGGGATCGACCGGGTCGGCACCAACTCCGAAAAGTGGGACGATGCCGCCATCTGTCCCAAGGGTCACATCCCGCTGTGGGTGGCGGACATGGACTTTGCCTGCGCACCCGCCATCACCCAGGCGCTGGCCGAGCGCGCCCAGCACGCCAGCTACGGCTACACCTTCATGGGGCCGGAGGATATCGACGCGGTGCGCGGCTTCTGGCAGCGGCGGCACGGGGTCACCCTGGCGGCCGAGGATGTGGGGCTGCTGCCCAGCGTGGTCACCGGCCTTCGCGTGTGCGTGGACACCCTCACCAAACCGGGCGACGGCGTCATCATCCAGTCGCCGGTGTATGGCCCCTTCTTCGCCTCGGTGCGCGATCAGGGCCGCATGGTGATGGATTCTCCCCTGCTGCGCGATGACAACGGCCACTACACCATGGATTTGGCGCATGTGGAGGAGTTTTTGCAGGCGGGCGCACGGCTGATGATTCTATGCAACCCCCACAACCCGGTGGGCCGCTGCTGGACCAGGGATGAATTGGAAGCCCTCAGCGCCCTGTTGACCCGCTATGGCTGCGCGCTGGTATCCGACGAAATTCACGCGGATTTTGTGTACAAGCCCCATCGGTTTACCTCCATGCTGGCGCTGGACAACCCGCCCATGCCGCTGGTGGTGCTGGCCGCTGCCTCCAAAACCTTCAACGTGGCGGGCCTCCAGCAGTCGAGCCTGTTTTGCCGTGACCCCGAGCTGATGAAGCGCATCAGCGCTTCCCTGGCACGCAACGGCGTGGCGGCGGGCAACATCTTCGCCCTAGCAGCGACCCGCGCGGCCTACACCGCCTGCGATGACTGGCTGGACGGCCTGGTGGCCTATCTGGATGGCAGCCGCGAGGTGCTGCGCGACGCGCTGGCCCGCCTGCTGCCCATGGCACGACTTACGCCCATTGAGGCGACCTACCTGGGCTGGGTAGATATGCGCGCCTATGGCATGACCAACGAGGTGCTGTACCAGCGCTGCAAGGAGGCGGGCGTGGTGCCCACCAATGGCACATTCTTTGGCCAGGAGTCCGGCGAGGGCTTCCTGCGCATCAACTTCGGCTGCCCCCGCAGCCAGCTGCTGGCCGGACTGGAACGACTGGCGAACGCCGTGAAAGGATAACATCATGAAGGAACTGGACAGAATTCTCGAATCCCTCAAGGACGACATGCTGAACACCCTGCGCGACTGGGTGCGCATCCCCAGCGTCGCCACCAGCCAAGCCGCCCCCGGCGCGCCCTTTGGCCCGGTGGTGCGCCAGATGCTGGACAAGGCGCTGGCGGATTGTGAGCAGATGGGCTTCAAAGCCGAAAACTTTGACGGGTACATCGGCCACGCCGACATGGGCGAGGGCGATGATGAAGAAGCGTTGGCCATCCTGGCCCACCTGGACGTGGTTCCCCAGGGTGACGGCTGGAGTAAGCCGCCCTTTGGCGCCGAGCTGCACGACGGCAAGCTGTATGGCCGCGGCACCAGCGACGACAAGGGCCCGGCGGTGGCGGCGCTGTACGCCATGCGTGCGGTACAGATGGCGGGCATCCCGCTCAAGCGCAAGGTGCGCCTGATTCTGGGCTGCGATGAAGAGAGCAACTGGCTGGACATAGAGCACTACAAGAAGGTGGCCACCATGCCGCGCATGGGTTTCAGCCCGGACGCCAGCTACCCGGTCATCAACATCGAAAAAGGCATGTGCGGCCTGGAGCTGACTGCCCCGCCCGCCAAAGGGGGCCTGCAGGTGGTGGCCTTCAACGTGGGCGAGCGCCCCAACGTCATCCCCGGCACCGCGACGGCCACGGTGCGCGGCGGGCAGGATTTGATTGAGAAGACAGCCCAGGTAGCCGATACCTTTGGTTGGCCGGTGGAGGCCAGGGAAGAAAACGGCCTGGTCACCATCAGCGCCCAGGGCATCACCGGCCACGCCGCGCATCCCGAGGGCAGCCGCAATGCCATCGGCCAGGTGCTGCTCACGCTGCGCGAGCTGGGCGTGCAAGGCCCGCTCAAGGTATTGGCCGACGCCATTGGCACCCAGTACGATGGCGAGGGGCTGGGCGTCAAGGTGAGCGACCGCATCTCGGGCCCGCTGACGTGCAACATGGGCATCATCCGGGTGGATGAGCAGCAGGTGAAGGCGCGGCTGGATATCCGATTCCCGCTGTTGGTCAACCCCGACATGCTGGAGCATGTGATCCGCCAGCACCTGCCCGGCATCACCGTGCAGGGTGCGCGCGCCAAGACACCCCATTATGTGCCCGAAAACAGCGAGCTGGTGCAGGCATTGCTCAACGCCTACCACGAGGTAAGCGGCCTGCCCAAGCAGGCAATCGCCATCGGCGGCGGCACCTATGCCCGCTCCCTCAAGGAGGGCGTGGCCTTTGGCGCGCTGTTCCCGGATGAGCCGGATGTGGCGCACAAGGCAGACGAATATATCGACGTGGGCAACCTGTACAAGAGCATGCGCATCATTGCCTATGCCATTGTCAAACTGGCGGGAGCGTAATCGACCATGACCAAAGAACAGGAAATGACACTCACCTGTATCAGCTGCCCGGTGGGCTGCCGCATGACGGTGCGCCTGCAAGGCGGCGAGGTGCTGTCGGTAGAAGGCAACCAGTGCAAGCGGGGCGACATATACGCCCGGCAGGAGAGCGTGCAGCCCCGGCGCATGCTGACCGCCGTAGCCAGTGTGGCCGGCAGCGCCGTGCCCGTCAGCCTCAAGACCGCCGACCCCGTGCCTAAGGATAAAATCGACCAGGTGATGGCCGAGGTGCGCGCCATGCGGCTGACCCTGCCCATCCAGATGGGCCAGGTGCTGCTGCACAACGTGGCCGAAACCGGTGTGGACCTTATCGCCACCCGGTCGCTGCCCTGAGAGACAAGGACAAGATCGCTCATGACGATGCGTTATGAGCGATACCCCTGGAAAACGAAAGTGAGGACGTCATGCCCCTTCCCCCGATTCTGATGCAGCCCGCCTTCCGCTCGGGCCAGGCCACCCCCTGGGGCGGTTCGCTGCTGCGCGATGTGTACCACAAGGACACACCCGACGCGCGCACCGGCGAAAGCTTGGAGGTCAGCGCCATCCCCGGTCTCAACAGCACGGATGCAGATGGCACGCCCCTCAGCCGCCTGATAGAGCGCTATGGCAAAGCGCTGCTGGGCACCGCCGTCAAGGGCGAGTTTCCCCTGCTGCTCAAGCTGATAGACGCCAAGCTTCCGCTCAGCGTGCAGGTGCACCCGGATGATGCTTACGCCCAGCGCCACGAGAACAAGCTGGGCAAGACCGAGGCATGGGTCATCCTGGACGCGAAACCGGGCGCCAAGCTGGTCTACGGCATCCGCGAGGGGGTGGACCGCGCGCAGCTGGGCACTGCGGCCGAGCAAGGCCGCGCGGTGGAAGACCTGCTGCGCTATGTAGAGGTCAAGCCGGGTGATGTGTTCTACATCCCCGCCGGTACCGTGCACGCGATTGGCGAGGGCATCCTGCTGTACGAAATTCAGCAGTCCAGCGATATCACCTACCGCTTCTACGACTGGGAGCGGCGGGACGAGCATGGCAACAAGCGTATGCTGCACACACGCCAGGCGCTGGATGTGGTATCCCTTGGTGAGCCACCGCTGCCCCAGGCCGTGCGCGCCTGCCCCTTGCAGGGGGAGGGCAAGCTGGATTTGCTGCTGGATACGCCGTTCTTCTCCGTCTCCCGCTACAGCGGGTGCCGGGACGCGCTGCTGCCCGCCGACAGGCGGCGCTTCGCCATGCTGACTGCCATCCAGCCGGCCACCCTTCACTACCTTGACCGCAGCCTGGCGCTGGCCGCCGGCCAGACCGCGCTGCTGCCCGCCAATGGCGAGGACATTCGCCTGACGGGCGAAGAATTGCTCTACAGCTGCCCCACCGTAAAGGAGACCGCATGAAATTCTTTGAACCCTTCACCGTCAACCAAATGACGGTCAAAAACCGCCTGGTCATGCCGCCCATGTGCATGTATTCCTGCTTTGCCGGTGACGGACGGGTGACCGATTTCCACCTGGCGCACTACGCTGCCCGCGCCATCGGCCAGGTGGGCCTGATTATCGTGGAAGCCACCGGGGTTACCCCGGAGGGCCGCATCAGCGACCAGTGCCTGGGCCTGTGGGAAGACGCGCAGGTGGAGGGCATGCGCAAACTGGTGGACAGCGTGCACGCCCAAGGCAGCAAAATTGCCCTGCAGCTGAACCACGCGGGGCGCAAGTCCACCACCGCTGCCCCCGGGCATCTGGCACCATCAGCCATCGCCTACAACAACCACGAGATCAACTACGCCCAGATGACGCAGGAAGACATCACCCGCGTGGTGGATGGCTTTCGTCTGGCGGCCCAGCGGGCCGACGCGGCGGGCTATGACGGGCTGGAGCTGCATGGCGCGCACGGCTACCTGATTCACCAGTTCCTTAGCCCCCTGTCCAACCAGCGGGCCGACCTGTACGGCCAGGACCGATTGATTTTCCTGCGCGAGGTGGTACAGGCGGTGCGCACCGTCTGGCCAAAGGAAAAGCCCTTGTGGATCCGCATCTCCGCCACCGATTGGCTGGAGGGCGGCATCACGGCAGAGGATTGGATTGGCTGGCTGGATTGCCTGCGCGGCGACTTGGACATGGTGCACGTATCCAGCGGCGGCCTGCAAAAGGCCAATGTGAACGTGTACCCCGGCTACATGCTGCCCCTCGCCCGCCAGGTGGGCCAGGGCGCAGGCCTGCCCGCCATCGGCGTGGGCTACCTGGATGAGGATCAGCTCATCCTGCACGCGCTGGAAAGCGGCGCCTGCGACCTGGTAGCCCTGGGGCGTGAACTGCTGCGCAACCCCAACAAATTCAACGACCTGGCCGTGCGCTACGGCAGGCCGGAGCTGGTGGCCAAGCAATACGAGCGGGCGTATAAAGACAGAATGTGAGCATCAACTATCGCAGAGCGGGAAGCCAAGATGATTGGCTTCCCGCTTTGGCATTACGGAGGCGAATCAGCCCTGCCCCATGATACAAACTCGTTGCTTCCTGTCAGGCCTGTGCGGCTGCCCGTTCGGCTGCCAGTTGAAGCAGTTTGCGTTCGCTCCGCACATCCCCGGCATACGGGTGCTGGGCGGCCTGTTTGTCAAATTCCTCAAGCGCGGCATTGGCCGCCTGCGGGTCTCGCGATGCCAGCAGCGCGTAGGCGTATTCCGTGCGCAGAATGCCCAGCTGGGACCAGAGCAGTTTGATGGCTTTCTGGTGCGCCTGGCCGCGATAGGTGTCCAGCACCTGGGATGACCCGGCCCCCATCAAGGCACAGTAAGCCCGGTCACTCAGCAACACATGCCGGTAAATGCCCGGCAGGCTCACGCCGCTGCGGCTGAGCAAGCACGCCATCAACCGGTCCGCCTCCTCAAAGGCCATCCTGTCCATCAGCCAGTTGGCGCGGAAAACCGCCAGGGAGGCCACCAGGCTGCTGCCCATCTGCGCTTCATCCGGCAGGTCAAACCATTCCTCGGGCATATCAGCCAGGCTTTCCCCCTGGGCCAGCCGCGCGTTCATTTGCAGCGCAATCCACAATGCGCGCTTCGCCTGCGGGTTCTTTCGAAGCAACAGGGCGTTGTAGCCATCATTATCCACCATGTTCATGCGGCTGGGAACGCCGTTGAGCACAGCGTACAAGATGCCCACCAGCCCCATACACAGGAAAAAGAAACGCATCAGCGCCACACCGGAAAGCAGGAAGTATCCGCCCAGGCATAGCAAGCTGACCAGCAGGTTCATGATTGCGCCGCCCAACAGGTAAGGCATCACGGGGAAATTCTCCCGGTCCTCCGGCGGTGACAGCAGGCATTGGCCCATCGTACCGGCCAGCCCCATCCGTTTCAGTTGGATGTGTTTCCCCGTTTTGATGAAATTCAAACTGCCGATGCGAAAAGAGCTGAACCGGTAGCCGGTCATGATGCCGAATACCAGGTGACCGGCCTCGTGGATGACAATCTGCAGCCAAACGGCCAAGGCGAGCAGCAATAAAAGGCATGCAATCCGAAGCATGGTTTGCCCCGGATTCCCTGCTTGCGTCAGCACCTCCCGCAGCAAAGGCGCGGCCAGCATACCGGCCAGGCCGCCCAGCGCCATGAACAGCAGAATGCTCAGGTAATACCCTGGCTTTTTCTTCGCTTTTACCCGATTGCCCAAGTCTGCGCCTCCTTCACCATGAAGATGACCATGAGTATACTACAAATCGAACGAATGTGGTTCACTATATACGACAAAGCACATGGCGCGTTTCACGGTGTGAACAAATCCCATTCTGATGCTTTGCCCGTACCTCACCATACAGAATCGCTCAATAACTGCGCCCGCCCGCCGGATTGGCGGGCGGACGTTTCATCCTATTCAGGTATGTAGAAGTGCGGATTGTATCAGCGGGGGATATAGGTGCGCTTGAGCTGATGGATGGCTTCGATGCGCTGCTGGGCAAACACCTTTGCCGCCTGCTGGCTGGGGATATGCTCGCGCTCCGCGATGGCCAGAATCTCCAGCAACCTGTCATAGATGCGCGTGGCGTCGGCCAGGGCATTGTCGCGGTTGTAGCCATGAATCTCGTGGTACACGTTGATGATGCCGCCCGCGTTGATGACAAAGTCCGGGCAGTAGATGATGCCGCGGTCCATGATCATCTTGCCGTGCACATCCTCGTCCAGCAGCACATTGTTGGCGGAACCGGCGATAACCGGCGCCTTGATGAGCGGGATGGTATCGCTGTTGAGGCTGCCGCCCAGCGCGCAGGGCGAGAACACATCCACATCCAGCCCGAAAATGTCATCAGGCTGCACGAAGGTTACCTCAGGGTGTTCCTGCTGCATGCGGGCAATGTGTTTGGGGTTGAGCTCGGTGAAGTAGATTTTCTTGGCGCCGCCCTCCAGCAGATAGCCGATGAGGTAATACCCCGTCTGCCCCGCGCCCTGCACGGCGAAGGTATAGCGATCGATATCTGAGTTGCCGAACTTCTGCTGCAGACCGGCCTTCACGCCGTGGAACACGCCCAGCGCCGTCACCGGCGAGGGGTTGCCGCTCTTGCCCTCAAGCCCCACCACATGGTTGGTCTCCATGGCCACATAGCTCATGTCCTTGGTGGAGGTGTTGACATCCTCCGCCGTGATGTAGCGGCCGTTGAGGCTCTGCACATACCGGCCAAGGGCGCGGAAATAGGCCTCGCTCTTCAGCTTGCTGGCGTCGCCAATCAGCACCGTCTTGCCGCCGCCCAGGTTAAGCCCGGCAGCGGCGGATTTATAGGTCATCCCCCGAGCCAGACGCAGGCAGTCCACCAAGGCCTCCTCGTCGCTGGCATAATTCCAGATGCGGGTGCCGCCCAGCGCGGGGCCCAGCGTGGTGTTGTGGATGACCGTGATGCCCTTCAGACCTGTAGCCTGGTCATACATGTGAATAATTTGCTCATATTGATACCGCTCCATGGCCTCAAACACCGAAAATCCGCCCATAGTTACCTCCGTATATGTCTGATTTAGCCACATTATATGGCTTGATTTCTCAGAGCGCAATACGTTGCATAAAAAAATGTTTTTTTCTTGCATTTTGACGTTCAATCGGATATTCTATTCCCACGTAGCTGAGCGCAACACACCGACAAACTTGAATCGGAGGCCGCATGAAGATATTGGCCTTGAATTTGGGCTCTACCTCAACCAAGCTGGGCGTGTTCGAAGACACAACCCCGGTGGTTGCCCATACCATCCGCCACACCAAGGAGGAGCTGGCCCCCTATGGCGGCATCATGGCCCAGCAGGCGCACCGCCAGGGCATGATGCGCGACTGGCTGGCCGAACAGGGCTTGCCGTTGGAAAACATGGACGCCATCGCCACGCGCAGCGGGCTGATTCGTCCGGTGCCAAGCGGCGTGTTCACCGTAAACGAAGCGGCGGTCGCGGATGCCCTCAGCTGCCGCTGGGGGGAGCACGCGGCCAACATCGGCCTGGCGATTGCCCACGAGTGGAGCCGCCAGCTGGGCATCCCGGCACTCTTTGTGGACGCGCCCACCACCGATGAGCTAAGCGACGTGGCGCGCGTATCCGGCTTCCGGGGGGTGGAGCGCCGCAGCGTATTCCACGCCCTCAACGCCCGGCGTGTGATTCACATGCACTGCCAGGCGCAGGGGCAGGATCCGCGGCAGGGGCGCTACATCGTGGCGCACCTGGGCGGCGGCATCAGCGTAAGCGCGTGGGACAGCCTGCGCGCCGTGGACGTCAACAACGCGGTGGAGGGCGACGGCCCCTTCTCGCCCGAGCGGGCAGGCTCGCTCTCCTGCGTCAGCGTGCTCAATTTGCTGGAGCGGGCATACGCGGGCAATGTCACGCAATTGAAGAGCGATTTGTACCGCCAGGGCGGCCTGCAAAGCTATATGGGCAGCAACGATGTGCGGGCCATGGTAGCGCGCGCCGGAGATGAGCCCGAGGTGCGCCTGATACTGGATGCCATGTACTATGGCGTGGCCAAGGCCATTGGCGCCATGGCCGCTGTCCTGCGCGGCCGGGTGGACGGCATCCTGCTGACCGGCGGCCTATGCTACAACGAGGATACCACCCGCAGCATCATGGCGCAGGTGGATTGGATTGCGCCTTGTAGCGTCTTCCCCGGTGAGGATGAACTGGCTGCCCTGGCTGAAGGCGCATACCGCTGCCTGACAGGTCAGGAGAAGGCGCAGGCGCTCACATGAGCGCGCACCTGTTCCCCCCTGCGGGGCATCGGCTGTATGTCATTGTCGGGCCGTATGGCTCGGGCAAAACCGAAGTAGCCATCAACCTTGCCCTGCGCTTGGCGGCCCAAGGCCGGCACCCTGCGCTGGCCGATTTGGATATCGTCAACCCGTATTTCCGTTCCCGCGAAAAGGCCGACCTGCTGGAGGCGGCCGGTGTGCGGGTTATCGCCCCTTCCCCCGCCACGGCGGCGGCCGACCTGCCCGCCCTGCCCGCGGCTGTGTGGCAGGCCATCATGGGGGAGGATCTGACCGGCGTGCTGGACGTGGGCGGTGACCGCAACGGCGCGCGGGTGCTGGCCGGTTTCGCCCAGCAGATTGAGGCCCAGCGCCCCGCCGTGTGGTATGTACTCAACCGGGCTAGGCCGGACAACCGCTCGCCCCAGCAAGCGCTGCGCAGCCTGCGGGAGGTAGAGGCCTACGCCAATCTGCGCGTCAATGGCATCCTCAGCAACTCGCATCTGCTGCACGAAACCACCGCTGACCTGGTGCGCGACGGCGCGGCTTTCGCGCAGGAGGTCGCTCACCTGGCGAACCTGCCCATTGTGTGCCACGCATTTCCGCAGGCGCTGGCCGATGAGCTGCACGACCTGCAACCCCAACTGCCCCTCACCCTGTACATGAACCGTCCCTGGGAAACCAGTTAGCAAACGATAAGGAGAGCGCATGAAAGCAAAGGTTACCTTCAACCTCGACCGCTGCAAGGGCTGCGGACTGTGCGTCAGCGTATGCCCCAAGCACATCCTCAGCCTGGATGAGACTGTCACCAACGTCAAGGGGTATCACCCCTCGGGCATCATCGATCAGGACAAGTGCATCGCCTGCGGCAACTGCGCGCGCATCTGCCCGGACTCGGTGATCACGGTCGAAAAATTCCCGGAGGACAAATAGCATGCAGAAGGAACTATGGAAGGGCAATGAGGCCATCGCCGAAGCCGCGGTGCGCGCCGGGTGCGACGCCTACTTCGGCTACCCCATCACCCCGCAAAACGAGATACCCGAGTATATGAGCCGCCGCATGCAGGAAGAAAACCGCGTGTTTGTGCAGGCGGAGAGCGAGCTTGCAGCCATCAACATGGTGTACGGCGCGGCCGCGGCCGGTATGCGTGCCATGACCTCCTCCTCCTCGCCGGGCATCAGCCTCAAGCAGGAGGGCATCAGCTACCTCATCGGCGCGGAGCTGCCCGCCGTTATCGTCAACATGATGCGCGGCGGCCCCGGCCTGGGCACCATACAGCCCAGCCAGTCGGACTATTTTCAGGCCACCCGCAGCCCCGGCCATGGCGACGGGCACATGATTGTGCTGGCCCCCAGCGGCATTCAGGAGGCCGTGGACCTGATGCAGGATTCCTTCGACCTGGCCGACCGCTGGCGCACACCGGTGATGATGCTGGCCGATGGCATGATAGGCCAGATGATGGAGCCCATCGCGTGGAAGCAGCGCCCCGCGGCACCCGCTGTGGACAAGCCCTGGGCCACTACCGGCCAGGGAGAGCGCGGGCACACCAACTTTGTTACCTCGCTGCGGCTGGACTCGGTGGATAACGAGGCCTTCAACGAAGCCTTGCAGCAAAAGTACGCGGACATCGGCCGTCAGAAAACCCGCTACGAGGAGGTGGACTGCGAGGACGCGGAGCTGATTCTGGTCGCCTTTGGCACCACGGCGCGCATCGCACTGTCTGCCGCGCGCAAGCTGCGCCAGGAGGGCATCCGGGCCGGTCTCTTCCGCCCCATCACGCTATGGCCCTTCCCCACGCTGGCACTACAGCAGGTGGCAGGCCGCCCCAATGTACGCGCGGTATTGACGGTGGAGATGTCCGCCGGGCAAATGGTGGAGGATGTGCGCCTGGCGCTTTGCGGCGCCAAGCCCGTGCACTTCTTTGGCCGCACCGGCGGCATGATTCCCGAGCCTGCGCAGGTCGCGCAGGAAATCCGCCGCATCCTCAAGGAGGAACAAGCATGAGCCAGATTGTTTATCAGCGCAGCGCGGGCCTGCAGGACGTGGAGACCCACTACTGCCCCGGTTGCCACCACGGCATCATCCATAAGCTTATCGCCGAAACGTTGGTTGAGCTGGACCTGTGCGCAAGCGCCGTAGGCATCTGCCCGGTGGGCTGCGCCGTGTACGCCGGCAACTACCTCAACTGCGACTTTATTGAGGCTGCCCATGGCCGCGCGCCCGCTGTCGCCACCGGCGTTAAGCGCACCCGCCCCAACCTGCCCGTATTCACCTATCAGGGGGATGGCGACCTGGCTGCCATCGGTGCTGCCGAAATCATGCACGCGGCCATGCGCGGCGAGAAGTTCACTACCATTTTTGTCAACAACGCCATCTATGGCATGACGGGCGGCCAGATGGCCCCCACCACGTTGGAGGGACAGAAATCCACCACCTCGCAGCTGGGGCGCGACCGCCAGCATCATGGCCTGCCCGTGCGCATGGCCGAGCTGCTGAGCACGCTGGACGGCATGGCCTATGCCGAGCGCGTGTGCGTGGCCGATATGCCCAGCCTGCACAAGGCCAAGCGCGCCATCAAGAAGGCGTTCACTTTGCAAATGCAGGGCATTGGCTTCACTTTTGTGGAGGTGCTGTCCACCTGCCCCACCAACTGGGGCATGTCCCCCGTGGCCGCCGGCCAGTGGGTAAAGGACACCATGACCCAGTACTACCCGCTGGGCGTCATCAAGGATGTGGAGGGCACGCTATGACGCGGGAAATCATCATCGCCGGCTTTGGCGGCCAGGGCGTCATGTCCATGGGCAAAACGCTGGTAGAGGCCGGCATGGCCGAGGGGTACAACGTCTCCTGGGTGCCAAGCTATGGGCCGGAAATGCGCGGCGGCACCGCCAACTGCGCGGTGGTTATCTCAGACGAGCCCGTAGGCTCGCCCCTGGTGGTGCAGCCCAACGAGCTGATTGCCATGAACGGCCCCTCGCTGAAGAAGTTTGAGCCCCATGTTGAAGAGGGCGGCCTGATACTGGTCAACTCCTCCCAGGCGCTGGAAAAGGTGCACCGCACGGATGTGCGCGCCTTCTACGTGCCCAGCATGGAGGAGGCGGGCAAGCTGGGCAACTTCAAGGTGGCCAACATGGTGATGTTGGGCGCCTACATCGCCGCCACCGGCGCGCTGAAGATGGAGACGCTGGAGCAAATGCTGTCGCGCATCTTCACAGGCAGCAAGGCACCGCTGGTCGCCCTCAACATCCAGGCGCTGCAGGCCGGGGCCGCGCACATCAAGTAATCCACATATCCATAGGTACGTAAAAACGGGCCATGACGGCCCGTTTTTGCGTATCAACCAAGTTTGTTTATTATTGAGCGGGCACCTCAAACACCGGGATGACGCCGCCGGCGAAGTCCGGGTTGGTGAGGATATAGTCCTTCACCTTCTGGCTGTACAGCACCTTCTTGAGGGCCTCGACATAGTCGGCGTTCTCATCGCCAGCCTTGACGACCACATAGTTGGTGTAGGTCTTGCCGGCATCGCCTTCCGCCGGCTCCAGGAACAGGGCATCCTCGGCAGGGCTCAGGCCGGCGTCGATGGCAAAGTTGCCGTTGATGACCGCGAAGGCCACGTCGCCCAGGGAGGCGGGGATCAGTTCAGCGTTCAGCTCCACAATCTCCAGATTCTTGGGGTTCTCCTTGATGTCTAGCGCGGTGACGGAGCTATCGGGGCCCACATCCTCCGCCAGCTTGATCAGCCCGGCAGACTGCAGCAGCAGCAGGGCGCGGGTCTCGTTGGAGGGGTCGTTGGTGACGGCAATCTTGTCGCCTTCGGCCAGCTCATCCAGCGCCTTCTTGGTGCCGGCATACAGGCCATAGGGCTCGTAGTGCACGGGAATGGCGGCCGCCAGCTGGGCATCGGCGGCGGCGTTCTTGTTGTACTCGTTGAGGAAGGGCAGATGCTGGAAGTAGTTGGCATTCAGCTCGCCCGAGGCAGTGGCGGGGTTGGGCAGCACATAGTCGGTGAAGGTGAGGATTTCCAGGTCAAAGCCCAGGGCCTTGAGGTCTTCCACGACCTGCTCGAGAATCAGCACATGGGGGCTGGGGGTGGCGCCGATGACGACCTTCTTGTTCTCGGCCAGCACGGAGGCAGCCGACAGGGTGAGGCCCAGAACCAGGGCCAGAGCGATCAACTTTTTCATGGGGTTTCTCCTTTCTAATGGGGCACGCTTGTCAGCGTTTTCTGTGGTCGATGGAGCGGGTATAGCGGTTGCCGGTGATGGTGATAAGCTGCACCAGGGCGACCAAGGCGATGGAGGCCGCGTACATGATGTCCATGCGGCGCAGGTTCAGCCCCTTGGTGATGGCGATGGCGCCCAGCCCGCCGCCGCCGGCAGCGGAGGCCATGGCCGTATAGCCCAGGATGGTGACGGTGACAATGGCAGCACCATTGAGCAGGGAGGGCATGGCTTCCGGAATCATCACCTTGAAGATAATCTGCGCGGTGGTGGATCCCATGGACTGGGCGGCCTCGATGACGCCGCGGTCCACCTCGTTGAGGCTACCTTCCACCATGCGCGCCACATAGGGAAAGGCGCTGATGACCAGCGGGAATATCAGACTGCGGGTGCCAATGCCGCTGCCCATCACCAGGCGTGTAATCGGAATCAGCATGGCCAGCAGGATGATGAAGGGGATGGAGCGCAGGAAGTTGATGACCACGCCGAGGGCCGCGTTGAGGCGAACCCGGGGCAGGATGTGGTCGCGCCCCGTGATGACAAACAGAATGCCCAGCGGCATACCGATGAGATAGGCCAAAATGGTAGACGGGATGGTCATGTACAGCGTATCCCAAAGGCCGCCCAGCAGCAGATCCGCCCATTGTGCCTGACTCATTGTATATTCACCTCCTTGACCGGGATGTTCTCCTGCTGGAGGAAGCGCAGCACCGCCTGTTTGGTGCCCTCGTCCTCCGGCGTGCGGATGAGCATCTGGCCATAGGTTTTGCCGCCAATCTGCTTCATATCCGCCGACAGGATGTTGACCATGATGCCGTGTTCCTTGACCAGTGTCGCGATCACCGGCCGGTCCACGGAGGAGCCGTCAAACACCAGGCGCAGCGCGGGGCCGGTGGGCTCGTCCTGGGGATCCTGGGGCGCGGCGCCAAACAGCCTGCGCCCGGCTTCCGACTTGGTGTGCATAAACACCTCGTCTACCGTGCCCTCCTCCGCGATGCGCCCGCCATCCAATATGGTGACCCGGTCACAAATCTGGCGGATGACGGCCATCTCGTGGGTGATGAGGATTATGGTGATGCCAAGCCGGCGGTTGATGTCCTGCAACAGGCTCAGGATGGCCTGGGTGGTCATGGGGTCCAGCGCGCTGGTGGCCTCGTCGCTCAGCAGCACCTCCGGGTCGCTGGCCAGGGCACGGGCAATGGCCACGCGCTGGCGCTGTCCGCCGGACAGCTGCGCCGGATAGGCGTTCACCCTGTCCTCCAGCCCCACGATTTTCAGCAGCTCGATGACCCGCGCATCGGCCTTGCGCCGGGCGACACCGGCGATTTCCAGGGGGTAGCGCACATTTTCGCCCACGGTGCGCTGCATCAGCAGGTTGAACTGCTGGAAAATCATGCTCACCTTGCGCCGCAGCTGCAGCAAGTCGGCCTTGCTCATGGTGAGGATATCCTGCCCGTGGTAGAGGATGCTGCCGCTGTTGGGCGTATCCAGCCGGTTGATGCAGCGAATCAGGGTGGACTTGCCTGCCCCGCTCATGCCGATGACGCCGTAGATCTCCCCCTTGTGCACGTTGAGGTCAACGTGGTCGAGCGCTACGACCTCGCCCTCGGGCGTGCTGTATATCTTGGAGAGATCCCGTATCTGGATCAGCGGCTGTTGCGGCAAAACGTGTTCCTCCTTGGTGTTGACGGCATACAAATAGCCCGCTTCGCACTTATGCAAGCGGGCTTGAGTGTCCTGTCTAAGATCAAGCGGCGCGACGCAATAAGCGCGGTGTGGAGCTGCGCATCATCATAGACATTCGCATGGTATGCCTCGTCATGACACAGCCCTCCTTCCGCAGCTTTCGCTTGATGGGGGCATTGTAGCCCCTCCGTTGCTCCCTGTCAACCCCTCGCCCGCGCATAAGATGTCAAAAACTGCATCAATACAAACGGGCGAGCATCACTTAGTCCTCGGCCTCCGCCATCGCGTGCTCGGCACTTTCCCACCGGGCGTAATATTCTTCCAGCAGAGCTTTGTGCGCGCGGATATCCTCCGCCGCCTGCGCCGCAGCCAGCGGGTCGGCATAGACAGCCGGGTCGGCCAGGCGGTCCTCCAGCTGCTGCAGGCGCTCCTCCCCCGCGGCCACTGCCTCCTCGGCCTGGTCCAGCGCCTGGCGCAGGGCGTCCAGCCGCTGCTGGTCCTGGCGCAGGCGCTTGCGCTCCTTCTGTACCTCGGTGCGGGTGCGCCCGCCCAGGTCGGCATCCTCCGGGTTGCGCTGGCGCTCCAGCGCGGCCATGTAGTCGTCGTAGTTGCCGTCAAAGCTGCGGATGCCGTCCTGCTCCAGCACCAACACGCGGGAGGCAAACCGGTTGATGAAGTACCGGTCGTGGGACACGGCCAGGATGGTGCCGTCAAAATCTTCCAGCGCCTGCTCCAGCACCTCACGGGAGTCGCTGTCCAGGTGGTTGGTGGGCTCATCCAGAATGAGGAAGTTGTTGTGCTTGAGCATCAGCTTGGTGAGGGCGACACGCGCCTTCTCCCCGCCCGACAGCGCGCTGACAGGCTTGAAGACATCATCCCCGCTGAACAGGAACAACCCCAGGGCACCGCGCACCTCGTGCTGCAGCAGCCGGGGAAAATCATCCCACACCTCGCGCAGCACCGTCTTTTCGGGTGACAGCGTCTGCTGCTTCTGGTCGTAGTAGCCAACATCCGCGTTCACGCCAAAGCGGCTGATGCCCGCATCCGGCCTAATGCGGCCCAGCAGCACCTCCAGCAGCGTGGTCTTGCCGATGCCGTTGGCGCCAATCAGCGCCGCGCGCTCGCCCGAGCGCAGCATCAGGTCAACGCCTTCAAACAGCTGCCGGTCGCCATAGGCCTTCGCCAAACCATCCACCTTCAGCGCCTCATCCCCCATGCGGCTGTAGGCCTTGAAGCTGAAGTGGATTTGCTTTTCTTCCTCCGGGCGGTCCAGCAGCTCCATGCGCTCCAGCGCCTTCTCGCGGCTCTCGGCCGCGCGGATAGACTTTTCACGGTTGAAACTGCGGTAGCGGGCGATGATGGCACGCTGGCGCTCAATCTCCTTTTGCTGCTGTGTCCAGGCGCGCGTGCGGGATAAAAACCGCTCCTCCCGCTGCTGCATATAGCGGGTGTAGTTGCCGCGGTACTGCTCGCATTCGCCAAACAGCAGCTCGGCCATGCCGGTGCACACGCGGTCCAGAAAATAGCGGTCGTGGCTCACCACCAGCACGGCGCCGGCATAGTCATTGAGGTATTCCTCCAGCCAGTTGAGGGCCTCCAAATCCAGGTGGTTGGTGGGCTCGTCCAGCAACAGCAAATCCGGCTTCTGCAATAGCAAGCGGCCCAGGGACAGGCGCGTCAGCTCGCCGCCGGACAGCTGGCTGGCCTGCTGCTCCTGCTGCCGGCTGCTGAAGCCCAGCCCCTGCAGCACCCCCTGCGCGCGGGAGCGACAGGCATAGCCATCCGCCTGCTCAAAGCGCTCGTGCAGACGGCTGTACTCATTGCCCAGGCGCTGCAGCGCCTCTTCCCCAGCCTGCGCCATCTCGTTCTCTATCTCGCGCAGGCGCGCTTCCATGCGGAAGATGGGCTCATATACCCTTTCCAACTCCTTCCGCACCGTGGTACCGGGCTGCGGCTGATAGCTCTGCTCCAGATAGCCCACCACCATGCCCTTCTGCATGGCAATCTGCCCCTCGTCCGCGGCCAGGCGGCCGCTGAGGATGCGTAGCAGCGTGGTCTTCCCGCTGCCGTTCGCCCCCACCAGCCCCAGGCGCTCACCCTGATGCAGGGCAAGGCTCACATCCTTCAGCACGGTCTCCACGCCGAAGGATTTTTTGAGGTGCGCCACGGTCAGTACAATCAACAGAACTCTCCCCGATAAAGAATCAAACGACTGGATAATTAAAACGAAACGAATGAGAAAATGCAATGATGGACGCCGGATTTTTTCGTTCCCGCTAAGCCGAAAGAAGGAATCGTAGCGGCGCTGCGTCGACTGATGGTGGCGGAATAAAACAAGCTCATCGAAGCGTTAAGGATTGAATTCAGTATCACATAAAAAGGCCGACGCAACGCGCCAGCCTCATTGGCCATAGCCACCTGATCAGCTCACGAAAATCATAATCAGGGCCAAGGCGACAAACACGCCGGCGGATACCTTGGTGATCATGGCCAGCTTGCCCTGCATGGTCTTGGCCTTGTTGCGGCCCAGGAAGCTCTCTGCCCCACTGCCGCCCATGATGGCTCCCATGCCGCCCTCGGCATCGCCCTTTTGCATTAGCACCGATATGATGAGCACGATGGACGCGATCACCAGGAGAATGTTGAAAATCATCTGGACAGTGGTCATGAGAAAATCCCCTTCCGTTAAATCAGCAAAATGCATTATACCTCAAGCAGAAACATATTTCAAGGCTTGGCCGCCAGGCATTTCAGCGGTCCCGGTCGCGTCATATCAGGCCAAAGACCTTCTCCACCAACAACAGCGTGTCTTCTTTGCTCCGCCGGTCGTCCCTGAGGATGACAGGAAAACCGGAGCCCAAAAAGCGTTGATACCTTTGCGGCGAATTGACGCGCATCAAACCCTGCCGGAAATTCTCCATCGCCTGTTCGGGATTGTCTTCCGCCATGAGCAGCCGATACAAAAACTGCTTTTCCCGGTCAGGCCGCTCAAAAAAACGATGCACGGACACTTCAGGGTCTGCCAGCATGATGAGTACATGCTGTGGCTGTGCGATGTTTTTCAATGTGCCCAAAGAGATGTTGGTGTCTACAAAAACCGGCTTCCCCTGTGTGCGCAGGTTTTCCAATATCCGCAGCTCAAGGATTTCGCACTCTTTGGAAACGCCATCCACCCACGCCTCGTAGACCTCGGGCGGCCGTGTGACAAAATCCCGCCAGTCCTCCAAATCCCTCGTGTAGGTCAGGCAGGGAAAGGCTTGCTTGTCCAGATCCGGCAATAACGCATTGTGGTAGTTTTCCCCGCACTCGATGCCGTCATGCTTTTGCGCGAGCAGCCTGACCATGGTGGATTTTCCGGCATAGGCCGTGCCTTGGATGAAATAAGCGTTGTCAAACATCATCTTGTTTCACCCAGGAAGGGCACGCGGGTGCGGAAACAAATTCAGAGCGCTTTCTGATAGCGCCGGTACACACGGTATTGCTTGCCGCCGGCCAGCAGGGTGTTGTTGATGGAGGCGATGTGGGTCTCATCCACGGTGGAGCCCTCTATCTGGCGCACACCAATGCGCTTGGCCCCCTGGGCGGCGTGGTAGTACATGGCGGCGTTGACCGCCTTGTTCTGGTACTCGGGCACCACGTACTGCATGGGGCAGCGCGCGGTATCGATGTGGGCCACGACCAGGCGGCCCAGCAGCCAGGACACCGGATCCCGCCGCCCGCCGGACGCGCGGAGCACACGGTTGTAATCCGGGATGCCGATCATGATGCCGATGGGGCGTGTGCCCGCATAGGCGATAACGGCCAGCTCGGGGCGGAAAACCGGCTTCACCTTCTGCAAAAAGGCCATGATGTCCTCGGTGCTGGGCAGGTATTGCCCAGGCTCCTCCGGCGTGGCCTCGGCGATGACGGTGGCGATATCCTGCGCCACACGCGCCATATTCTCGCGGTTGAGGTCGATGTTGCGCACCTTGAAGCCAAAGCGCTGCTGTACCCGCAGGTTGAGCGGCGCGAACCGCTCCAGGTTCATGTCGTCCACCTGGATGAGGTAGGCCAAAAAGTCCCTGTCCTTGGTGAAGCCATAATCCTCCAGCAGGCGCTGGTAATAGGGCGGGTTGTAGGGGTTGAGCAGCACGGGCGGGCCATCAAAGCCCTCCACCAGCAGGCCACGGTTCAGGTCGGTATAGTAGGGCGCCACCGGCCCCACCGCGCGGGTGATGCCGTGCTCCTTCAAAAACGCGGCCGCCGCGTCCAGCACGGCGCTGGCGTAGTCCATGTTGTCATAGCTTTCAAACAGGCTGAAGTAGCCCTCGCTGCGCCCGGTCTGGGCGTTGCGGCGCATATCCACCCCGGCCAGCACGCGGGCCACCGGCTTGTCGCCATCATAGGCCAGGAAAAACCGCTGTATGCCCTGGGCAAACAGCTCGTTATCCTTGCCGGTCAGCAGGCGTGTGATGTCCCGCCGCGGCTGTCTGACCCAGTTCGGGTCGCCCAGGTTGATGTCATCCGCCAGGCGGATAAAGGGCTGTATAGCTCCGGCCGCGGGTTTGACGATTTCCACATGAATCATCTGGCATCCCCCTTTGCGGTTGAATCTTGTGCGGAGTATAGCATAAGCCGCACTTGGTCACAAGTGACAAGCAGGTTGGGCTACGACTGCAGGGCGGCCTCAATGGCGTTGAGTAGCGCCTGGCGCCCCTCCCCCGTCTGGCTGGAGTAGGCGATGATATCCGGCGGCTGCACCTGCAGGCTGAAGCTGATGGGCAGTATATGCCGGTGGCGCTGGGCGCGGGACAGCTTGTCCGCCTTGGTCGCCACTGTAATGAAGGGAATGCCCATCTGGCGCAGGTAGCTGACCATCGTCAGGTCATCGGCGGTAGGCTCATGGCGGATGTCCACCAGTTGCAGCACGGCCTTCAGCTCCTGCGCCTGTTCGAAGTAATCCCCCATGCGCTTGCCCCAAACCGCCTTTTCTTTCTTATCCACCTTGGCGTAGCCGTAGCCGGGCAGGTCAATGAGGTGGAAGGCTTCGTTGAGCAAAAACACGTTGATCAGCCTGGTTTTGCCGGGCGTACCGGACGTCTTGGCCAACGCCTTCTGGCGGCACAGGCTGTTGATGAGGCTGGATTTGCCCACATTGCTCTTGCCGGCAACCGCTATCTGCTTGAGCCCGCGGCCAGGGAAGCCGCCGTATTCGGCCAGGCTGGTGATGAAGCGGGCGGAAGTGATGTCCATGCTTAATCCTCCAACAGGGCCAGCTCGGCCACGCGGGCGATGTTGTCCACATACTCAATCAGGAAGCGCTCGCGGATATAGGCGGGTATCTCGCTGACATCCTTCGCATTCTCGCGGGGCAGCAGCAGCGTACCAATGCCCGCGCGGAAGGCCGCCAGCATCTTCTCCTTCACGCCGCCAATGGGCAGCACGCGGCCCGCCAGCGTGATTTCGCCCGTCATGGCCAGGTCCTGCCGCACGCGTCGGCCTGTCACGGCGGACAGCAGCGCGGTCGCCATGGTGACACCGGCAGAGGGGCCATCCTTGGGCACAGCGCCTTCGGGCACATGGATATGAATGTCCTGCTTGGTGTGGAAGTCATCGGCCAGGCCGTATTCCTTGGAGTGGGCGCGCAGCCAGCTCAGCGCCGCCTGGGCGCTCTCCTTCATCACGTCGCCCAGGCTGCCGGTCAGCGTCAGCTTGCCGGAGCCCGGCATCACCATGCACTCCACCTGCAGCATCTCTCCGCCCACCTCGGTGTAGGCCAGACCGTTGACAATGCCCACCAGGGGTTCGCGCCCTGGCTTGTCGCGCAGGTAGCGTTCGGCGCCCAGGTATTCGCGGGCGGTTTTGCGGTCGATGCGCACGGTATCCACATCCTGCTCCAGCATGGTGACGGCGGTCTTGCGGGCCAGCTTGGCCAGCATGCGCGACAGGGTGCGCACGCCCGCCTCTCGGGTGTACCCCTCTATCACAAAGCGCAGCGCATCCTGTGTCACCCGCACTTTCTTCGGATCAAGACCATTCTCAGTCAGCTGCTTTTTCATGAGGTGGCGCTTGGCGATTTGCAGCTTTTCCTCCTCGGTGTAGCTGGGCACCTCGATGATTTCCATCCGGTCCAGCAGCGGGGCGGGGATGGATTCGCGCGTGTTGGCGGTGGTCACAAACATCACCCGCGACAGGTCCATGGGTATATCCAGGTAGTGGTCGCGGAAGTGCATGTTCTGCTCGCTGTCCAGCACCTCCAGCATGGCGCTGGCCGGGTCGCCGCGGTAGTCGTTGCCCATCTTGTCAATCTCGTCAAACAGGAATACGGGGTTCATGCTGCCGGCGCGCTTGATGCCGCTGATGACATGCCCCGGCATGGCGCCGATGTAGGTGCGTCGGTGGCCGAATATCTCGGACTCATCGCGCACGCCGCCCAGCGACATCTGCACAAACTTGCGGCCCATGGCACGCGCCACCGCCTTGACGATGGAGGTTTTTCCCACGCCGGGCGGGCCCACAAAGCACAGCACGGGGCCGCGCATGGCGGCACTCTTGTCCGCCCGCTGGCGCAGGCCAAGCACCGCCAGGAAGTCGACGATGCGCTCCTTCACCTGCTCCATGCCATAGTGATCCTCATCCAGGATGCGGCGCGCGCGGCCCAGGTTGAGGTTGTCGCGGGTGTACTTTTCCCACGGCAGGTCCAGCAGCCAGTCCAGGTAGTTCTCGCTGACGGTGGTCTCGGGCGTGCCGGGGGCCATGCGGCTGAGGCGCTCGATTTCCTTCTCGGCGCGCTCTTTTGCCTCCGCGTTCATGGCCGTCTTTTTGAGGCGGCTGCGGTAGCTTTCCAGCTCCTCGTCCTCCTCCTCGCCCAGCTCTTCCTGCAGGATGCGCATCTGTTCGCGCAGGTAATAGTCCTTCTGGTTTTTGTCCATCTGCATGCGGATGCGCACCTGCACCATGCGCTCAAGGCCGGCGAACCGCGTCTCCTTCATCAGGGCCGCGGCCAGTGCCTCCAGGCGCTCCATGGGGTCGATGATGCCCAGCAGGTGCTCCTTCTCCTCCATGCGGCCGATGGCGTTGCCGGCGATGACGTCGGCCAGCTCTTCCGGGCTGTTGATGCCCTTGACGGTGCGCAGCGCCTCCGGCGAGATGCGCTGGCTGGCCTCGAAAAACTCCTGAAAATGCTCGTGCACCACGCGCACGGCGGCAGCCATTTCGGGCGTGACATCCTGCTGCTTGAGCAGCGGCACGGGCTTCACCCAGGCCACCCACGCCTCCTCGGCCACAGCCAGGCGCTGCAACTGGGCGCGCTGTTCGCCCTCCACCAATACGCGCAGCATGCCGCCGGTGATTTGCAGCACCTGCTTGATACGCGCGATGGTGCCCACCGGCTGAAGGTCCTTCAGTTTGGGGTCATCCACCTCGGTGTTTTTCTGGGTGACGATGAAGATGCGCTGATCGCGCTCCATGGCCTTTTCCACCGCCTTGATGCTGGGCGGCCGGCCGACGTCAAAGTCCATCGTCGTATGGGGAAAGAGAATCATCCCGCGCAGCGGCATCAGCGGCAGCACGCGGGGTGAAGAAGCGGTTTTGGTTCCTGCCATGGGTCCTCCTGTTGAGGAACGCCTCTCCTCGCTCGGATGGGCGGGAAGAGGCGGTCATCCTGTTATTACGAGTGGGGGTTATTTGGCGCGGCTACGAAGCGTCGCCTGCCAGTTTGTCGGTCGCGGGCTGCAGCGCCGCGCGCTTGGCTTTGCCGCGGGCGGGCACCTCGCGGATAATTTCGGGCTCGGCACCCCGGGCTATGACGTCTTCCGTCACGGTGCAGCTGCGCACATCGCTCTCGCCGGGCAAATCAAACATGGTGTCCAGCAGCGCGGATTCGATGATGGCACGCAGGCCGCGGGCGCCGGTTTTGCGCTCAATGGCCAGGCGGGCAATGGCCCGCAGGGCGTCTTCGGTGAAGCGCAGCTCCACATGGTCCAGCTCAAACAGCCGCTGGTACTGCTTGACCAGCGCGTTCTTGGGTTCGGTGAGGATGCGAACCATCGCCTCCTCATCCAGGCTGTCCAGCGTCAGCATGACGGGCAGGCGGCCCACCAGCTCGGGAATCAGGCCATACTTGACCAGGTCCTCCGGGCGCATATGCGCCATGGTGCGGCTGGTCTCATGCTCGTCCTTGGCGGTCAGCTCAGCGCCAAAGCCCAAGGTGCGGTTGCCCAGCCGGGTGGAAATGATGCTCTCCAGCCCATCGAAGGCGCCGCCCACGATGAACAGGATGTTTGTGGTGTCGATGCGCAGCATGTCCTGCTGCGGGTGCTTGCGCCCGCCCTGGGGCGGCACGTTGGCCTGGGTGCCTTCCAGTATCTTGAGCAGCGCCTGCTGCACGCCCTCGCCGGACACATCGCGGGTGATGGACACGTTTTCGCTCTTGCGGGCAATCTTGTCCACCTCGTCAATGTAGATGATGCCCTGCTCGGCGGCCTTGATATCGCCATCGGCAGCCTGAATCAGGCGCAGCAAAATGTTTTCCACATCCTCTCCCACATAGCCGGCCTCGGTCAGCGAGGTGGCATCCGCGATGGCAAAGGGCACATTGAGGATGCGGGCCAGTGTCTGGGCCAGGTAGGTCTTGCCGGTGCCGGTGGAACCGGCCAGCAGGATGTTGGACTTTTGCAGCTCCACATCGTTTTTGCCGGTGTTGCTGCGGATGCGCTTGTAGTGGTTGTATACGGCCACGCACAGGGCGCGCTTGGCCTTCTCCTGCCCGATGACGTACTCGTCCAGCGTCTTTTTAATTTCCGCGGGCTTAAGCAGGCGGCTGGCGTCCAGCCGCTTGCCCAGGTCGGGCATATCATCCAGAATCTCGCTGCACAGGTGCACGCACTCGTTGCAGATATAGGCGCCGGGGCCCGCAATCAGGCGCTCGACTTCGTTTTGCGGCTTGCCGCAGAAACTGCATTTATGAATCTTGCGCGGTTCGTCCGGGGCTTTAGGCATCGGTCTTTTTCTCCTCATCCCGCGGGCGGGGCTCGTAAATCTGGTCGATGATGCCGTATTTGAGGGCTTCCTGCGCGGACATAAAGTAGTCGCGCTCGGAATCCTGGGTCACCTTTTCAAGCGGCTGGCCGGTCATTTCGGCCATCATCTTGTTCATTTTGTTCTTGGTGCGCAGCAGCCACTCCGCCCGGATGGTCACATCCGTGGCCTGGCCCTGGGCGCCGCCGGAGGGCTGGTGAATCATCACCTCGCTGTTGGGCAGGGCCATGCGCTTGCCCTTGTCGCCCGCCATCAGCAGGAAGGCGCCCATGGAGGCCGCCATGCCCACGCATACTGTTCGCACCGGGGCCTTGACATACTGCATGGTGTCATAGATGGCCATGCCTGCCGTCACCGAGCCGCCGGGGCTGTTGATGTACAGCGAGATATCCGCGCCCGGGTTTTCCATATCCAGGAACAGCAATTGCGCCACCACAGTGTTGGCCATGCCGTCGTCAATGGGGCCGGACAGGAAGATAATCCTGTCCTTCATCAGGCGGGAATAGATATCGTAAGATCGCTCGCCGCTTCCGCTGCGCTCGACCACGTAGGGAATCAGGTAATTACTCATCCGTGGGTTTCTCCTCTTTGGGTTCGTCCTTTTTCTTGGGTTTGGCAGCAGGTTTGGCTGCCTTCTTGGGTTTGTCTTCTTCCGCCGAAGGCTCCTTGGCTGCCTTTTTCTTGGGGGCGGGTTTCTTCGCGGGCTTTTCCTCGGCCTGCGCTTCCTCGGCCTCATCCTCGGGCAGGGCCTTCACCACCTCGTCCAGCACCTGGGCCGGGTCGATGGCGTCCTCCTCCTCGGGGCCTTCGTGCAGGCTGATGTCGGCATTCTTTTCCAGAATGTCAACCACCTGGCGGGAAGCAGCCAGATCCTTGTAATAGCCCAGCTGGCGCTCGTTGAGCGTCTTGCGGTATTCCTCGGGCTTGCGGCCCATCTCCTCGGCGTGGCGGTCAATCTGGGCGTCGATGTCTTCCTGGCTGGGCTCAATCTTTTCTGCCTTGCCGATGGCGTCAATCACCAGCTGGGTCTTGACGCTGTTTTGCGCGTCCGGGCGGATCATATCGCGGATTTGGTCCTCGGTCTGCCCGGTGTAGCGGATGTAGTCCTCGAAGCTGATGCCCTGGTAGGCCATGCGCATCTTCATGTTGCGCAGCTGGGCATCAATCTCGTCGTTGATCATGGCGTCGGGGATGTCGCAGTCGGCCTGGTCGGTGGCCTGACGAATCAGGTCGTTCTCCAGCGCCGTCTGGGCGTTCTTGTCGCGCAGCTCGGTCAATTCCTTCTCAATGGAGTCCTTATACTCCTTAAAGGTGGTGAAGGCGGATACGTCGGCCGCGAACTCGTCATCCAGCTCGGGCTTTAATTTGCTGGTGATGCCATGCAGCTTGACGGTGAACACGGCCTCCTTGCCGGCCAGGTTCTCTGCGTGGTATTCGGCGGGGAAGGTGACGTTGATGTCCTTCTCCTGGCCAACCTCCATGCCAATCACCTGGTCCTCAAAGCCGGGGATAAAGGTGTTGCTGCCAAGCTCCAGCTTCTGTCCCTGGGCGGTGCCGCCATCAAAGGCAACGCCATCCACGCGGCCCAGGTAGTCGATGGTCACCGTATCCTCCGCCTGCGCGGCGCGGTCGGTGACATCCTGCTGGGTGGTGGCCTTGTCCACATCATGGCTGATGCGGTGGTCAATCTCTTCCTGCGTGATAGGGTGCAGGTGCTTGGTGGCCTTGAGCTTCTTGTAGTCGCCCAGCGTCACGTCAGGCAGCACAAAGACCTCTACGGAGAACTTCAGCTCCTGCCCAGCGCCAATCTGCTGGAGGTCCAGCTCGGGCTTATCCACGGGGTGGATGTCACCCTTGGTAATCGCCTCCTGATACACATCCGGGAAGATGGCGTCAAACGCCTCATCATAAAAGATGCCCTCGCCGTACATGGACTCAATCAGCTTGCGCGGGGCTTTGCCCTTGCGAAAGCCGGGCACGTTGATGCGCCCGCGTGTCTTCAGGTACGCCTTTTGCATGGCCGCGTCAAAATCCTCAGCGGGCACGGTGAAGGAGAGCTTAACTTTGTTGCCGGATAGTTTTTCAGTGGTGAAGTCCATGGGTACCTCCTGCTTTTTTGCGGAATCCGTTTTCCGCAATGCAGAAAACGCTACATTACATAATACCACCACAGCGCCATCTTATGCAAGCATTTGACCGGGCTAAAGCATCCATCGTCACAAGCGTCGGCTCAGGGTTGTCCCTACTCCCCATGCGGCAGGAAACCCTTGCCCCGCACCTCGCTGTAATCCAGCACAATCAGCAGGGCGGCCGGGTCACACTCGCTGACAATGCGGCGCACCCGCGGCAGCTGCACCCGCGCGCACGCGCACATCAGCACATCCCGCTGGGCACCAGTGTACATGCCCTCCCCCTTGAGCATCGTCACCCCGCGCTCCAGCTCCTGCTGGATGCGCTGGGCTATCAGACGGTTGTGCGGGCTGATGGTCAGCGCGATTCTGCCGCCGGCAAAGCCATCCATCAGCCTATCAATCACAAAGGTGGAAACCAGCGTAAACAGGATGCCGTAGAGCACCGCGTCCACATTGCTGTACACAAAGGCGCCCAGCAGTATCAGCGAGCCGTCTATCAACAGGGTAATCTGTCCTACGGACAGGTGAGGCCGCAGCTTGCGCATGGTCATGATGACCAGGTCGCTGCCGCCCGTACAGCTGCCCGCGTTGTAAATCAATGCCAACCCAAGCCCACTGATGCCCCCGCCAAAGAGGGCCGCAAGCAGCGGGTTCCCGGTGTAGTGCGGGAAAAGCGGGGCAATCACATCCATCAACACGGCGCCAATGACCAGCGTCTGGAGCGTACGCAGCAGATACCCTTTGCCTAGGTACCGGATAGAGAGCAAAATAATGGGGATATTGAGCGCCAGAGTGGTCACGCCGATGGGCACCCCAAGCAGGTAGTTGAGGATAACGCCCACACCCGTGATGCCGCCAGGCGCGAAACTGGCGTGCGAAGCAAAGGTATACACTCCAATAGCATAGGCAATGCCGCCCAGCGCGTCCCACAGCAGGTGCCTCGCATGGCTGGCGACCCGGTCTTTTGTCAGATGCTTGCCCCACTTCCCGCCTGTCACCCTTCCCCGGTATTTCATGGTTTCTCCTCCATTTGATTGGTCATCCACATGATCACAATGCGTTTCTAAAGCCGCGGCCAATGATGTCGTTGGTGTTGGTAATCAGCAGGAACGAGTGCGGGCTGTAGGTCTTGACATAGTTTTTGAGCAACACGGCCTCGCGGGCGTTGACCACAGTGACAATCAGCGAGCGCGCGCCCTGCGAGTATGCCCCGTGCCCTTCAAATACCGTCGCGGTGCGCGCCAGCTTTTCGATGATGAATGCCTCAATGGCCTGTGCGTCCTCGGTAATAATGTGGAAGTACTTGCGTTGGCGCAGCGTGTTGAGCACCGCTTGCAGCAGAGCACCCCGCATCAGCAGGCCGAAGATGGAGAAGATGCCCGTCTTGATGTCAAACACAAAGAAGGTGGCCGCGGCCGCCAGAAAATCCGTCATCATCAGCGCCGTGCCGATGCTGTACAGGTTGGCGTACTTGCGCAGCACCATGGCTACGATGTCAGTGCCCCCGCTGGACGCCCCGATGTGAAACAGCATGCTCGCCCCCGTGGCCGACAGCAGCATGGCCACCATCAGCTCCATCAACGGCTCATCGGTCAGCGGACCATCCAGTGGGATGTAGCGCTCAAACAGAAACAGCAGCGCTGACAGCAGCAGCGTGCAGTACACGGTCTTGATGCCAAAGTCCCGCCCAATCAGCACCAGGCCAATCCCCAGCAGGGCGATGTTCATCAGGTTGCTCAGCATGGTCACCGTCACACCAGGAATCAGCTGTGCCAGCACCACGGCGAAACCGGTCACCCCGCCGGTGGAAAAATGATTGGGAAATTTGAAGAAATATACGCCGATAGCTGACAATAGTATTGCCAGCGTCATGGTGAGGTAATCTTTCAGCAACACATGCCGGGCAGCTCCGTCCCGGTTTTCTGTCATCTTCGCGTTCATAACACCTGTCCCCTTGTTCATGTCATCTATTCGTGGCTACACAGCCGCCAAGCCCATTCTACCCAATAAAAAACACCTTCCTCGGCAGCAGAAGAAAGCGCAGCGGCATGATGCATCCATGCCGGTTGTGACGCGCCTTTCGTGTGCCCAAAAACTGTCACGGCGGGTGCATGGCAGGTCTCCTGACTGATGGTCTGGGTTTCCCCGGGGTGAAAGCACCTTCTCAGGCATGCGCCCAATGGCTGTTGTCTTCACCAACCAATCACAGTAATGGCTGTTGTGCCGGATTTGAACCGGCTTCCCTTTTCATCGCGAGGTGCGACACCATGCGTCCGTTATTCACTTAACATAGATTATAGCACCCCGCTGCCTGTATCAGCAACCCGCGGCGTTGCTTTCCAACTCCCGCGCCTTCATGGTATAATGCGGCTGTGGCGCGCAAGCGCCCGCATCACAGGGAAGGAATACCGCATGAACGCATTGCTGCTGGAGAGAATCGGGGTGCTGCTGGGCTCCCTCAGCCATGAGCTGCGGCTGCTTGATCCCTTGGGGCACAGCCTGATTCCATCAGATGCCACCGAATACTATCTGCCCGAGCGCATGGTGCCCGGCCAGGTGGTTACGTTCCGCGGCTCCCACTATTTGCGGCTTGCGGGCGAGGATGGCCACATTCTGCTCAGCGGCGCAGCTCCTCAGGCCGAGGACATGCTGCGCCTGGCCGAAAGCGCTATCAATTCGCTGATCGAACTGCAGCCCCCGCAGGATACCCAGCAGGCCGCCTATCTGCGCCTGTTGACCGAGCAACCTGATGAACTGGAGCAAGCCGGGCTTATCCGGGAATATCGCATCCCGGCTACCCTACCCCGGTGCGTGATGCTGTTGCGGCCGCAAGCGGTGCGGCAGCCGGCGTATGATTTTTTACACGACCTGGTGCCCTTGGGCGAGCAGGATGTATTGCTGCCGCTGGACCGCGGCTGCGCCATCCTCATCCAGGCGATGGATGAGGAGCAGGGCCCCGGCGAGGCGGAGGAGTTTGCCCGCGCGCTGGAGGAAACCGTACGCGAGGAAAGCGGCCAGGGCCTGCACTGCGGCATCGGCGATGTGGTCATGCATGCTACGGCCTTGCAGCAAAGCTACCGGCAGGCGCAGCGAATGCTGGAGATTGGCCCGGCCTTTATGCCCTCGGGCAGCGTGTATGCCTGGCAGCCCATGCTGTTGGCCCGCTTTCTGGCCGAGGTGCCACCTGAGCGCGCAAAACATTACCATGACCTGCTGTTCAACCAGCAAAACGCCTCCCTGTTCACCGACGAAATATTAGAAACCGCCGCCATGTTCCTGGAAAAGAACCTCAACCTGTCCGATACCGCGCGCCAGCTGTACATCCACCGCAACACACTGGTCTACCGGCTGGACAAGATTCAGCGCCGCTGCGGCCTGGACCTGCGCAGGTTTGAGGACGCTTTCCTTTTCAAACTGTTGTTGGACCTGCAAAAAACACTGCACATCACAGAAAAACGGCCGGAGAACGGCCGCTGAAAGGCGCTCACATGAGTAAGAGACTATCTGTCATTTTGGTGGTACTGATTGTGGCCGGGGCCATGCTGGCCGCAGCCGAAGCCATCCCCGTGCGTCCCGGTGACACCGTCACCATCACGCGCGAGGAATATGAGCGCCTGCAGCAGTATGAAAAGCTGGATGAAGTCAAGCAGTACATCGACAGCTATTACTATGAGGAGCCCGACCAGCAGGCGCTGATGGACGGCGCCATCCAGGGGCTGCTCAGCGGCACCAAGGATGCCTACACCTTCTACTACCCGGAGGAAGCCTGGAAAACCCTGTGGGAAGAGGACGAGGGCAAGTATGCCGGCATCGGCATCCAGATGTTGGGCAGTTATGAAAATGGCACCGTCACCATCATCCGTGTGTTCAAGGGCACCCCGGCGGAAGAGGCGGGCGTGCGCAAGGGCGATATCCTCTACAAGGTGGAGGAGTTGGAGGTCACCACCGCCACCATGCAGGACGCCGTCAACGTGATGCGCGGCACACCGGGCGACAAGGTGCACGTGGAGGTGCTGCGCGGTGGCGAGGTGCTGCCCTTTGATATCACCAAAGCCGAGATTACCGTCAACCGGGTGGAAAGCATGATGCTGGATAACCAGGTGGGCTATATCGCGCTGTACGAGTTTGCCGGCGGCAGCTATGAGGATTTCAAAGCCGCGTTTGACGAGCTGGACAAGCAGGGCATGCAATCCCTGATTGTGGACATGCGCGACAATGGCGGCGGCTGGGTAGAGGCCGGTGTCAAGCTGGCGGACATGTTCCTGAATAAGGAGCTGCTGTACTACACGGAGAACCGCGCGGGCGAGCAGGAAAAAAGTTACACCACCGACGGCAAGAGCAACTTGCCCCTGGTGCTCCTGCTCAACGAAAACTCCGCCTCCACCACCGAGATTGTGTCCGCCGCCATGAAGGACCTCAATCGTGCCACGCTGGTGGGCACCAAGACCTTCGGCAAGGGCATCATCCAATATGTGATGGGCTTAAGCGACGGCAAGTCCGGCTTCCAGTTCACCAGCGCGCAATATTTCTCCCCCAAGGGCAACAAGGTGCATAAGGAGGGCGTGACCCCCGATATCATCGTGGAGATGCCAGAAGCGCTGGCCGACACCTATTTCGATCTGGGCGACATGGCAGACCCGCAGCTGAAGGCCGCTTATGAGGAAGCGCTGAAGCTGCTGCCGGCACAGGCCGCGGGTACGTAAGCGCGTTCGTCTGATAGCATTGCAGTAGCCCCCTCCCGATCGGGCAGGGGCTACTGTTTTGAGAACGCTATGGCTCGGATCATGGTGATTGATTGTCTTTTAACACCCGGTCAATCAGGGGCATCAGGTTGGCGCGGTCCGTCCAGTCGCAGCGCTCGTGCCAGGCGCTAATCAATGCGCGGGCCCAGGCGGGCAGCTTGTCCGCGTCCTTTTTGCGCAGGGATTTATACAGCATGGTGCACATGGCGCGGTCAATGGGGGTCATGGCCTGCACATCCCACGCGCCTCGAGCGTAGAAAAACGGAATATCCTTAAGCGGCCCTTTGGCGTTGCCGCGGCGCAATTCCTCCAACACCTCCGGCTCATCCGGGGATGCCCCCACGCCCAGGCAATACAGCCGTTTGCCTGATAGCACCGCCATATTGTCCCGCAGAAAGCTTAAACCCTTGATGCCGGTGGCAAACAAACCGCCTGCCAGAATGATAACCTCATACGGCGCGGCCGTCTGTACGCTGAGCCGCTTGTTTTCAAACAAATCGGCATCCAATGCCTCAGCCAGCCACTTGGCGTACCGCGCCGTCGCGCCATACTTGGATTCATAGATGACCGCTATCCGCTTCATGCCGTCCTCCCGCGCATACCATACTACCCGGTATGATAGCACAGCAAGCGGGGCGGGCAGGGTCTGTTTACGTCGATTTTACATGGATTTCGACTGCCGGTTGCGGTTATTGAACCGCCAGCTCCCGCGCAATTTCGTACAGCCAATCCTCCTGGCCGCCCACGGCTTCGCGCCGCCCGGCCTCGATGATGATGCTGCGGCTGGAATAGAAGCTTTCTATGACCGCATAGATGATGATCTTGAACAGGAAGGGTGGCGTGGCTTGAATTGTACCAGAAAACGAAGCCCTGCCCCGCTTCTGCCGGACTTGGCTCCGTTTTCTTTCGACTAATCTGTCAGGAGAGTTTTGCTATCGCCCACAATTAGGAAATTAATGTTGGAATCATAACTCCAAATTCATTCAACTACATTGAAGGATACATCGCCCAATTTTTCAACAGAGGTCTTGACCTGATCCCCTGATTTGATAATATAGGCCTTGGTTATTCCACCAGTTAGGATAATGTACCCTTTAGGAATGGTAAGTCCGCGGCGGCTAAGCATCTTTGCCAGTTCCCGAATTGACGCAAAGGGGTGGCCAAGTACCGCAGATCCTTTGCCTTTGTCCACAACCTCACCGTTTATAGAGAGGCTGACATTCAATTGATCAAATGGCAATTTTTTTACATCAGTCATTTTATCTCCAACCACGTAGCGGGAGGAGGAGCAGTTGTCGGCAATAACATCAGGCAGTGTAAAGTTAAAGTTCTTAAAACGGCTGTCCACCAATTCCATCACTGGAACAGCATATTGAAGAGCATCCACAATTTCGCTGTCCGAGAGATTATTTCCAGACAGGTCTTTGCTAAAGATAAAAGCGATTTCCGATTCAACCTTTGGATGGATCAAATCCCCCATTGAAACCTGACCATGGTTCTCCACCTGCATATAGTCAAACAGGTGACCATACAGAGGATCACTAATACCCATCTGCTCCATCTTCGCACGGCTTGTCAGGCCCATTTTCATGCCGATGACTTTGGCCCCATCAGCCAACTTCTTCTCCACTAAGTGGTGTTGGACATCATACGCGTTGCTGTGGTTCAATTCCGGTTCGTCATCGGTAATTTTAGTAATCTCTTTGCAATTTTCCTCAGCATCAATTAGGATATCAACTATTTTATTGATGTCCATCCTTACACTCCTTTTATTTTTTTGGCTTAATTTCATCAAAGGTATTGAAAAACTCGTATACGGCATCCAATGCAGCCTTGGCCTCTTCCGGACTGTAATATTTGGCCCACATTGCCATACCAGCAAGATCCTCCACATACTTGGGATTTTCGACAACAGCCTTCAGTGCCGCAGTAAATGTTTCTACGATATCATCCGGTGTGTCTTTGGGGAAGAAAAATGGATAGATTTTGCTAAAATGCAGGTCGACACCTTGCTCTTTCATGGTGGGGACATCGGGGATCAACGGGTCTCGTTCAGCAGATACATTGCCAAGGACGATTAGTTCACCAGTCTCCAAGTAGGGCTTGGCAACATTGTAGGGAACGGAAACCATATCCACGTGTCCGCCAAGGAGTGAAGCCAGGTGATCGACAGAGGATGCGCCAGCATCGATTTTGAAGAATTGTACGCCTGCTTCACGCTCAATCGCAAGCACTTCAAGGCACATAACTAACTAATGATTTTTTGGTGCTCTGCCCTTTTACATATCTCTATATGAGGTTTTCGTCCTCTACTTCACCCTTGTTCTTGTGCCTCTTCCATACACTCTGAGCAATCATAGCAAAGCTTGCAAGAATAATGATGGCAGAAACAGGGCGTGACAAGAAGATACTAGGATCACCACCAGACATTCTTAAAGACAGCCTGAATTCCCTTTCAAACATTCCTCCCAAAACGAGACCTAACACTGCTGGCGCAACCGGAAACTTTCCTCTCATCATTAGGGATAGAGTACACTAATGTTCGCAACTTTGCCCAAGCAGAAAGTATATGGGCAAGCCACCGGGACTCCGCTACAATGGATGTTGCATAGACATTCACAAGG
>ENA-UOOM01000414-UOOM01000414.1-fermentation-metagenome-genome-assembly--contig:-NODE-414-length-50495-cov-43.004996_pt1 | contig 50495 bp, 33 predicted proteins | sample MGYA00245781_ERZ724031 | MGnify/ENA primary metagenome ERZ724031 (study PRJEB28704, sample SAMN03018317) | fermentation metagenome | biome: anthropogenic terrestrial biome; feature: soil; material...
TGTCGCTTTCCCAAATCCCCGAGGGGGTTCCTTCCAAAAGCGGGTGCAAAGATAGAAACTATTTTCTTAATACCAAAACTATTTTGAAAAAAAGTTTTTCTCTTTTTCCTTTCCAATGTAAAAGTGAGCTTTAAAACTCTTTCATCAACTCTATGACAAATCCTTTTTTCCGGAAAGGGTTACAAAGGTAGTAAAATTAAAGAATACGATGCAAATATTTTTCCTATTTTTTTTGTTTTTTTCTGCTGTTTTTGAGTCGTGGACAGCAAGAGGCTCATAAACACAGCCTTGTTAATCGACAAGAATGTGAGAACTTGTAGCCCTCTTCGGCGTGACGGCAAAACTCAACATTTCGCCCCCTCTTTCTATTTCTATATTAATGGTGAGGGGGGTGTTCCAGTCAATATACTGATTGAAATTAAAGAGGTAGGAGAATGCCGCCTTGTACCTCCGGTTATCGGAGAGAGCTTCTGCAATCGCGTGGTAGTTTGCCACATCCCAGAACATACATTCCTTGAAACCGTTCGAATCGGTATAACGCGTATTTTTATCCCGCAACTTCATTGTTTCGGCAATAAAACGGCGATAGCCTTCTGTCAGCGACTGAGAAGTATGGTTGAAACCCTGTCCCTGGATATTTGTCACCACGTCGCCGGGCTTTATGCCTGCCTGAGCAGCTGGTGAACCGGGGTCCACGGCAACCACGGTTTTCAGATCATTCATATTGTACCCGATGCCGGTATAATTATATTTTAGGTATTTCACCCGATAGGTAGCAAATGACGCATTTCCCATGTAGGGAAACTTCAGCAACATAAGCGGCAGGTTCATCTCCAGATAGTCGGCAAGGTTGTAATGGTTGTTCAGTCGTTCTTTCACTTCACTTTCCCAGATAAGGGTCATCTCACCGGGTTCCATAAACTTCCGGTCGAAAAACCGGTAACCAAATTCAAGGTTATAGGCTATATCGTCTACCCGAACTGCTTCGGAAGGATTGTAAAGAGGCACTTTTACCGTCCGGTTATTGCGGGTATCAAATCGCCAGACAGGCTGGTAACTTCCGTATGTGTGGGAATCTGCCTTAAACAAAGGATTAGTCTGATAACTGTAGTAAGTCTGAATAATGAAATCTGGATCATCGGAGCTATACTGCAGCCCCATTTTGCCGAGCGACCTTATAAATATGGCATTGATCCGTTCATCAAGCGCCCGTGTGGCTTCGTCGGAGGGAGCAAATCCAAATGTCCGGTAATTGTGAAAAAGTGCCTCCTCGTTTTTTTTGGTCTTCACCGGCATCAGAAAACGTCTGTCCTGAACATCTTCCAGGCTGTAAAAAGCAAAGACCGGCGCCAGTTGCGCCTCGGTGATGGCTGTGCTGTGCCGGCAATCCTTGGCGATGGTGACCTCTTTAAATGAATGTTCAAAATTGCGTATGCCAATGGTCATGTCATTGCCTTGCAGGTCGAACCACGACCTGATCGTCTGGTATGATTTCAGATAAGTTCCGTTTCCATTCACCGAGAGAATGATGTCGTTCAGCTTCAAGCCAGCCCGCTCAGCCGGTGATCCGGGTGTAATGTCTACCACAACCGGTTCTTTGTACCCCCAGCTTTTATCGTCGCTTATTTCGAAGGTAAATCCCAAACTACAGGCCGTTCCCCCATTTTGTGCCACCAAACTTCCGGTAAGGGAAATAGCCATTAACAACATATAGTGTACCCGTTTCATTGTGCCGTTTCTATAATTATACTCAAGACCACAAAGATATATTATTTTTTCTATTTTTGTACTTTATCGTTTTACCATACATCAAAGGAAAGAAGCGTACAATGAAAAATCATCACAAAGCGAGATATTTTGTCTCCCTGCTGATATTGGCCTCTGCAATAAATACCATGAGTCAGGAGAGAGAGTGGGAGCGGATTTCACTTTTCGACGATGCAAACACGGTTTTCTCTCTGATACAGGACTCACAGGGGCTCATCTGGTTCGGTACCAGCCAGGGGCTGTACGACTTCGACGGATATAGTTGTCATCCCCATTTTCAGACGGGCGACGTTTCTAATTCACACATATATTGCGGCATGGAGATCGGAGAAAAACTCTATCTGGGTTCTGAACTGGGAGTACTTATATATGACATTGAGAAAGACGAGTACCTTCCTTTCAATCCTATCTTTCCTCTCGAAGTGCGAACACTGGCGATCGATGACCATAAATTATGGATCGGGACCCTCAATGGGCTTTACTGCTATGACCTGACATCCAACACGATGTTACAGATCGCCGACGGTATACCACACCAGGCGATCTATGCATTGATGCAGACCACACATGATGACTTATATATAGGCACCTACAACGGATTGTGTCTCCGATCCAAGCGAACAGGCAGAATAGAACAAATTCCATTGCCCCATATCTCTGGCAGAAGCAATATCTTTGTGAACTCATTGGTTGAAGACAAAAGTGGAGAAAATATTTGGATCGGTGTTGAAGGCGCTCTTTACCGGTATCATGTGAAAAACAAGCAAGTAGAAGAAGTTCCGGCATTGGCGGGAAACTCAGTGAAATCGCTTGCCATCAACGATCAGGATGATATCATCGTAGGTACCGATAACGGTCTCTATATCCATAGTGATGGAATCACCAGTCGATACAACCACGACTCACGACACCCCAAGTCGCTCAGCAACGATGTTATCTGGAGCGTGTTGGTTGACAAGGACAACAACATCTGGGCCGGTACCGAATATGATGTATCACTGGCTATCGATAACCAGGCAATGGAAATTATTCCCATCGGACACCTAACTGGACGTGGCGACGGAAACCGTTTTTTTACCATATTCCGCGACTCACGCAGCAACCTCTGGCTGGGGGGCTCCAACGGTATTATACGCTACCGCGATGGTCATTCCCGCTGGTACATGATGGGAGACAAAGAGAACACAATCTCCCACAACCGTATCCGCGATATATATGAAGACAGCAAAGAAAATCTCTGGGTGGCGACAGACGGAAGCATTAACCGGTATGACTATGATCGGGAGCAGTTTGTCACATTCCGGATCATTGACGAAAACGGACAATTCAATGCAAACTGGGCATACAAAATACTTGAAGATGCAAACCATAACCTCTGGATAGGGAGTTACCTGGGAGGGGTCCATGTCATCCAGAATGAACGGATTCTCGTCCCAAACAAAGAAATTATAGCCGACAAAGCCTATAATTCCACCAACGGTTTTCCCAACAACCTGATCAACCAGATTATCATAGATGCAAATGAGGATAAATGGATCCTGTTTTACAAAGATGGCCACCTGCTCAAAATTGAAAATAAAACCGATAAAATCCAAATGTACGACCTGCGACAGCAACTGGGTATGCTTCCGATGTTTCTGATCACAGATACCCAGGACCGCCTCTGGTGTGGATTTCAGGGAGGCGTTGCACTGCTCGACAAAGCGGGGAAGGTGGTCAAAAAACTATCTTTCTCTGAAAAAGGCAACGAAAATATCAAAGACATTGAACTGGTGGAATCCAACCTGTGGGTAGCCACCTCGCAGGAAGTATGGCTCGTGAATACTGACAATGCAACACTGCGCATGCTGCCACTACCCAACCGAATATTCACAGCCATCTACCACGATCATCATGAGGACAAAGTAATCCTGGGCAGCGTAGATGAAATTATCAGGGTAACGCCCTCGCTTGCGTACGAAACAAGGGAAGCAAGGCCCCTCTGTATTACTTCAATCAGTGTGAATGACAACCCTTACCGCTCAGGTACCACACCACGACTGCTCGACAAATTATATCTCAACCATACCCAGAAACGTATTACCATTCAGTTTTCCGACCTGAACTACGCACTGCACAGCAAGCCTCGCTATGAATATCGCCTCACAGGGATGCAGCCACAATGGAGCATCCTCCCCGAAAACCAAAACCTCATCACCATATCCAATCTTAAACCGGGTAAATACACTTTACAGATCAGGCCGGTCAACATCGCTACAGAACTCTTCTCGTTCGATATCAATATGGCTCAACCCTGGTTCAACACCGGGTGGGCCTGGACAACCTACCTCATCCTGATCGTCGCCCTCATCCTGGGTGTTTCACACTATAGCCGCGTACAGAAGCGACTCAGGAAGGAAAGAGCCGAAAAGGAGGAGCAGCTGGAAGCTGCCAGAGAGACTATTCGCAATATGATTAGTATCAATACCATATCTACATCAAAACCACTGGAGTTATTATCGGTAGACGAGAAAATGTTGGCGGAAGTGGCACAGGTGGTGGAGACCAATATGGCCAATCCCGATCTCAATGTTAACTTCGTCTGTGAAAAAACAGGCATCTCCACAAAGCAGCTCTATCGTAAAATCAAACAATACCTTGGAATCACACCCGTGGAGTTCATCCGGCAGATCCGCCTCCGGAAGGCAGCACAGCTACTGGAGCAAAAAAAATTTACCGTCTCGGAAGTAATGTACATGGTCGGCTTCAGCTCACCCGGATACTTTTCAAAATGTTTTGCCACGCAATTTGGCTGCACTCCCCGCAGCTTTCTGGAACGCCCTGAATGTTAAAAATCGGACATGTCCAATCCATAACCAGTTTTGTCCGATTTGTAATCTTCTCATAATTTGAAAGTTCCTATATTTGTATCAAATCGAAACAACCATGGTAAATCGGACTCTTATACTCATTCTGCTGATGGCCATCTCCCTGAACACCGTCGCCGTCAACAAAGCAGACAAGGGAAAAATATATGTAGACAATCATGGCGTCATGCGCGACGTGCGAACAGGTAAGGAGGTCTCCTATTTTGGTGTGAACTATACGGTGCCATTCGCACATGCCTACCGAGCATTGGGCTATCTGGGTGTGGACCGGAAATCGGCCATCGATCGCGATGTGTACCACATGAGCCGGCTCGGCTTCAATGCCTTCCGGGTTCATGTATGGGATGTGGAGATCAGCGATGCCGAGGGGAACCTACTTCAAAATGAACACCTCGATCTGCTCGACTACCTCATTGCAGCACTGGAGAAGCAGGGTATCGATGTGTTGCTGACCACCCAGACCAACTTCGGCAACGGGTACCCCGAGCGCAACACCGACACGGGCGCTTTCGCCTACAACTACGAGAAATGCCGCATTCACGATACTGAAGAGGCCATCAACATACAGGAGCGATACATCTATCAGTTTGCCACCCATCTGAACCCCTACACCGGCAAGCGTTACGCGTCCGATCCCGCCATCATCGCCATCGAGATCAACAACGAGCCCTGTCACTCCGGCGATGCCGCAGCAGCCACCAGTTACATCAACAGGATGGTGGCATCCGCAAAAGAAGGAGGCTGGCAAAAGCCGTTGTTCTATAATATGAGCCACAACCAGCATATCGTGCAGGGCTTTCTCAATGCGGATATTCAGGGAGGCACCTACCAGTGGTATCCGGTAGGGCTCGTCGCCGGCTACAACCGCAAAGGCAACTTCCTGCCACTTGTAGACAACTACCGGATTCCGTTCAGGAACAACAAAAATTACAATAAGCTTGCCCGAATCGTCTACGAGTACGACCCGGCTGATAACCTCTATGCCTGCCTGCATCCGGCAATGGTGAGGACATTCCGCAAAGAGGGTTTTCAGTGGATCACCCAGTTCTCCTACGACCCCATCGACATGGCCCGCTTCAACACCGAATACCAGACACACTTTCTCAATCTGGCCTATACACCGCAAAAGGCGCTCTCCCTGATGATTGCCGGCGAGGTGGCCCGGTCCGTTCCCCGGGGTGCCGACTTTGGCGTTTATCCGCAGGACACCCTCTTTCAAGATTTCAGGGTAAGTTACCAACATGATCTGAGCGAGAAGAACAGCTGCAAGAAATTCCTGTATAGCAACCACACCACCACTCGCCCGGTCGACCCGGATAAGCTACAGCAGATTGCAGGCTGGGGTAACAGCCCCCTTATCCGTTATCCGGGCACAGGGGCCTATTTTCTCGACCGGCTGAGCGAGGACAGCTGGCGCCTGGAAGTGATGCCAGACCTGCTGCTGACCGAAGATCCCTTTCAAAAACCTACTCTGCAGCGGGAGGTGGGAGCCATTCTCTATCGCGAACATCCCATGAGCATAGCGCTGCCCTCATTGGGAGAGACGTTCAGCTACAGCGGCATCAACAAGGATAATCACCGCAAGGGAAAAGCAGTCGACGGAGTAATGACGGCCTACCCGGGTACCTATATCCTGTCACGAAACCCGGAGAGCAGCGTTGCCGCTGACCCTTCCTTTGTGGCTCCGGCAGAGACAAAAGCTGTTTTTGAAATTCTGCACGAACCTGCGAAGAGCATTGCTAAAGGAGATTCACTCACCCTTCGCGCAACAGTCTTCAGCAAGATACTGCCCGACTCACTGGTGGTATACCCCCGCGAAGTCTCTTTCTGGAATGATCGGAATAAACTCTACAAGATGCGCCACACCAGCGGTTACCAGTACGAAGTGACCATCGATAACGATGATACAAAGGATGCCTTGAGCTACAATATTGTGGCTTTTATCCCCCAGGGCAGCATTACCTTTCCGCAGCAGAAAGCGGGAACACCCCTTTCGTGGGATTTCAACTCTACACAATATTATACCACAAATCTGGTGGATCAACACGATCCCATTGTGCTGATGGAACCCGGCACCGCACCCGACGGCACCGAGGTGGCTTCCATTCCGGGCGGACAGCGGGTGCAGCTGCAATATATCCACCGGGCTCCGGTAGACAACAACTATTACCGGCTCCGTTACATCCCTTCGGAAGGATGGCCCGCCAGCAACGCTCCCATGGCGGTAATCAAACGCTGGGTAGGCGATGCAGTGAAAACACATCCCTACAGCGCACAAAAACAGTTGCTGGTGATCACGCTCGGTGAATATGCAGGCCTGAATGAACTGGAAGTCGCTCTCATCTCTGCCCATGGCATCACCTACAGCACAAGGATGACCCCTGCGCGAATGATCCAACTGCCACTGACAGCGCTGAAACAGTCGCCCACCTTCATCGTGCCGGCACCCTACCCCGATTTCCTGTCACGCCGGTTTGAAAGCAGCATCACTCTCCCGCTGAAGGCTGAAGAGATTGAGTTTGTGCAAATCACCATACCAAGTGACAACCGGCCGGTGATACTCGACATTAAAGGGATATGGCTTCAATAACAGATTTCAGCTACCCATCACATTAACCTAAAATAGCAAAAATGCAAAAAGAAATGAATTCTTTATTCCGAAAATTACTGATTGCGGCTATGACAATGGCAATCCCGCTATTTGCGTACAGCCAGGCAGACACACGTACCATCACAGGGATTGTGGTCGATGAACACAACGACCCGATGGTCGGCGTCACCGTCACGGTCACAGGCAGCACCACAGGTACCGCCACCGATATCGATGGGCTCTTTACGCTGCGTGTTCCTTCCGGAGCCACCGAAATGGAGTTTTCCTATATCGGATACCAACGCACCACCCTACCCATCACCGGCAACAGAATCACCCTGCAGATGACTCCCGACATCAACCTGATGGAGGAGCTTGTGGTGATTGGCTATGGCACACAAAAGAGGACCGATCTCACCGGCTCTATATCCACCGTCAGCGAGAAAGATTTTAACCGGGGAATGATCGGCTCGGCCGAACAACTTGTCAATGGAAAAATTGCCGGGGTACAGATTATCAATAGCGGTGGCAGCCCCTCGGCGGGAAGCACCATCCGTATACGCGGCGGTGCCTCGCTGAATGCTTCCAACGATCCGCTGATCGTCCTCGATGGCGTACCCATGGAGGTAGGCGGCTCGGTGAGTGGCAGTGGAAACTTCCTCAGTTTGCTCAACCCCAACGACATCGAGTCGATGACAGTACTCAAGGATGCCTCCTCCACCGCCATTTACGGCAGCAGAGCCTCTAACGGCGTGATCCTCATCACCACCAGGAAGGGGGGAGACAAAGGTGTAAAAGTCTCATTCCAGACCACCCACTCTCAACAGCTACGTACCCGCAATGCCGATATGCTGTCGCGCGATGAATTTGTCGGCGTCATCACCGGCCAAGGGAGTCCGGCACAGCAAGCACTGCTCGGGACGGCACATACTGATTGGAACGACCAGGTGTTTCGCACCGGCTATGGCACCGATAACAACCTGGCTCTCTCAGGCCGACTGGGATGGTTTCCCTTTCGGATCTCGACTGGCGTCTTCTACCAGGAAGGCATCCTGAAAGAGGATGATTTGCGTCGCTTCTCCGGTAACATCAGCCTCACCCCTTCCTTCTTCGACGACCATCTCCGTCTCAACCTCAACGGCAAAAGCACCTGGAACGATACCCACTGGGGCGATACGGGTGCCATTCGTGGGGCCAGCGTCTACAACCCCACCTGGGCCATATATGATGAGAACAGCATCTTCGGCGGGTATACCGAGGTGACCGACATCAATGGGAACCGCGTTACCGGTGCTCAACCCAACCCACTGGGGAGGGTGCTGCAGCGAAGTGACCACGGCAAAGCATACCGCCTCATCGGCAATTTCGATGCAGACTACCGCCTCCACATGTTGCCCGCACTGCGCCTGCACCTCACGGGAGGTTACGACTACGCCGAAGGCAGGGGTACTGTCTTTGTACCCGCTGAAGCCTATAACAACTACAACATCTCAGGCTATGACTATGCCTATGGGCCGCAGAAAAATCACAACCGCCTCTTCACCCTCTATGCGAACTACAACAAAACGTTCGATGAGATAAGCAGCACCCTCGACCTCACCACCGGCCACGATTACCAGTTCTGGAAAAGCACCACGGCCGCCTTTGAACAACTCAACACACGGGGTGAAGTGCAGAACACCTCCGCGGCCACCGACCAGCGTCATGCCCTGCTCTCCTACTATGGGCGACTGAACTACAGCATTGCCGACAAGTACTTGCTCACTGCCACCCTCCGGCGCGACGGATCTTCCCGTTTTGCCAATGACACACGCTGGGGTACCTTCCCCTCGGTGGCACTGGCATGGCGCCTCAGCAACGAGACCTGGTTCGACAACCTGCACAATGTGGTAAGCGACCTGAAGATCCGGGTCAGCTACGGCGTAACCGGTCAGCAGGACGGCATTGCCAACTACGGCTACATTCCCGTCTATACCATCAGTCAGCCCGGTGCCGACTACATGTTCGGCGGCCAGCCTGTCTCTACCTACCGCCCCGAGGGATACAACCCCGACCTGAAGTGGGAGACCACCACTTCCCGCAATGTGGGACTCGACTTCGGTTTTCTCGAGAACCGCATCGGCGGCAGCATCGATTATTACGACCGCAAAACCAAAGACCTCCTTGCCACGGTACCCATTCCTGCCGGTGTGAACTTCGACAAGACCATGCTCACCAATGTGGGAAACATGAAAAGCAACGGCGTGGAGATCGCACTCAATGTGATTCCCCTGGAGACGCGCGACTGGAACTGGTCACTCAGCGCCAATGCCACCTACCAGCATAACAGCATCACCAACCTCACCCTGGTGGAAGGAGCTGAATCCCCCAATACACTGGTAGGACCCACCGTAGGCGTCGGCGGACAACAGATACAGGTCTTTACCGAAGGATATGCCCCCTACAGCTTCTACGTTTATAAACAGATCTACGATGAGGCAACGGGGAAACCCATCGAAGGGCTATATGCCGACCTCGACGGCAATGGCACGGTCAACTCCAACGACCTCTACCATTATCACTCCATCTTCCCCGACTGGATCTTCGGTTTCAGCACGATGCTACAATGGAAAAAGTTCTATTTCAGTACCAGCCTCCGCGCCAACGTAGGTAACTACATCTACAACAATGTCGCCATGGACACCGGCGCTTTTGGAACGATCTCGTACAACAACTACGAGCTCAACAACCTGCATCGCAGCTACCTGGAGACAGGTTTTGTGAATCGCCAGCAGCTGAGCGACCACTACGTGGAGAATGCCTCCTTTCTGCGGATGGATAACCTGCAGATAGGATACAACTTTGGCAGGATCAACAACCTGCTCTCGATGAACCTCTCGGCCATGGTGCAGAATGTTTTCACCATCACCCGCTACATTGGCGTGGATCCGGAGAACAACTCGGGTGTCGACTCCTCCGTATATCCCCGTCCTCGCATCTACTCCCTGACGTTGGGACTTGAATTCTAAACCTTTGAAAAAATCAAGGAAAATGAAAAAAATTCTAACTTATATCTTCTTGTTGGCAGGATCACTCATGCTCGCCAACAGCTGCAGCGACGACCTGAACCAACGCCCCGTAATCGAAACCGATGCCGAAGGAGTATATAGTCAGGCAGCCAATTACAAAAATGTGCTGGCCAAGCTGTACGCCTCCTTCGTGATTGCAGGTCAGGAGCTGGGTGGCGGCAATGTGGATCTGGCTACCAACTTCGACCTTTTCCGTAGTTATTTCTACCTGCAGGAGGCTGGCACCGATGAGATCGCCTATACCTGGAATGAGGGCGACGACCTTTGGGATATCTCCTTCATCTCGTGGGATGAAAACGACGTGTGGGTGTCCGACTCTTATTATCGTATTTATTATACCATCACCATTTGCAACGAGTTTATCCGTAACGCGATGGACGGAGCTATCGGTCGTTTCACAGAAACCGAACAAAGCGATATCCGCGCCATGCGTGCCGAGGCCCGCTTTCTGAGAGCCCTCGCCTACAGCTATATCATCGACCTTTTCGGTCAGGGGCCTTTCGTGGATGAAACCACCCCTCTCAGCAATTACAAGCCCGAAGCCTACTCCCGTACAATGCTCTTCGACTATGTGGAAGATGAGCTGCGCGACATCGAGGAGGAAATGTCCGAAACGACAGAATATGGCCGTGCAACACGGGGAGCGGTGCAAGCCCTGCTGACGCGCCTCTATCTCAATGCCGAAGTATACACGGGAACACCGCGCTATACCGACTGCATCAACTACGCAAAGAAGATCATCAACAGCAATCGTTATTCGCTCGAGAGCGACTGGGCCAGGTTGTTCAATGCCGAGAACCATCTTCGAACCAACGAGATCATCTTCTCGTTCGTCGTAGACAGCGAACATACCGTTACCTGGGGCGCCACCACCAACATCGTCTGTGGCGGAGCTACCGGCAACGCTGAAGCCGAAGTGGGTGTCACCGGTGCCTGGGGCAACTTCCGGGTACGAGGTGAATATGTGGCCCTCTTCGACGATGCATCATCAACCGACACAAGACGCCGCTTTTACTCGGAAGGACAAACACAGTACATCGATGGTGGCCTCAGCGATGCAAGCAACGGCTATTACTCCATGAAATGGAGCAACCTCACAGATGCGGGCGCCGCCGCCTCCAACACGCAGGCAGTGGGAGTGAACACCGACTTTCCTGTGTTTCGCCTGGCCGACATCTACCTGATGCTTGCCGAATCGGTGCTCCGTGGTGGCCAGGGGGCCACCCCCGCTGAAGCCTTGACGCTGGTAAACGAGATCAATGAGCGGGCTTGTGGCGACCAGAGCGGCAACATCAGTTCCACGAAGCTGACCCTCGACTGGATCCTCGATGAACGGGGCCGCGAGCTGCTGTGGGAATGTACACGCCGCACCGATCTGATCCGTTATGGCCGCTTCACCGGATCGGGACGTATCTGGCAGTGGAAAGGAGGCGTGAAGGAGGGACGTGCCGTGGACAACAAATACAACATCTACCCCATTCCCGCCACCGAACTTTCGGCCAACCCCAACTTACAGAATGCAAACTATTAAACTTGAGATCAATGAAAATGAAACAATCAATATATATTCTGCTGGTGAGCATTTTCGTGGTGATCTCCTCCTGCGAGAAGGATGGCGATTTCCTGACCACTACGGGTGGCGGTGTGGTGACGCTGCAGGGTTCCACAGAAGATATTGTGCTCAACTACGATGCAGCCGACGACCTGGCGCTAACGATCTACTGGACCGACAATGGGGAGATCAGCCTGAGCAATCCCGGTGTGCTGGCTCCTGAAAATGCCATCGCCAACACCATACAGCTAGCTGCCAATGCCGATTTTTCGAATGCCGTGGAACAACGGGCCGAAGATGGCATCTTCCAGCATCAGTACACCCACTATGAGCTCAATGCACAACTGAGCAGGCTGGGCATGGAAGGTGGCGTATCTTATCCCCTCTACATCCGCATCCGGAGCGAGATAGGCAACAACATGCCTCCCGCTTACAGCAATGTGATCACCATGAGTGTCACTCCCTACCTCATCGACATGTCTGTCGGATATATTCTCGACAGCGCCATGGGTGAGACCGGCAGAACACTTTATTCAGCCACCTCCAACGGCATCTATGAAGGGTTCCTGGGTGTTACTGCCTGGTACAACTGGTACTTGCGTGAAGGCGAAGGATCGGTCTGGGGCAACGACGGTGTGGACGGCACTGCCTTTATGGCATCGAAAGAAACCAGCCACTGGAACTTCTGGTTTCCGGGACAGGCAGGCTCCTACTACACCATTCTCAACACCACTGCCAGGGAGTGGAGTGCCCTGCATATACCCACACTCACCGTCGCGGGAGATGTGAACGGCGAGATGACATTCGACCGGACCGCAAACCGCTGGAGCTACGCCTTCAACAACACGGCTACCGGCACCATCAACGTCACCATCTCCGGCACGGGTAAACAGTATAACCTGACTACCGGCACCGACGATGCCGCTGCCACGGATACACCCATTGGCTTCAGCGGCACACCAGAGAAGCTCACCTTCGGCAACAACGCCACGCCCATCACAGTGCCCGTAAGCGGCACGGGATCCGTTACACTGATCCTCGACCTGAGCAATCCGCAGCAGTGGCTCCTCACCGTCACCGAAGGCTCTTCCACACCGATCGAGATTCCACCGTTGCTCTATCTCTCCGGCGTGGATGACGGCACCTCCGGCAGCTGGACCTTTGACAACTATCTGCGTCTCTTCAATGAAGATGCACTGGGATACGGCGGTGGCTGCAATGTAAATTCCCTATGGGGATACAAATTCTACAATGAGAAAGACAACTGGAGCGACGCCTACGGCATGGCTGAGGGAGGCACAGCCCTGGCAGGCTCACTGCTTTTTGGCGGAGGAGTAAATATCACCGCCCCCCAAGCGGGTCTCTACCTTATCGAAATGTATAAGAAGGCTCTGACCTACAAGCTCACACCGATCTCTTCCGTTTCTTACTCCGGGCTCGACGACGACTGGACACTTCACACCATGACCCCCACAGAAACGGTGGGGGTCTACAGCGCGCAGGTGACCATTGCCGGCCCGTCACCCTGGGGCTTCCAGATCATCCTCAACGAAAACTGGGATTTAAAATTCGGCGGAAGCAATGGCGAGCTGATCCTCTACGGAGGAAATCTCACGAATGATGCGTCCCTATCGGCCGGCACTTACACCCTCACGGTGGACGTCTGCAAACAGATTATCACCCTGAAATAAAAAAATATGACATGCTCAAAATAACAATCAAACCGATTCCACTTCTGATCGCTCTGGTGATGATGGTGTCCTCCTGCATGCAAGAGAGCCCCCTCACCAATCCCTTTCCCGAGCCGGTAGTACCACCCGACCGAAGCGCCTTTGCCAAAGGAGCCGATGTGAGCTGGGTGACACAAATGGAGAAGGAGGGAATCAAGTTTTACAACTCCCTTCATCAGGAGACCGAACTGATGACATTGCTCAAACAGGAGAGTGGCATGAACGCCATCCGCCTGCGGGTATGGGTAAACCCTGCAGAGGGATGGAATAACATCCACGATGTCGTCGTCAAAGCCCGCAGAGCACACAAGCTGGGACTGCGGCTAATGATTGACTTCCATTGCAGCGATACATGGGCCGACCCCGGCGCACAAATACCGCCCGCTGCCTGGGCTGATTACAACATAGCCCAACTCAGGGAGGCTGTGGCCGGGCACGTCACCGAAATGCTTACCCGACTGAAAGAGAATGGCATTGAACCGGAGTGGGTACAGATCGGCAATGAAACACGCAATGGCATGCTGCTCCCCCTGGGTCATTTTGAGAATGGCTCCAACTTTGCCACACTGGTCAATTCGGGCTATGATGCCGTGAAGGCCATCTTTCCCGACTGCAGCGTGGTGGTACACCTTGACAGCGGGCAACGGGCTGATCTCTACACCCGCATCTTTGGTTATCTGAAAGCCCAGAATGCCCGATACGACATGATTGGCATGTCGCTCTATCCCGAGGTCGAAAGCTGGCAGTCGACCGTAACGAACTGCATCGCCAACATCGAGGCAGTGGTGCAGGCCTATGGCAAGCCGGTGATGATCTGCGAGGTGGGCATGCCGTACGACCAGGCCGAAATATGTAGAGCCTTCCTGAAAAGGCTTCTCGACTACGGGATGACCAACAGCAATCTGCTGGGTATCTTTTATTGGGAACCACAGGCACCCCCGGGCTATAACGGGGGCTACAACAAAGGTTGCTTTGTGGATGGGACCCCCACGCAGGCACTCGATCCCTTTAAAAAATAAACATTCAGTTCTCTTTTTTCATTTTCTACCCGTCCGACACAGATTCTGTTTCGGGCGGGTTATTTATTTTTTCTGAAATCCATATTTTCGTTATCTTTGTCCTGTTTCAAAACAAATAAAAATATCACTATATGATTGTAGACAATCTCGCAAATGCAGCCAATTATTTCAGCCTGCATCCGCTTTTCGAAAAAGCATTTGAATACATCCGGCAGCTCAACCTGGAAACAGTAGAAACCGGATCGGTTGAAATTGAAGGCAAGCAGCTCAGGGCTTCCATTGTGGAAACGGTACTGAAGAAGCCTGAAGACGCCCGGCTGGAAACACACAAAAAATTTATCGATATTCAGATACCGATTGCAAAAGAGGAAACATTTGGCTGGAAGTCGCTCTCTACCCTCACCTCCTCCGAGTCGGGGTACGACGAAGCCAACGACATTGAATTCTTTTCCGACAAACCATCCGCGCTGGTGACGGTCTTGCCGGGAGAGTTTGTGATCTTCTCACCCGAAGACGGACATGCTCCTCTGATTGGAGAAGGGCCGACAAAAAAAATCATTCTGAAGATAGCGGTGCTTTAAACCTGTTTATGCTGTCGCAATGCTTGATATCATCAAAAACGACCCGTGGCTCGAACCTCATGCAAAAGCAATTGAAGGTCGGCACGCCTACTACGAGAAAAGGTTAGCAGATCTTACCCAGGGTGGAAAGATCTCGCTTTCCGATTTCGCGACCGGATACCTTTATTTCGGTCTTCACAAGACCGACGAGGGATGGGTATTTCGCGAATGGGCACCCCGTGCTACCGGGATATTTCTGGTGGGTACCTTCAATCAATGGCAAAGACTCGAATCATTTCGGTTGAAAAAGATGGAGAATGGCATTTGGGAAGGGAAGTTCCCGGCTGACTGCATTCGTCACGAAGATCTTTACAAGCTTCATGTCTGCTGGGAAGGTGGTTTTGGAGAACGTATTCCTGCATGGTGCAACCGGGTGGTGCAAGACAAGGACACCTATATATTCAGTGCGCAAGTATGGGAGCCGGAAAACAAGTATCGGTTCAAAACAGCCCGCTTCAGACCCGACACTTCTCCCCTCCTCATCTATGAGGCGCACGTGGGCATGTCCACCGAAGAAGAAAGAGTCGGCACCTACAATGAGTTCCGGCAAAACATCCTCCCCCGTGTGAAAGAAAATGGGTACAATGCCATTCAGATTATGGCCATCCAGGAGCATCCCTATTACGGATCGTTTGGATACCATGTCTCCAGCTTTTTTGCCCCCTCTTCAAGATGCGGTACACCCGAAGAGCTGCGTGAACTGATAGACAAAGCACACGAAATGGGCATTGCCGTGATCATGGATATTGTACATTCCCATGCTGTGAAGAACGAAACAGAGGGGATTGCCAGAATGGATGGCTCCTACGATCTCTATTTTCACAGCAACCCGGAACGGCGAAATCACCAGGCATGGGATTCGCTCTGTTTCGACTATGGCAAAAATGAAGTACTTCATTTCCTCCTTTCAAATTGCAAATACTGGCTCGAGGAATTTAAATTCGACGGCTTTCGTTTCGATGGCGTCACGTCGATGATCTACCTGAGCCACGGCCTGGAAGAGTCGTTCAGCAACTACAGCGACTATTATAATGCCGGGCAGGACGGCGATGCCATCTGCTACCTGACCCTTGCTAACAAGCTCATCCACGAAGTAAATCCGCATGCCATCACCATTGCCGAGGAAGTAAGCGGTATGCCGGGACTAGCCATGAAGCCGGAGGAGGGCGGGTATGGGTTCGACTATCGCATGGCGATGAATATCCCCGACTTTTGGATCAAAACCATCAAGGAAAAAAAAGATGAAGAGTGGCATCCGAGTGCGATCTGGTGGGAAACCACCAACCGGCGTGCCGACGAAAAGACCATCTCCTATGCTGAGAGCCACGATCAGGCTTTGGTGGGCGATAAAACCATTATCTTCCGGCTGATTGATGCCGATATGTATTGGTTCATGTCGAAACTGATGAACAGTTCCCTTACCGTGGATCGCGGCCTCGCACTACACAAGATGATTCGCCTGGTAACGGCCACCACCATGAATGGCGGCTACCTGAACTTCATGGGAAATGAGTTCGGGCACCCCGAGTGGGTCGATTTCCCGCGCGAAGGAAACAACTGGTCATACCTCTATGCCCGACGGCAGTGGCACCTGGCCGATGATCCCAATTTAAAATATCACTACCTGGGCGATTTCGATAAGGCGATGATTGGCCTGATCAGGTCCGTACCCGATTTTCAGTCCACTTCCCTGATAAAGATCTGGGATAAAGACGACGACAATATTCTGGCTTACATGCGCAACGAACTGTTGTTTGTATACAACTTTCATCCGCAGCGGTCCTATTGCGATTACGGCATCCTGGTGCCACAGGGCGAATATGAAATTATACTCGACACAGACAACCCGAAGTTCGGAGGCTTTGGACTGAACGACGACACCCTCCATCACTTCACCCAGTATGACCCTCTTTATGCACCGCACGACAAAGGGTGGTTGAGACTATACCTCCCCGCACGCACGGCCATCGTTATGAAAAATAAAAATATTCGATCAGCAAGCTACGTTTGAACTATGACCTACAACACGCAAGAGCAAACATACCCTCTTTATCCGCTTAAATTTCACCCCATCCTGAAGTCTGTAATCTGGGGCGGGTCGGAAATAAGCCTCTTCAAACAAATTAGTCCCGTGCAGGAAGGCATTGGCGAGAGCTGGGAAATATCAGGAGTCAAAAACAACCTGTCGGTCGTTGCCAACGGGCCTTTCGCCGGAACAACGCTCGGGGAACTGCTCATCCGCGAGAAAGATAAGCTGGTTGGCAGGAAGGTGTATGAAAAGTACGGCAACACCTTTCCGTTGCTCATCAAGTTTATTGACGCAAGAGACAACCTGTCCATTCAGGTTCATCCCGATGATACGCTGGCCGGAGAACGGCACGGATCTTTCGGGAAGACCGAAATGTGGTACGTCATTAAAGCAGCGCCGGGAGCATTTCTTTATTCCGGTTTCGAAAAAAACATCACTCCGGAAACCTATGTGGAAACGGTGCAGGACAATACCTTTACCAACAGCCTCAAAAAATACGAAGTACAGGAGGGAGACGTCTTCTTCCTGCCGGCAGGTAGGGTGCATGCCATCGGTGCGGGATGCTTCATTGCGGAGATTCAACAAACATCCGACATCACCTATCGCATATACGACTACAACCGCAAGGATGCCAATGGCAACTCCCGCGAACTCCATACCGAGCTTGCAAAAGATGCGATTGACTACAAAATAAGCGACTCATACAAAACAAATTACGAGAAGAATACAAACCAACCTGTCGACCTGGTTTCCTGTCCCTATTTCACCACCCGGTTGCTTGAAGCGGATATTCCAATGACCCGACAGTATGCGAATCTCGATTCATTTGTGATTTACATCTGCATGGCCGGACATTGTACCATCAAAGACGACAAAGGCAATTCTGAATTCCTTGGTCAGGGTGAATCGATGCTTATTCCGGCAGACACCAAATCGGTAACAATCATTCCGGACGAATCGTGCAAACTTCTGGAGACATTTGTGGGTGAGTAACCGGAGAAAGATATCCAGGAACTGAAAGCTGAAAACTAGAAAATGAGAGGCATATTATTGATCAATATTGGTACGCCAGCGCACAAGGACAAGGCCGAAGTGAAGAGATTCATCGGCGACATGCTCTCGGATCCGCTGGTGATGGGGCGACCCCAATGGCTGTCAAAGTTAGTCTCCACCAACATCATTGCGCCCTTATCGGCATCACGATCACAGGAAAAGTACAGCCAAATATGGCGCAGGGAAGAGCCTAAGACAGCACCGTTGCTATATTATATGCAGAGACTCTCGGAAGAGCTCGAAACAAAAAAAGGGCTCCCCGTGGAGATTGCCATGCGATATGGGACACCCGACATACCGGGTGCCTTCAAAAGGCTCGAACAAAAGTGCCCTCTTTTACACGAAGTTATAGTCTTTCCGTTGTATCCGCACTTCGCCCAGTCCACCACACAAACTACCGTCGATGAGATCGGGCGTATTTTTTTTCGCCATCCCCACTCCTTTCGTTTGAAGTTTGTGGAGTCCTACTACAATCACCCCGCCTTTATCAATGCGCTGGCAGCCTGCGCACATCCCTATCTGGATGATATTGACCGGCTTATTTTCAGTTACCACAGCCTGCCGGTGTCGCAGGTGGAAGCAGCCTGGAAAAAGGGCAAAGAGTATGATTACGTCTATCAGTTGAAAGAGACAAACCGCCTGTTTTGCGAAAAGACCGGATTCGACCCGCATCGCACATTGCTTTTTTATGCATCGCAAAGAGGAAACAACTGGTTAAAACCCTTCCTGAACAGAGACGTCGCCGATCTGCCCAAGCTGGGATGGAAGAAAGTAGCTGTGATTGCCCCGGGCTTTCCGGTGGATAACCTGGAAACGTTATACGACATCGATATCGAAGCGAGGAATCTATTCATGGAGGCAGGCGGAGAAAAATTCACCTTCATTCCCTCTCTGAACGATAGCGAAGCCTGGGTAGAAGCTATCTGGAAAATAATTGAAAGAATCTAATCAGATATAATATTCCATTAAGTCGATCAACCCGGCCTGCAAGGCATACCGGGTAGCTTCGTTGACACTATTGACTCCCAGTTTTCGGTAGATATTACGCCGATGTGCATTGACAGTATGGAAGCTGAGATTTTTCTCCAACGCAATCTCCTTGGTGGTCTTTCCCAGTGCAATCTCGTAGAGAATCTTTTTTTCTGAGATGGTGAGCGAATCTGGTATTTTCTGGGCAGGCACACCGGTTTTCATGACCGACGCGGCAAAGTCACACCAGTATACCCGACCGGCAGAAGCGCATCGCAGTGCTTCCAGCACCTCTGTTTTGGCATGATGCTTCATCACCACCCCAATGGTTGAGTCCGCAGTCAGCAGGCGTCGCAGGAAATGTTCGTCGGGCTCATCCGGGAAAAGGAGCCAGGCCGATTGCTTTGCACCGCTTTTGATGTTCAGCATATGATTGGCGGACGAAAAATCGAACAAAGAGTAATCGACCACCACCACCGACAGCGGATGAACCCGTAGCTCCCGGATCAGTTGATGATAGGTTGCCACCTCCGTCACCGACACCTGCGCATCGGCCTCTTTCAGAATCGACCTCAACCCGGCACGTGTCACATCCTGATTATCTGCTAATATAAAATGATTAATCACTCCCTTTTCTCGTTATGCAAGTACAAATTTAATGATTTATCGAAGTCATGGCCGAAAAAATAGCACAATTATGCTATTTCATACTTTCAAAACAACCTTTACCTTTGTCTGAAACATTTATAAATATCACATTATGACAAAAATTGCAGAAAATCTTACGGAACTGGTGGGCAACACGCCCTTATTGAAGTTGAATCACTTTGGAAAGTCCGAGGGTGCCAAAGCAAATCTGATCGCGAAACTGGAAAGTTTTAATCCGCTGGGAAGTGTAAAAGACCGTATCGCACTGGCCATGGTTGAGGATGCCGAGAAGAACGGTCTTCTTAAGCCCGGCTCGGTCATCATTGAACCCACCAGTGGCAATACCGGTATAGGCCTTGCCTTTGTATCTTCCATCAAGAAGTACCGGTTGATTCTGACCATGCCCGAGACCATGAGCCTGGAAAGAAGAAACCTGTTGAAAGCACTCGGTGCAGAGTTAGTGTTGACCGCCGGCACCGACGGCATGAAAGGCGCCATCGCCAGGGCAAAAGAGTTACAGTCAGAAATACCCAACGCCGTCATTCTGCAACAATTTGAAAACCAGTCCAACCCTCAGATCCACTACAGAACGACCGGCGAAGAGGTATGGCGCGACACAGACGGCAAGGTGGATATTTTTGTCAGCGGCGTTGGCACGGGAGGCACTGTGAGTGGCGCCGGGAAAAGGCTAAAAGAGCTAAACTCACATGTAAAAGTGGTAGCCGTGGAACCCGCCGACTCCCCCGTTCTTTCGGGAGGACAACCCGGTCCCCACAAGATTCAGGGTATTGGTGCCGGTTTTGTACCGGGAACCTATGATGGAACGGTCGTGGACCGCGTCATACCCGTAAGCAACGACGACGCCATACGTACCAGCAGAAATCTGGCAAAGGCCGAAGGACTCCTTGTCGGAATTTCGTCGGGTGCCGCAGTATACGCTGCACTGCAACTGTCAAAAGAACCGGAGAATGAGGGTAAAAACATTGTGGTAATCCTGCCCGACACCGGAGAGCGATACCTCTCCACGGTATTGTATGCTTTCGACGAGTACCCTCTTTGACAACCCATTAGATCTCTTTTTCAGCCATATTCATTTCAATATAGACATACGAAACTTGCATTTCTCATATCCTCCAAATGATAAAATATCAGCTTTTATTTCTTCTGCTGCTCCTTGCAGGTTTCAGTTCCTGCCAAAAGAAAAATGAACTTTGCGAAGGCATCTGGCGCGGCGAACTCGCAGTGTCGGGCGACAGGAAAGCCCCTTTCCTGTTTGACGTGAAGAAGGAGGCCGGCTTGGCTACTGTCACCCTTATCAATGGGGAAGAACGCGTGAAGCTGCCCGGAGTAACGTTTCACGGCGACACGCTCGTTATTCCCATCGTCGCTTATGATGCTGTAATCAAAGGGTTTGTCAACAACACCCGGATTGATGGTAACTTCATCAGGAATTACATTGACGGCGATTCCGGTGTTCCTTTCACCGCAGTGTACGGTGTGGCAGAACGTTTTAAAGCTGTTGCAAAGCCCACCCCCCACAGGATCGACGGCAAGTGGGATGTCCTTTTCCTGAGCGAAAAGGGAGATACCACCCGCAACGTAGGTATCTTCAAAACCGACCGTAAAGTCGTAACCGGCTCCATCCTGACCAACTCGGGTGACCTCCGGTTCCTGGAGGGCTCCTATACCGATGATGGGGTACAACTCTCGGCCTTCGGGGGACTGAGTCCATATTTTATCGATCTTACCTTTACGGACGACATCCGGTTTGAGGGCAATTTTTATACCACCCGCGGCACAACACAACTGGTGGGCACGAAGAACGATGGCGCCGTACTGGCCGACGCCTACTCCCTTGCCGGCCTCAAGCCGGGTTATGAAACGCTCAGCTTTTCGCTGCCCGATCTGGAAGGGAACAAGGGTTCACTCCGGGATGAAAGATACCGGGGTAAAGTGGTGATCGTGTCCATCCTGGGAAGCTGGTGCCCCAATTGCCTCGATGAGATGGCCTTCCTGGCTCCCTGGTACGAAGCCAACAAAAGCCGCGGTGTAGAAGTCATCGGCATCGCCTTTGAGCGGAAAAACGACGAAGCTTATGCGAAGAGAGCTATCAGCCAGCTCAAGGAACGGTACAACACAGGTTATCCCATCCTTTTTGGTGGAGCGGTGGGCAAGGAAAATGTAGCCGGCGCACTGCCGGAACTGGAAAATTTCTCCAGCTATCCCACCACCATCTTTATTGACAAGGAAGGAAAAGTACGCAAAGTACATACCGGTTTCAACGGTCCGGCCACCGGTCTTTTTTACGAGGAATTTATCGAAGAGTTTAACGATCTGGTCAATTCACTTCTCGCAGAGTAGCCAGTCACAAAACAAGTGCCTGCCGGATATCCCCCAGCAAATCGTCCACACTCTCCAGTCCCACGGACAGGCGGAGTGTGGTTTCTTTTATGCCCATGTCTGCACGTTGTTCAGGCGTAAAGGTGCCATAGATGGTGCTTGCCGGGTGGATGATGAGTGAACGGTTTTCAAAGAGGTTGGTCGCACGGCGGATCAGTTTCAGCCGGTTCAGGAAGGTATAACATTGTTCTTTCGATTCCAGGTCGAAGGTCAGCATAGCCCCGGGGAGGTCGCCAAACTGACGTCTGCTCACCGCATAAAAAGGGTTCCCGGGCAATCCGGTGTAATTAACTGACTGCACTTCGGGCAGCGGCTGCAATCTTTTGGCCAGTTCCCTGCAATTACCCGCCTGCCTTTCGTAACGCACCTGCAGGGTTTCCAGGCCCAGCAACTGCATATAAGCCACTTCGGGTGTCATATAAGCTCCCAGGTTGCGGTGTATCTCCTTGCGAAGCCTGAAGTGGAAAGCCGACGCAGAGACATCAGAAAACGGCTTTAGATTAGGCGAATGAGACCAGTCGAAAAGCCCGTGATCAATGATCAACCCACCCAGGCTGCTACCTCCTCCCGAAATATATTTGGTACTCGATATCACATCAATATCCACCCCGAAGTCGGCAGAACGAAAACAAGTGAATGGGATGAGGGTGGTATCGGCAATAAGGGGGACATTTCTTTCGTGAGCCACGTCAGCCACTATTTTCAAATCGGCAACCTCCATCTGAGGGTTTGTGATTACCTCCAGATAGACGGCACAGGTGTTCGCATCTATGCAGGCAGCAATATCCTCCGGATTGGTTAGGTCACAAAAACGCACCTCCACGCCAAAAGCGCTCAGGGTATTCACGAAAAAAGAGTAAGTGTTTCCAAACAGATAGCGCGATGTGACCACGTTGCTACCTGTCCCTGCAAGCGTAAAAAAAGTGTTGCTGATGGCTGCCATGCCCGAGTTCAGTGCCGTTACGCCATAGGCGCTTGTCGCGGCTTTCACCCTTTCTTCGAAATACTGTACAGTGGGGTTTGTCACCCGCGAATAGGTATGCTCTGCAGTGCGTCCGCAAAATGCCGCCTCCATCTCTTCGGCAGTCGCAAATTCATACGCCAGCGCGTGATATACCGGCATTGAAAGGGAGCCGTAAATATCTGGTTTGGGAAAAGGCAAGCCCAGTATTTTTGTTTCGTATCTTGTTTCGTTCATTTTTTCGGTGATTTTTTCGGTGATTTTTCACTGCTTCTGCCTGCAAATGTAACACAGTTTCCCGATTAATTTCGTTTATTCATCGATGAAAAGTTGCGGTTTATCTATTCATTTTGAAGCTACCCTTTATTCTTCCTACATTTGTCGCAACGGTGCACAACGGGAAAGTTGTCCATCCAATTTATTCTTGAACAACTTTTATTTACTGATGAAAAAAACATTTATCTTCTTTTTTGTACTGTTTGCATGTATCACATTCGTGTATGCTCAATCCGGTACGGGGAGCGTTTCCGGTAAAATCACCGACGGAGAAACAGGAGATGCCATTCCTGCCGCCACCATCCGCATTTTAAACCCGAAAGACAGCACGCTGGTCACCGGGACCTCCTCGTCGGCCGAGGGGTCCTTTCTGATTCCGGTAAATCACGGCAGTTACATCGCGCACATCTCGTTTATGGGATATGCCCCCGTCTATAAACACTTCACCCTCACCCCTTCGCAGCCGTCAGTAAGCCTGAGCACCATCTCCCTCGAGGAGAACACAATTCTGCTCGAGGAAGCGGTGGTTACTGCGGCCGCCACCGAGATTCTGGTCAAGGGCGACACGTTGGAATACAACGCCGCCTTGTATAACGTAACCGAGATGGCGGTGGTAGAAGATCTGCTTAAGAAGATGACCGGTGTGGAGATCGATCAGAATGGCGTCATCAAAGTACAGGGGAAAGAGATCAAAAAGATATTTGTCGATGGCAAGGAGTTCTTTAGTGACGACCCAAAGATAGCCTCCAAAAATTTGCCTGCCAGAATGGTCGATAAGCTGCAGATCATCGACAACAAATCAGAAATGGAGAAAATGACCGGCTTCGACGATGGGGAGGAAGAGATGATCATCAACCTCACGATCCTCCCGAACATGAAACAAGGCACCTTTGGCAATGCCTATGCAGGATATGGAAGCATGGATCGCTACGAAGCAAACACCATGGTAAACCATATGCGCAACAGCGACCAGATGACTTTCATGGGAGGCATCAACAACACCAACAATGCCGGCGCCTCCGATCTGGGTGCTGCCCTGGGGGGTGGTGGCGGAGGTAGAGGAGGCAGAGGAGGAGGAGGTGGTGGTGGCGCAGGAAGTGGGATCACCACATCGGGGAACAGCGGCTTTAACTTCAGCAAGGAGGCGTCGGACAAGTTGGAAATGGGAGGCAACATACGGTATGGCAACAACCGGACCGACGCAAGCTCAAAGATATACACACAAAACCTGTTAAGCAAGGGCGACACCTACGAAGATCAGAATAACCGCTCCAACAGCCGAAGTGAAAATGTGAATTTTGATATGCGGCTGCAGTGGAAGCCCGATTCGCTCACAACACTGGTCTTCCGTCCCACCATCTCATTCAGCAGCAGCGAGAGTGTGGAGGCCGACATCTTTTCAACAACGCGCATCGAAGGAGATACCGTCAACTATGGGAATGCCGACTATGCCTCACGCGGCAACGGAAAAAACCTTGGGGGCAATCTCCATCTCAACCGCCGACTGGGAAAACCGGGACGAAGCATCAGCGTGGGAATCAACGCCCGCTCGAACAATTCGGAGAACAAGGCCACCAACATCTCCAACACATACTACACCGGAAAGCGCGTCGACGACCTGCTCGATCAGCGCATCACAAATAATAACAGCAGTACAAGCTGGGGGGGCTCCGTTTCTTACGTGGAGCCGCTGGGTAAACAAAACTTCCTCCAGTTTTCCTACAACTACAGACAAGGTTCTTCCGTATCCGACAAAGATACGCGCACCCGCGATGAGGAGGGAAATTATACGGTTCTGGACACAAAATACAGCAAGCTGAACGAGAACAACTCCGTGAACCAGGATGTGGGCGTCAATTTCCGTTCGAGAAGCGAGAAATACAATTACAACGTTGGGTTCAGCGTTTATCCCTCCACCTCTAAAAGAGAGACATTCATCGGAGATTCACTCATCAGCAATATCACGCAAAAGATCACGAACTACTCCCCCAATGCGCAATTCAACTATCTCTGGTCAAGGCAGAAGAACCTGCGCTTCACCTATACCGGAAATACCGATCAACCCTCCGTCAACCAGATATCGCCCGTGGTCGACGTGAGCAACCCCCTGAACATCACCTACGGAAATCCCGACCTCAAACCGGCCTTCCTTCACCGGATGAACATCAGGTACCAGAATTCGCAACCACAGCAGAACCGATTTTACATGCTGACCGGCAATTTCAATTACACGTTGAACGCAATTGTTACCTCCCGTTTCACCGACCCCGAAACGGGACGAAAAGAGAACACCTACCGAAATGTGAATGGCAACTGGGATGCCGACATGCGTTTCACCACCACGCAGCCATTATTTAGCAAAAAGTTTACGGTTTCGACCACCTCCTATGGCGCTTTCAGGAGAAATAACGGTTTCTCCAACAACGAGGAGAATATCAGCAAGCAGCTCAACCTCTCTGAGAATTTGAGCTTCAACTATAATTCCGACAAGCTTCAGTTCTCCCTACGGGGAAACATATCCTATAACAAGGTGAAGAACACCCTTGAGGGGCAGCAGGACAGGGAGTACTTCAACTATGGCAGTTCCGCGAACACCACAGTCTACCTTCCGTACGACATTAATTTTCAAAGCGATATACGCTACTCCACCAACTCAGGCTATGCCGATGGCTTCAAGCAGAACGAAACCCTGTGGAATGCCTCTCTCGAAAAACAAATATTAAAGCAGAAAAACGGCCTGATCCGGATAAAAGTATACGATATCCTGCAGCAACGCAGCAACATCCGCCGGAGTGTTTCGTCCAATTATATCCGCGATACCACCACCAACACGCTCACCAGTTATTTCATTGTACACTTTGTCTACCGGTTTAACGTGTTTAAGGGAGGAGCCTCGAGAGGCGATATGCGCCGGGGCGGAGGATGGGACGACGGCGGTCATGGCAGGAGACGTTCAGGTTAACAGCATCTCCCAAAAAAATCCCCAGAAACAGTTATTCCGGGGATGTCGTATGCATTAAAAATCGGGGAAACGGAACCGGTCCATGGGGGGAACCAGCCTCTTCCGATATCTGTACAGCTCGTATACCCAATACAGCACAAACCCCGCTAAGATATTACTTTTCAGCGACATAATCTATTTTCGTTTTAAAATCCAGGCATCGGAATGCGTGGGATATTGTTTGTGAATTTCCTTCATAAAAGACTCCGCCTCGCTTCTTTCGGTAAATGATGCGGCATACACATCAATGCGGCCGGAACGTTTCAGGCTTCCCATGTGTGCAAACCCCTCATTGCGCAGCGTCTCCATCATTTTCTGTGCCACATCGGGCAGCTCGTAGACCCCCACCACAACATAGTATCGTGGTCCTCCGGCAGCCAGCTCCTGTCCTGTCGGGGCTGGCAATGTGGCATCGGTGGTATTCGCTGTTACTGAGGGCGAAACGGGCAATATATTGGCATCACCGTCAACCCCAGCATTGGGCGTAACATTTTCCAGTCCATGGGCATGGTTGTGTTTATTCCCGAACAACGATGTTTCGGAAATCATTTGTGCCGACTGGTGTTCTCTGTTTGTATCGCTCACCGGTAGGAGAAACATCAGCAAAATAATTGCTACCGCGGCTGTAGCACTGATGCCCACATGAGAGAACCGTCTTTCGCGTCCCACTTCTCTGGACGTTACTGAGGGTGTCTGCATCTGAACAAGCGGCTTCAGCGTTGCCCGGGTCAGTCCGAACAGCGAAGGACGTACAAAATTAGCCGGAGTATACATGAATCGTTTCTCGTCGTTCATGGTAAACGAGCCCAGTTTTCCCAGATCCACACGGCGTACCTCCCGTAACTGATTTTTCAGTTCCTCTACGGCACGCTCAATGCGTTGCATGGCTGCTTCAAACATCAGCTTATCGCTTCTCATGTAAGACTGAGCCAGAAGTCCGTCGTTGTGGGTAAGATCGCGGTTGAAGACCAGTTCGCACGACGGCTCCAGGAAAGTGGCAATACCATCTCTGCGGGAAGGAAGCGTATTCACCACAAAACCGCCAAAACCGGGAATGATCACGCAGTTGTGTTCATGCAGCAGGAATTCTATGTGTGAAATCAATTCATTCATCAGGCAAAGTTAAAAAAGTTCGGGAGTATTATGCAAGAAAAAGGGATTTTTTTTTTATTTTCTCACCTTATCCTGGTTGCGGCTGGCAAAATCTTTCCAGTCCTTGTATTTTCTGTCTCCGGTGGTGACACCCGACTGGTAAAAATGGCAAAGTGCCGCCGCAAGTCCGTCGCTCGCGTCCAACTGCGGAAGCATGTTCTCATCAGGGATATGCAAAATCTTCTGTAACATGTAGGCCACCTGCTCCTTCGCCGCCCTGCCATTGCCGGTGATCGCCATCTTGATCTTCAGCGGGGCGTATTCAAAAATCGGGATGTCGCGCGAGATGGCAGCAGCCATGGCCACCCCCTGTGCACGTCCCAGCTTGAGCATGCTCTGCACGTTCTTGCCAAAGAAAGGAGCCTCGATGGCTAGCTCGTCGGGCAGGAACTCCTCAATCAGGCCGATGACGCGGGCATATATCTTCGCCAGCTTGAGGTAATGATCGCCGTATTTACCCAGCTCCATCACCCCCATTGCCATCATCGACGGTTTGTTATCCAGTACACGGAGTATGCCGTAGCCCATCACCTGCGTGCCCGGGTCAATGCCCATGATAATCCGTTCTTTCTGCATCAGTACTCTATTGTCTGCATGATGGTTGAGAATCCGATCAGCTTCTCCTTAAACTTCTCCAGCAAGGGATCATAGACAATCTTGCTCTCATCGGCATTCCAGCGTTCCAGCGTCACGATATCGGCAGCAACAAATTCCATCGCATAAGAGTATCCCTCCTCACCCTCCTTTCCAAACACACGTGCCAGACGAGGCGATGTGAGCAATCCACTTTTGGTGGACATCGGAATAAATTGCTGCAGCATATATTCAATAAACTCTTCGTTTATACCCTCATCGACATGAAAAGTGGTGTTGAAAACAATCATAACGCGCAATTTTTAATTTTTCTCTCTCGTTTTGATTGCAAATATAAACAAAATCTCTATCTTTGCACCACGAAATTCAAGGGGGATTAGCTCAGCTGGCTAGAGCGTTTGACTGGCAGTCAAAAGGTCATCGGTTCGACTCCGATATTCTCCACCAAAAAAGGGAACTCCTCATCAGGGCTCCCTTTTTTAGTGATTTAGACTTATTTGGTCAGGAATTTGATCTCTTTATTTCTTCAGAAATTCAGTCTTCAGGAAAATGGTTTGTCCATCTACCTTTGCCTGAACGTGCGTGGGGTCCTCGCTTGAGAGTCTGATAGCGCGTGCGCGTGTACCGCGTTTCACGACCATGGACGAACCTTTTACTTTCAAATCTTTTATCACGGTTACATCATCCCCGTCAAAAAGTTCGTTTCCGTTACTATCCAATACTTTTTCCAACTCTGTGGCGGCTTCCATATCTTCCTGTGTCCATTCGTGAAAACATTCCGTGCAGTGAAACAGGGAGCCATCGAAATAAGTCACAGCGCTTTTGCATTTAATGCATGTAGGAGTTTGTGTCATGTAAATTTCATTTAGTTCCCCAAAGATAAGGCTCCAGATGCACTATTCAAAATATACGCGGTTAAGGATCGTTATGGATGTTACGTCACAGAATTACAATGCCCTCCTTTTCACACAGTTCCAGCGCCATCTCCCTCAGCCGGAATTTCTGGATCTTCCCGCTGCCGGTCAGAGGGAAATTCTCCACGAAAAAGACATAACGCGGTATTTTATATTTAGCGATATGGCCCTTGCAATAATCGCGCACATCTTCCGTGGAGAGCTGGTACCCCTCCTTCTGAATGATGAACGCCCCCACATCTTCACCATAACGATTTGAAGCCACCCCCACCACCTGTACATCCTTCACGCCAGACATCCGGTAGAGATAATCCTCCACCTCCTTTGGAGAGATGTTCTCTCCTCCGCGGATGATGATATCCTTGATGCGACCCGTAATCCGGTAATTACCATTCTTGTCCCTCACGCCGAGATCGCCCGAATGCATAAAGCCATTGGCATCAATCACCTGTGCCGTGGCTTCCGGATTCTTGTAGTAGCCCTTCATCACGTTATACCCTCTGCAGCATATCTCTCCCGGCACGTCCACAGGGCACTCCTCCCCCGTTTCGGGGTCAAGCACCTTTACTTCGGTGAACTCGTACTCCCTTCCCACCGTAGTACAACGCACCTCAAAAGGGTCGTCCACGCGGGTTTGCGTCATCCCCGGCGACGTCTCCGTCATCCCATAGACGCTGGTCAGATCCATAAACATCTTCTCGTTCACCTGCCGCATCAGTTCCTCGGGACAGAGTGCACCCGCCATGATGCCCGTACGCAGTGATCGCATGTCGAACATGCTGAACATGGGATGATTCAATTGGGCGATGAACATCGTCGGCACCCCATGCAGCACAGTACAACGTTCCTTGTGCACCGACGCCAGGGTGACCAGCGGGTCGAACCGCTCCACCATCACCTGCGTGCTGCCGTGCGTGAGGCAACACATGGTCGCCAGCACCACCCCAAAGCAGTGAAACAGCGGTACGCAGATGCAGCACTTGTCTTCCGGCGTGAACTGCATGTGAACGCCCGTGAGGTATCCGTTGTTGGTGATGTTGTGATGGGTGAGCATCACCCCTTTCGGGAAACCGGTGGTTCCGGAGGTATATTGCATGTTCACCACATCGTGACAATTGGTAAGCGATCGCAGCACCCTGAAATCGTCATCCGGCACATTCTTTCCCAGCAGCAGGATCTCTGCCGTGTTGTACATACCCCGGTATTTCTCCTGGCCTATGTAGACCACATTCTTCAGTTCCGGAAAAAGGTCCGATTTCAGCTTCCCCCGTTGTGTCGTTTTCAGTTCCGGCACCAGTTCGTAGATGATGTCGGTATAATTGCTTCCCGGCACCCCGTCCGTCATGCATAGTGTATGCATATCCGAGTTGTTCATCAGGTATCGCAGTTCCTCGGTGCGGTAGTTTGTGTTCACCGTCACCGCCACGGCACCAATCTTGGCAGTGGCATAGAGAAAGGTGAGCCAGTCCGGCACATTCTGTGCCCAGATGCCCACGTGCGTACCCCGTGTCACCCCGATGGCGATCAACCCCTTCGCCATGTGATCCACCCGTTCGTTGAATTTTTTCCAGGTAAAGCGAAGGTCGCGGTCTGAATAGACAATATATTCCTTATCGGGTGTTTCTTGGGCCCAGTACTCGAGCCAGTCGCCCAGTGTTCTGTCGGATAGCATCATCGCTGATTTGTTGGTCATCGTTGCTTAAAAGATCGGTGTGTTAAATGAAATGATATGATGGAAGCTTATGCAGGAAAATAGACCACTCCCAGTATCTTCGCTTCTGTTTGACCATGGGCCGTGACCAGATGATCCACAATGGAATCATAATAGATGCTGTCGCCCTGGTTCAGCATATATTTTTCTGTCCCGTAATGCACCACGATGGATCCCTCCAGCACATAGAGAAACTCCTCGCCCTCGTGCGACGAAAAAGCTTCCTTTCCGGTACCCGGCTGAATGCAAACCAGGAACGGCTCCATGTTTCGTCCTCCCTTCCTGGCCGCCAGCGAGATAAAATCCATGTGAGAGTTATTGTTGGTCTGATGACTGGTGAAGGTGACCGGTGTGTGCATGTCAGCGTGCCTGTTAACCACTGGCCCCATCTCTTCGCTATCGTCGAGAAAAGTACCCAATCGCACACCCAGGGCACGGGCAATCTTGATCAGCGAAGCGAGAGAAGGGATTTTGTCGCTCTCGCAGATGCGACGCACCTGTTCCACTGTAAGTCCTGCTCCTGCAGCCAGTTCCTCAACCGACATGTTCCTGTCGGCACATAAAATCTTAATTTTTTCCGTGACAGCGCTCATAAATATTTGCTTTTGAAGATGCAAAAGTAACAGAATTAAACAAACAGGGCAACATATCTCACGAAATGTTTCTTTTACCCCTTACTTTATATTAATTCCATTCTATGCTCTCTTCCTTGTTGCGATAGGAATCCACAACATCTCCTGAAAACTTCATATCGACTCAGAACATTTTCTTGATTTTTGAATGAAGACTCTCAAAAACAACGTATATTTGAACGTGTGTATGTATACATCACAAGCCAATTACAATAATATCTGAGGACCAATCACATATAATAACCTCCTTATGCGAAACGATCGTGAAAATTATAAATGGGGTATTTTCTATTATAATCCCAATGATCCCAGGATAATACTTCCCAAAAGGAATCGCTTCATGGGCTGGACAGTGAATTTTGCGAATCCATTTGCATACCTGATCATAATTGGCATCATCCTTTTTGGAATTATAATGGCATACCTCGATTAGCGGCGATTACCTTCTTCGATGGATTAGTTTCTGGCTCAAATTTTCTATATTTGCAGTTAAATAACGAAACTCAAATTTGCCTGCCTGTTGTTCATGGAGGATTATTATCCGGAAATTGCAACAGGTGAAGGCATTTTTCGTAAGGATAAGCAAAAGTATTGAATATGAATTTCCCCTTGACTTCCAAAAAAAGCAATCTAAAAACGAACATAGCGGTATCCCCATTTTTCAAAAAAACAACCCTGATTGCCACATCTGCGGTGGTGGCAGCCTCGTTGCATGCCCAGGAAACTGCCGGCACACGTCCCAATATTATCCTCTTCATGGTCGATGATATGGGTTGGCAAGACACGTCCCTTCCGTTTGGGACGGAGAAGACACCGCTTAATGAGCGTTACCACACCCCCAACATGGAACGGCTTGCCTCGCAGGGCATGATGTTCACCCAGGCATATGCCTGTTCCGTGAGTTCTCCTACGCGTGTAAGCCTGATGACGGGTATGAATGCCGCACGTCACCGGGTAACCAACTGGACACTCAAAAAGAACACCTCAACCGATCGCGAGAGCACCCAGCTCCAATTCCCGGAATGGAATGTGAACGGCATTTGCCAGGTGCCCGGCATCCCACACACCTATGAAGTGACTTCCCTGGCGCAACTGCTGAAAAATAGTGGTTATCATACCATCCATTGCGGTAAGGCACATTGGGGTGCGATGGATACTCCGGGTGAAAACCCGCTCCATTTCGGGTTTGAGGTCAATATTGCCGGACATGCCGGTGGCGGCCTGACCAGTTATCTGGGAGAAGAGAATTACGGAAACCGGACCGACGGGAGGCCCTCCCCGCCTCAAGCTGTCCCTGGCCTTGACAAATACTGGGGAACAGAAACCTTTGTCACAGAGGCACTGACACTCGAAGCCTTGAAAGCACTCGACAAAGCCAAAAATCTCGGTCAACCGTTCTACCTCTATATGGCGCACTATGCCATACATATCCCCATCGACAAAGACAGTCGTTTTTATCAGAAATATATTGATGCAGGGCTGTCGGAAAAGGAGGCAGCTTACGCTACGCTGATTGAAGGAATGGACAAGAGCCTGGGCGATTTGATGAGCTGGCTCGAGCAAAACGGCCTGGATGAAAACAGCATTATCATTTTCATGTCCGACAATGGCGGGTTCTCTACCGATACCCGCTGGCGCGACGCTCCGTTACATACCCAAAACGCTCCGCTCAACAGCGGCAAAGGATCGGCCTATGAAGGCGGCATACGGGAACCGATGATCGTAAAATGGCCGGGGAAAGTGAAAGCCGGCACCCGATGTAACGACTACGTAATCATTGAAGATTTCTTCCCTACCCTCCTCGATATGGCTCAGGTGAAAAATCGTAAAACCCTCCAACCGGTCGACGGAGTCAGCTTCGTGCCGCTGCTGGAAGGCAAGTCTACCGGCAACAAAACCCGCAACCTTTACTGGAACTATCCCAACCTATGGGGTAACGAAGGCCCGGGAATCGGCTCCACATGTACCATTCGCAGTGGCGACTGGAAGTTGATTTATTATTACGAAACCGGTAAGAAAGAATTGTTCAACATCACCAACGACCTGGGAGAAACAACGGATCTGTCAACGCAGCATGCCGGCATGGTGAAAAAACTCTCACGCGATTTAGGAAAACACTTGCGCAAAGTAAAAGCGCAGCGTCCTTCCTTCAAAGCAACGGGGAAAGCATGTCCGTGGCCCGATGAGGTTTAAAGATAAGTAAATCTTTCTATAAAGTACTTGCCCCTGATGGGGCAAGTTTATTCTCGGTACAACTTCACCCAAGTCCAGTAATCGGTAGTGAAAGACAATTTATCCCTGCCATATTCTCTCTTCTCCACTACCCCCCTAATTGAACCAATTCCATTCCCATCCACCGGAACCAATAAGATGTCAGGAAACTCAGCCACATAATTAAATCTGTACACCTCCTTCTTCGGATAGCTTTTATCGTAGATCTCAAGAGAGCATCCTGCATTCTCAAAAACAAGCGTTATCTCAGTGTGCAGTTGGTTCATTTTCCACACACTCCGGGCAAATGAATACTCTTCGTCCGTTGATCCCAGCAAATCATCCTCTTCATCATTCTCCGGGCTGCAACCACTCAAACAAGTTCCCCATATTATCAGAGATAAAAATAGTAAACGTTTCAGATTAATCTTTTTCATGACATATATATTAATGGAAAGCAGCACCAAAGGTAAAAATTAATTCTAAATAAAATATATTTTAACTAATATATATTCATTACATCTTTGATAATCAATAAATGGGTATGCCTATAACAATCGGTTTTGCAATAGTGCGGCTGACAAATATATGGTCAACTTCAGTTATTTTATTAACTTTGGTACAAAACCCAACTGACGGTTTGCTATTGCCGCACCATCGCAAAGCCACCGAACATTGCGCTTAATGCTGAAAAGACAACGCTCACACAAAAAACTGCCATGAAATTGGAAGATTTAGGATATAACGACAAACTTGAAAAATTAAGGATTGAGAATAATCTTCAGGACTTTGAAATTGGAAGAGTTATATCAGAACATAAGGAAAGATATATTGTAAAAACCGCAAAGGGAGAATTAGAGTCTGAGATAACAGGGAATCTAAGATTTTCATCAAAAGGCCGTGAAGATTTTCCAGCAGTTGGCGATTGGGTTGCATTGACAATACATAGCACAAATAAAGGGAGACACGTTACCAGTCATAGAGAATTGATAATTCTTGAAAACGGGGGAATATTAGTTGATAATCCAGGGATGAGAGAAGTAGGCATTGCTGATTCTACAAGTGGATTAGAAATCACATTCGACTTGATTATCAAACATTCTAAAAATTGCAAGTTCAAAGATTGTACCCACACGAATGAGAAAGGGTGTTCTGTTATTGAGGCCGTTGAAAAAGGAGAAATAGACGAAGCTTCTTATGAGAATTACATGAAAATGGAAAGAGAGAAAGCTCATTTTGAGTCATCCGTTGCTGATAGACAAAAAAAAGACAAAGACTTTGGGAAAATGATAAAGAACTACAAAAAAGACATTAACAAAAAAAAGTACTAAGCATGGAGGTTGTGTAAATTAAACTGTGTCATGTTTTATTTTTATAGTTGATTGGGCACCTTTTCTAATGGATAACTCTGAGACCTTATTTTTAGCTGGCTACCTCAAAACTAATGAAAAATATTATATCTTGGTTTTTTTACCACCTTGCGGATCTGGTGATGGTATCCTTCCACCTGATGCACAATCAACTCTGAACGATGGTTTTTGGGAACACACTATTGATCGCATCAGAGAAACCGCTTAAATTATCGGTACAGGCGATTAAGATGTCTGCCCCCGGGTTTGAAAATCTGTTAAAGTGGTGAGCCAGAAATCAGTGCCTTGGCTTGAAAGAACTTGTAATCAAAATCTTCCATAATGTAAACTGTTGTGTAAAAGTTATAAAAAAAATGGATTTATTCTTTGACACAGTTTAAGTTACACAACCAGCAACAGGCTCTTGCTTATACAAGGACAAGAGCCTGTTATCTAAAAATGGATAGGGCCTCTCTTATTCAGGAGAGCTCATTTTAAATATCTCACTACCAGCGAGCAAAAATGCGCCAACACCATATACATCTGTCGCATCATATCCGGCCGCTTTGGGAGCTGCTCCTACAGGTTGTATATATCCCAGTTTACCATCAGCATGTACCGCACTGACCAGTGATTTCCATCCTTTCTCCAGTACCGGACCATAGGCTTTTTTTGCCAGGTATCCATTCCGGATTCCCCAGGCAATTCCATAACACATGAATGCAGAACAGCTGTTTTCCGGCATTTCATACGAATCCGGATCAAGGAGACTGGCTCTCCAGGAACCATCCTTACATTGTGTTTTTCTCACAGATTCTGCCATTTCCACAAACAACTTGATATAGTACGATCTGCTGGAATTTTCTGCAGGCAAGTTGTCGATAATCAGTGGCAGTCCGCCAAAGACCCAGCCATTTCCACGTCCCCAGAATTGTTTTGCCCCATTTTTTTCACGAAGAGGAATTCGTTTGTTGTCACGGTAGAAAAGGTGTTCTTCTTTGTCGTAGAGCGCCTCCACACATGCTTTGTATTCCCTGTCCATGTAATCCAGATAGATTTGCTCTCCAGTTAATTGATAGAGCGCTGCATATACCGGTGGAGCCATAAACAGGGCATCACACCACGACCAGCGTTCGTCTTTCCCGATGGGATCCGTTTTAACAACCGGAGCATTGGAAGGGTGGCTGGCTATATAAAATGCTCTTTCCTTCACGGGTTGCAGCATTCTTGCGTCACCCATTTTACGGTACATTTCTATAAAGGCCTGTCCCACGCAAATATCATCTGCATGATACACCCTGTCCCACATATTCCATTTGTTGTCAATTCCTATCTTTTCCACAAAACCATAACAACTTTGATTTCCACTGGTTTTTCCCCATTCCGTCATTCCCCGGTAAAGCGCTCCATTTGTCCAATCAAGAATATGGTGTTTGGATTCCTGATGATGCTGGATCTGCCAGCTCGCTACAGAATCACACACTTTTGCAATATGCTTGCGCTTCATCTCTCCCGAGAAGGGACTGGCAGCAAAGAGCGAGCTGCTTACCAGCAAGGTCATCCATACAATATATTTCCTCATAGTTGCTGTTATTTCGTTTCTAATTCCAATGGTTCTACATTTTTCTCTGCACCCGGATAGCCCTTATTCTGATTGATGCGTCCGCGTGAGTTGGAAGCAATTGCATTTTCCGGCACAGGCCACATCATATGAAATGGGCTGATAGTAAAGGTGTTGATCCCATTGTGATTGATCTTGTCTCTGTAGAAGTTATTCCGTGTCATCATGCGGTCGTGGTAATAATTTTTTTCCGTGATCGTCGACAAACTATATCCCTCTTCGTTTCTTTCCGCTAGAATAAAAGAAACGCGGGTGAGTTCCGATTTTCGTGGTTCTTCAAAGAAAAGTTCACGGGCTCGTTCGTCCATGATGTAGTTTATGGTAACCTGATCTTTGTTTGTCAATAAGGTCGCATTGGCGCGTTTGCGGATCTTGTTGATATCTGCCATGGCCAGATCTTTTTGTCCTTTCCAGTAATAAGCCTCTGCCCTGAGCAAATAAGTTTCAGCCAGGCGAAACACATACCAGTCGGTGTATCCCCCCTGCGGCGTGTCCGGCTTATTGTCTTCGGGTACGAAGGTCTTGTAGTGCATCATCGGGCTCCAGCTATAAATGGTGTCCACGCAATATTTTTTCTGCAGCGGTTGGCCGTAGTACTTGGAGGAGGGATTATTATAAACCAGTTCTTCCATATTCAACCAGTTCGGTGAGGTATGCCGATAATCTGTTTGGGAATCCCAGATCTCATAGTTGAAATAATTGGATGTACGGATACGACCGATGCCCCGCCCTACATATCCAATTTGGGGTTGTCCTGCAGCTTTGTCAATAGTGCCGCGTTTTCCCGCAGGATCGTTATTGGTATTGGCGTTCCACCAGCAAGGAACCAGGTCTCGCATTCGATACGATCCGGTTGACGTCCCACCTTCGGTAAGCATTTTATCTTCCACCAGGAAGATACCTTCCTTGTTGGCAGAGGAATTGATATTTTCACGGAAAAAGATATCGCTCACAATGTTATATTTGCTCTCTTTGGCATTCACGCCAAAGCGTGATTCCATTAAAGCATGGTTTGGGTCGGTGATCACAGCCGTAGCAGCGGCAATGGCGCCGTCGTAATCGAGACAGGCCAGGCATACCTTTGCCAGCAAATGATTGCCCGCCGCTCTCGACACCGCACCGTGCGGTGCTTTTTCGGGAAGATACTGGGCCGCAAAAGTCAGATCCCTTTTCAATCTTTTCAGGATGCTCTTGCGCGTGTGAGAATAAAAGTCCAGCTTAGGCGATGAGACCTCTCCATCGATGAAAGGAACGTCACCGAACTGATTTACCAGCTTATAATACCAGTATGCGCGGTGGAAATATCCCTCGGCCACAAAGCGGTTGCGCTCGTCTTCCGTTAACAACTCTGCCTCCTGTGCACGTGTGATGACAGTGTTTGCTTTCTGAATAGCTTTGTAACCCTGTGACCAGAAAGTACCTATCTGTGAATCACCATACGCTCCCGGTTTCAACTGGATATCGAAATTCTTAATAGTTTGTGCTACAATATTACCAGCTACGGCTATATCGGAAGTCATTATTTCCGTAGTTTCATAAGCGTTGTTGCCAATGAATTCCGGACGAATCATCAATCGACAGGAAATCAATGCTGCTTCCAGACCATCTTTATCAACCAGTGTATTTTCCGGAGAGAAAGTTGAGAGTGGCTCCGGTCTCAACCAGTCCTCACATGATACAATCACCATGGAAATCAAGCATACACAACTTATATGTTGTAAGACTGTTATTATCTTTATCTTTTTCATAATAATTTATTTATAGTGTGAAACTCAAACCTAAAGTAAATGTGCGGGGTGCTGGTGACAAGGATTCAGGATCCCAGAAGTTCCAGTCCGTGACTAACAATGGATTAGAGATATTAAACGATAGGCGTGCATTGGTAATGCCATACTCTGAGAGCAGCGTGTTCGGGATGCGATAAGCAAGTGATACATCTTGCAAGCGTACAAATGAGCGGTTCTTGAACACGGCAAATGATGGCGATTTCGTATTTGATCCAAGACGCGCAAATTCGTTTGTGGGATTTTCAGGTGTCCAGTAATCATACTTATACGCATTCACACGGTCGTAGTAATAATCCGTAGCATGTGCATAATGGCTGTTGCTTGATTTATGCCCCAGGTCTGAACGGACAAAGAATGAGAAATCGATGCAATTAAACAATTCCAGATTGTTTCCCACGCCAAATGTAAACCGTGGGCGCCGATATCCCTGGAAAACCTTGTCATCTTCGGGTAAATATTGTCCATCCCCGTTTACATCCCAGATTTTAAAGTCACCCGGTTCTTTTCCATATTTGGCAGCATCCTCCCGTTCATTTTCCTGCCAAACCCCCAGAATCTTGTAATCATAGATTTCATCCAGCGCATGTCCTATGTACCAGCCGTTCTGGATGTCATCATCTTCCCGCTGGCCGATCACATTGCCATCTTTATCCGTTACATCCACCATTTCTCCATACAAGTGTGCAATTTTATTCCGGTTCAGCGATGCGACCAATGAGGAAGACCATTTCAGGTTCCGGGTTTCGACGTTGACAGAATTCAACGTGACTTCAAATCCACGGTTCTGTACTTCACCCAGATTGCTCATTACATCCTTGAATCCGATGATGTCGGGTAACGCACGATTCAGCAGCAGGTCCCTGGTGGACATATAATATAGTTCGATCGCACCCGACAGCCTGTTTTGCAGCACGCCAAAATCAACACCCACATTATATGCTTCCGTCTTTTCCCATTTCAGTGATTTGTTGGAAAGTCCGTCGGTAAAAACTCCAATTACGGTGGAACCATTGTGAATATATTGCTCGCTATTCAGATTCGCCAGGGCAGCATATCGTCCGATGCTCCGGTTGCCATTTATACCCCAGGATAAGCGCAGTTTCAGGTTGTCGATCCAATTCACGGATTCCATAAACTTTTCTTCGTTCAACCGCCATGCAAAAGCTGCTGCCGGAAAGTTTGCATAGGGATTTTGGGAGCCGAATGCAGAATAGCCATCTCTGCGGTAGGATAACGTAAACAGATACCGGTCCATGAGTGCATAATTCAAGCGGGACATCATTGCATTTCCGGTGTCTTTGCCATCGTTACTGGAAATCGAAGGATTTGTACCGTATTCAATCCCGTGCCAACCCAGTGCTTCAGAGGGTACGATGTTGGAGTTCGACATGTTATCGGACCAGTCTTCATTCTTTTCCAGGTTGAACAGGAGGGTCACATAAAACCGGTGTATGTCATTGAATGTTTTAGACCAGTTTAAGGTATTGTCCAGCATCCATGAATGGGAGCTGCTATTTCTCCTGACGGCTTTTCCTTTGGCGCTCAGTCCCGCCATGCTGGTCGAAGGATCATAGTAATGATTCTTGTTCCAATCGTTGTAATCGGAGTAGCTAACTTCATATACAAAGCCTAAAGGAAGGGTTAACTTTGCGTTGATGGTAGCATTGAATGTCTGGGTTTTGTTAAAGCGTTCTCTGGTAAGATATGCCGAGAACGGATTGGTACTCATGTTGTCATCGTTCGGATAGAATTTCAAAGATCCATCCTCTTCGTATTTGCTCCCCCATGGGCTTCCCTGTATAGCCTCTTCCCAATCTACTTCATCATAACTCTGGTCGCGATTGGCATATTGGGCCTGTAATCCCATTTGCAGCCAATCGGTCACATCTGCTTTTAGGTTCAAACGGGAACGAAGTGTGGAATATTTATCTCCTACCACGATGCCTTCGTTTGCAATACTTCCTACCGACCAGTAGTAGGTAATTTTATCCGATTTCCCCGACAGGCTTATATTGTAATCTTGTCTGAGAGCATTCTGAAAAGCAGCGTCATACCAATCAGTTTCAATCCCCGCCTGATAATTATTTATTTCGGTCGTGGAGAAAGCCAAGCGATTTAACCAGATTTCCGTAGGATCGGAATTGGCATCTGCGTTGGTATAAGACAACCATGTATTCAGGTCCACTCCTGCGGGCAATTGGCTGGGATTGTGGAAGTAACCCAGGGGACGGGAAGGGTTGCTCCTGATCTTTTCATCCCGGCGCATGACCGTATATTCCTGACCATTGAAGGGGCGTTGGTTCCGGGTCAGGTTAGACATACCTGTCTTCACGTCAAATTTTATGGAAGGTTTGCCGGTCCTTCCTTCCTTTGTGGTGATTACAAGCACGCCCGAGGCGGCACGAGAACCGTATACTGCGGCAGAGCTTCCGTCTTTCATGATGTCGATGGTCTCGATGTCGTTTGGGTTGATGTCATCCAATGAGCCGTTAAAGATGATCCCATCCAGCACAATTAAGGGAGAGTTGCTTGCCTTGATTGATTTCTGGCCACGGATCAACATGGACGTATTCCCTCGGGCACTGGTACCCAGTCCCGCGGAGAATCCAGCAACCGTACCACGAAGCAATTCGGCCGTGTTGGTGACCGATTTGGTCCAGTTTTCCGTGGAAACTCTAGTTATTGCACCGGTCATATCTTTCCGTTTCATGGTACCATAACCCACAACGACCAATTCTTCGAGTTGAGCCACATCTTCTTCCAGTTCCACGTCGATGGTCTTCTTGCCGTTGACTTCGACTTCTGTTGTTTTCAAACCGATATAGGAAAATACCAGTGTGGCCTTTTCCGGTACATCGATCGAATAATTGCCATCCATGTCGGTGATGACTCCGTTCACAGTACCTTTCTCTACGATTGTGGCCCCAATTACCGATTCACCTTTCGATGTCAGTTTCCCTGTTACCGTTGTTGTTTGTGCAAAAGTAACATAGGAGACGTTCATACATAGGAGAATCAAAATCATCCTGCTGTGTTGTTTAATGTATTCAAGTATTTTCATTTTGTAAATATTTAAGTTATTATATGACGTAAGCGGTGTAATTCACTGTGAATGTTTTGGTAATTCCCCCTTTCTTCTTCATGGTTTACCGGCTGAGATCCTGTAAGTCATTTTTTTGCCCATCACATCAAAATAAGCGACTTCGGCATAGCCATTGCGAAACGAATGCCGGGTCTGATCCCGTTGAATTGTATTTCTTGCCGGGTACAAGGCTTCAAAGCAAACACCTCCGTCTCGCAAAAACAAGTTGAGTGTATGTCTGCTTGTGGTGATGATTGTCTTTTCTTCCCCGTCGAAAACAAGCATCGGGTAGTAAGCGCGCGCCTTCTGAATGTCCCCTTTCAGTTGATCTTTTATCGTGATGCCCGAATTGTTTATGGTGAGTTGTTGCTTTATCTGCGTAACACCATCGAATTCCCCGGAATAAGTGATTTCAAAGGCTACTTCATCCGGCTTTTGCTTTACCGCATTCACTTCAATGCGGGGTTGTAGTTGCCCCTTGTACGCCGTATACAGGGAGCTGTCAGGGTAGCTTGTGTTCGTATACTCAGCCAGTCGATGTTCCTTTCCCTCTTTATCGAACCATGCCGGCCCCACAGCATATAGCTCTCCTCCCAAATCCTGTTTCTTCTTGTTATCCCAGACATGAGGAATACCATCGGATGGACCGAGTTGCGGGTTAGAGCCTTTCAGATGAATGCGGATAAGTCCGGTTGCATTATATCGGGGATCGGCACTATAATCATACTCGATATAATTGCCATCGGCATTGGCAAAGACCTTATGGAACTTATCCTGCAAGGCGATCACATAGCCACCCACGTCGGTTGGTGCCGGAAGTTCTTCAATGGAATCATCTGCATAAAGGTAAGCCACACTCATGAGCCAGCATGCCAGTAAATTGTATTGCGATTGAGCCGAATAGCTTTCATAACCATGCATCACTTCGATCGGAAAACGGTTTTTCACGATGAATCCCGAGCCATCGGGGCGTTTCCAGCGTGAAATACTTTTAATGGAAAGATGGGCGGCACGTTTAAAAGCTCCGGCTTCTTTCATCATCCCTCTCCGGGCATATTGGGTTGCGTATATTTCATAGGTCACGGCTGCGGCAGCTTCATTCCAAAGGTGTTGCGCACTTCGTCCACCGGTAGGTACTTCCCCATACGGCGATTGCATAAACAAAGAAGTCCATGCTCCGTAGAGCAGCTTTTCAGCGTAAAAATACTTGCTGGGGCCGTCATAACCTTCTACGAGGATGGTGGTCAAAAACTGGCGCGTAAATTCGTCATACACCATAGGAGGGTTGGTCTTGTTGTCGATATACAACCCACAATCAGACATATATTGCTTCTGATGATCGAAATGCCATTCAAAGAAATCTTTGTCGCTGCTGATGTGCTCTTTTTCCCGAAGATATTCCCCTGCCAACGCAACCACGTTGTGATTGTAGCAGTATTTCTTTTTTTTCAGGTTATCCTTATATAAAAGATAGGGATCAACCGGAGCAATCTTCTCCCGCCATATTTTCATTTGTTCTGCCGGAACAAACCCACGGTAGAGATCCAGCGCGAGCATCAACGGCTGAATGAAGAACTCTCCGTGATGATGCGCACACCGGTTTTCATGAAACTCGCTTATGGCACAATCCAATGCCTGAATACCACTTGCCAGCAATTCCCTGTCGTCCATGAATTTCGTTGCCGACAACAATCCCACCGAAAGAGCGTAACAAGGGGTTGAGTATTGCCATTCTATCTTGTACACCGGATCAATGATTGCACCGGTGGCTTTATCCTGATAAGGATAAAAAGCTTTCACCTGCGCTGCAATGTGACGGAGATAGTCTTTTTTGGATAAGCCCGAATCTGCAATCTTTTTTGTTTGCTGATTAATCATGAACTTTTTTACCTGCCGATCGAATAGGTAATTTCCAAGAGTCTCTTCCAGGTTGTCAGGGAGTATCACCACGGATTCCCGCATGGGTGTCTGTGCCCGCAGGCAAGAGCCTGTCAGACATATAAAAAAGAGAACGACAACCTTTCTCATGATTTTATGGCCTTATCGAGCTTCACATCTGGCTGTCCGCTCCAGATACGTTTTCCCGTCCATTCGGCGTAGGGATCTTGCCAGAATGCATCCGTTTCAGGCAAACCCAAAGAGAGAAAAACAGTTGTGCAGAGATACAAGCTGCCGGTGGAGATGTATCTTTCTGCAATCTCCGGTTGATGTCCGCAAAAACCCAAAGTCAACCAGCCGTTTTTATCAAAGTTTCCTTCCACGCTCATCTGTTTCTTTATCACGGCAGTCAATGCGCAACGCACCTGTGCTTTCTTCACTGAAGTCGGGAGCATGTTTAACAAGGAAGCCTGTGAGAGTTGGTGAAAAGCCCCAAACCGGTAAGCAATGGAGCGTCCCACTACCGGATAAGAACCATCAGGGGAGATGAATCTTTCCTGTTGTTCCGCAAAACGCGTGAAGCGTTTTGATTCCAACTCAAACAGTTCCTTTTCTCCCTTTTGGTGTCTTTGCATGACCAGAAGCACGTCCATCATCATGGGATGGATCACATAACTGTTGTAATAATCCATGTGAAAATCGGTCCCATCTCCGTACCAGCCGTCGCCCTTATACCATTCTTTAAATCGCATCAGCGCATAAGAAGCCGGTTCGGGATTCCATTCGCCGGTAAATTCCAGTGACGCAGCCTCCACCGTGGCCGAGAAGAGCAACCAGTTGCTTTCAATTGGTTTTATTTTGCGAATTTTCTCCATGGCATTCACCACGTCCTGTTTTGTCTTGTCGGAGAGCCTTCCCCAAATCTGATTGGGTGCACGCAACAAACCCTCACAAAAAAATGCCATGTCGACCAAAGGCTGGCGGGTAATCTCAAAGTTCAAATAATCGGAAGATTCGGGATCAAAACCATGCTCAATGGATTTCAGCATCAGTTGGGTATATTTCTCCCGAAGCTTACCTTCGGGCGTCTGGTCGGGACCGAGCTCCAACCAGGGAGCCATTCCGGCCAATAGCCGGCCCAATGCTTCCAAGTGGGTGGTTCGTGCATTGTTGGGATTCTCCCCGCCTGCCAAGGTTTCTACGGGCATTGTGGCTCTCAGTTTATCCTGACTCATATTTACCAGGACAGGATCGGCTATTTGAGTCAGGATCTCTATCCAATAGACACGATCCTGTGCTCCGGTAGGTTGTGCATGCAGATTCGATGTGAGTGAAACGACCAGCAGGATGGCTCCTGTAAAAATTCTCTTTTTTACTTTCATACGTTTTTTTCTATGTTCAGATTTATTGTTTTATAAACTTGTCTATGGGAAACTTTTTTCCCGAGAATGCTTTCAGGCTGGTCCAATCCTCTGCCGGCAATGACCAGAAGGGGTTGTCGTCTGGTAAGCCAAGGGGCATAAAGACTGTGCAGCACAGGTACACACAAGGTGTGGAGAGATACGAATCTCCCAGTTCTTTCTGCTCTCCGCCAACGCCTATCGTCAGCCAGCCGTCGTCATCAAATGTCCCCGGTTGTTCAAATACTCTTTTCAACATTGCAGTAAGGGCCGATCTCACTTGTGCGGGAGAAAGTGTTTCGGGCAGCTTCTCGCTGAAGGCCGCCAGTGCCAATCCCTGAAATGCAGCCGAGCGGTAGGTTACAGATCTTCCGATGACAGGATAGGAACCGTCGGGTGCGATCATTCGCTCCTGTATTTCAGCGAAACGTTGCAAACGGATCCACTCTAACTGATGAAGTTCGGCATACTCCGGCTTGTGCTTCATGACAATCGACAGGATCTGTTCCAGCATGGGATGAATCACGTAGCCATTGTAGTAATCCAGATGAAAGCTTGCTCCGTCGCCATAAATGCCGTCCCCTTTGTACCATTCCCCGTGTGAATTCAGCGCGTGCTCAATGACCTGAAAATTCCATTCACCTCCGAACTCTTTTATTCCACACTCTACCATGGCCGAAAAGAGCAACCAGTTGTTATTCCCCGGTTTCATGGTCCGTGTCGATTTCCACTGTTCAATCAAACGTCCCTTCGTGACATCATCCAGGCGACCCCATAATTGTGTGGGCGCTTTCAACAGCCCCTGTATCAGAAAAGCGCTATTTACGAGTATCTGACGTGTAGCGGTGCTATTGAAGTAATCATTTGATTGCGGGTTCACAGAATTTGCCAGTGCCTTGCACGACATTTCAATGTATTTACCCCTCAATTGGCCTTCCGGAGTTTGATCTTTCCCCAATTCCAGCCAGGGAGCAACACCGGCAAAAGTTCTCCCAACTGATTCCATGTGGGTGATGAATTCGCGTGAGCTTGCCTGAGAAGAGGCAGAGCGCCCTATGGGGATACCATTTTTAAGATTGTCTTCACTTAGATTTCTGATCACCGGATCCACTATTTTTACCATCAGGTTCACCCAATAGGCTCGATCATTTTCTCCGTTATCCTGTGCCATCGTTACTCCAGAGAACAGGGATAGCATGATTAAAAGCACCAGTACGAATTTCATATAATGTTTTTAAAAGTTAACGTCATAACGACGACAAATGTAGGGATAATAACAGAAGTGCTGTAACGTGATAGTCCATATGCATACTCCAGTTATTCTAAAGGTTATTTTTTGTTTGAACGAACATTTCCGTTATCTTTGCGGACAATATCACTATTGAGAGGGCAGCTTTATTTCTCGTGTTGTTTACATAATTTAACCAGAATGAAAAGAGGTTTAACAGTTTTATCTATGCCGATCTTCTTGTTGTTCCCGTTCACCCTATGCGGAGAAATAATACAGGCCTCCCATTTGCATATCAGTGAAGGTTTACAGCAAACGACCATTTATTCTATTTATCAGGATGAATTTGGTATGATTTGGTTTGGCACAAAAAATGGGCTTGTACTTTTTGATGGCAATAAAACTGAATATATTCACAAAATAAACCAGGACATACCACAGAGCGAAAGTCTGATCCGACAGATTTGCGGAAACAAAAGGGGAGAGATCTATTTGAGCACTCGTTCCGAGGTCATTGCCTATGATATCCAGCATGATATATTTTCAATCATCCTCAACCAGCCTGGAATCATCCATTATGGAACGGATAACCTATGGATATGCCAGAATAACAAAGTATTCAAATGGGAAAATGATTCGCTTACATCCTTTATTACCTTAACCAAAGAAGAGATCAGCATTGACTGTTTATTGGAAACTCCTCAAAAAGAGTTATATCTCGGGACCAGAGAACACGGCATCTTTCACGTTCAAAGCAATGGGAAAGTAAAAAATTATTATCCACAGGTAAAACAGATAAAACAATTGCTTTTTGATTCCGAACAATATCTTTGGATCGCCACGCGGCGTGGTGGGATACACAAGATGGACAGGAATGGACAGTTAATCAGTTTTAATCGTATTCCCGGAGACGCGTCGAGTTTATCCGACAACATTGTACGGGACATTTGCGTAGACGACCAGGAGAATCTATGGATTGCCACCTACAGCGGATTGAACAAATATATCCGCAAGGACAATCAGTTTATCAAATGCAATTTCCTGAATGATAATTTCAACACCCTGAATGACAATTCCATATACAGTCTTTTCAAGGATGCACAGGGAAATATATGGACAGGTTCCTATATGGGAGAAATTAATTATTTTGATCCTAACTACGAGACGCTGACCTATCATTTCAGCAATAGCAGGAATGAGTTCCAACAAAACCAGAATATCGTATTCGGAAGAATGATTGAAGACAAGAGAGGAAATCAGTGGGTTTGCGCCGAGCGGAATGGGTTGTTTCATTACAACAAACAGAATGGCAAGCTCACTCCCTATCCGCTGGAAGACGGAGTTCATGTTCAGACCGTATATATGGAACCCGACAAGCAAATTCTATGGGTAGGCACGCTCATGCAGGGTTTGCTCCGGATAGATTTGCAGAAGAACGTAATCCGTTCGTTTAAACTCAGAAACAACAGCATCCGGGAAATTATTCCGTACCACGATAAATTATTGGTGGCTACCCACGATGGCATTTTCATCTTCAATCCGCTCGATGGAACGCATGAGAGAATTGAAAGCAATACGTGCCAACTGGACGACCGCCCTGTCATTTCCATGATGGTCGATCGACATGAAAACCTCTGGATCGCCTTCGATAATCGGATCATAAAATATGATCTGGTCACACACGATTGCGAGTTAGTCAAACTGAATGAGGAGAGTTCCAGTTTCGTCAACAAAATATTTGAAAACAGGGAAGGAGATATCTGGATTGGCACGAAAAGAGAGGGACTGTATATTCTCAGTGAAGGAAGTAACAAGCCTGTCAATTACAACAAATCGAATGGACTTTCCAGCAATCTGATTATTGACATCGCTCAGGATAAAGATGGCAATGCCGTGTTGGTAACAGGTAGCGGATTGAGTTATTTTATTGAAGACACGCAGCAGATGATCAATATTCAGCGTGAAAAACTATTTCCGCAGTTCAGACTTTCAGAAAATTGCCTTTTCATCAATTCAGAAAATAAGGTATTCATAGGAGGAGTGAATGTGATCTGCGAGTTGTCAGTACAGAACCTCCTTACCCAATCCAAGGATTATCGGATTAACTTCTCCGGCATATCGGTGAACGGAGTACAACTTGAAGTAACCCCCCGCAAAGGCATTCTGCCGAAATCTCTTCTTTATTGTGAAAAGCTGATATTGCCAGCCAATTCGAAATATCTGAACATCACGGTTTTTACCGATCATTACAGTGCGATCTTCAAGAGTGGCATATATTACAAACTGGAAGGATTTGATAAAGACTGGAAGGAAGTAAACGGTCTGAATGAAATCACATACACCAGTTTACCTCCGGGTAAATATACCCTTTATGTCAAAGGGGGCACGCCGTTATCCAACGGTAATTATCCGGAGAAGGAGCTTCAAATAGAAGTGAAAGCACCTTTTTATCAGACAGGCGTGGCCTATTTTTTTTATTTTTTATTTGCATTGTCCTTGCTCTATGCGGTTTACAGGTTTGTCATGCTTCGTTCATCGCTTCGCTTTGAGAAAGAACAGAAAAAATATATAGAGGAGGTCAATCAGAGCAAGCTGAAATTTTTCACCAATGTGTCTCACGAGTTTAAAACACCGTTGATGCTCATTTACAATCACGTGGAATCGTTGTTGAATGCCAAGATCATCAATCCCGGCATTCAACGCAAGCTGCTGGGAATATCAAAAAATGCGACTCGTTTGAATCAGCTTATCGACGAGCTGATGGAATTCAAAAAACAGGAGCAGGGATTTCAAAAGTTACATGTCAGCAAGTACAACATGGCAGACCTGATCCAGGAGGTTACGTCATCGTTTGAAAATTATGCCCAATCACGCAAGATCACGTTGCGTGTGGAGGCAACGCCTGACGACACCACCTTCTATTTCGATGTACATCAAATAGAAAAAACGATCTTCAATTTGTTATCCAATGCATTTAAATTTACGCCTGACGGAGGAAATATCCTGATACAACTGGAGAAGTTAACCGATGCGATTCAAATTAAAATATCTGATTCGGGAATAGGCATTAGTCAGGAAGATCAAAAAAAGATTTTTGATCTTTTCTATCAGGCCCAGGATTTTATTTTTTCCTGTGAGCCGGGTACGGGAATTGGGCTGGCAATTACCAAAAATATAATTGCAGCTCATCAGGGTTCCATCTCCGTGAAAAGTACAAAAGGTAAGGGAAGCTGTTTCACTGTTTTGCTCCCGACCCATATTTCCTACAAGCCGGAAGAAATTGAAGAGAATACCTTGTTTATCACGAAAGAACATTTCAAGGAAAACTTCATCCCCCAAGATCATTCCTTAGAAATGATTCATGATCAGCAGGTGAATCAAGAAACGCACGACACGACCCTTCTTCTTGTCGAAGAGAACGAAGAAATGAGAGCGTTGTTATTCCAATCCTTCAGTCCGTTGTATCACGTTGTCTGTGCAGAAAATGGTCAGGAAGGTTATGAAAAAGCCATACAAGTACATCCCGATATTGTACTCTGTGACATTGCCATATCGGAAATGTCAGATATTGACTTGTGCAAAAAGCTGAAAAACAATATCGATACCCTGCACATTCCTTTTATCCTGCTTACCTCCCGGTCAGCCTCAGAATCAGTCATCGAAGGTTTGAAGGCCGGAGCAGATGATTATATCACGAAGCCTTTTGGCATTCAGGAATTAATTGTGCGATGCAACAATCTGATCAATACCCGGAAGATATTGCAGGAGCGGTTTGATAAAGGAGTGGACAATGAACTCACCGAACAGATTGCGACAACCGGTATGGATCAATCAATCATCGATGATTCCATCAGAATCATTCATGAGAATCTCGATAATCCCTTATTTAGCATCGATTTTATCGCCCGGTCGCTGAACATGGGGCGTACCAAATATTTCTCCAAGATAAAAACCATCACCGGAATGACGCCCAATGAGTTTGTCATCAAAACGAAAATAAAACATGCGATGAAGCTTCTGAATAATAACAGCCAGATTTCCATCAACGAGTTATCAGAAAGCCTCGGATTTAAATCCGTCAGTCATTTTATTCGGTTGTTTAAAGAATTCGCCGGGGTTACACCCAATGAATATAAAGCAAAGAAAATCAGTTGGTAGTTCTAAGATAAATGCATTATTTAAAACATTTGAATTCGGACGAGCGAATAAGTTGATCACAGATAGAGTAACTGATTATCAGCAGCTTTGTGGTGACTAACAAAGCTCAGGTCTCAGCATTACCCATTAGAAAAAAGGTGCCAAATTAACTATAAAAATAAAACCTGACACAGTTTAATTTACACAACCTATAAAAATAAAGCCTGACACAGTTTAATTTACACAACC
>ENA-UOOM01000415-UOOM01000415.1-fermentation-metagenome-genome-assembly--contig:-NODE-415-length-50315-cov-7.808197_pt1 | contig 50315 bp, 48 predicted proteins | sample MGYA00245781_ERZ724031 | MGnify/ENA primary metagenome ERZ724031 (study PRJEB28704, sample SAMN03018317) | fermentation metagenome | biome: anthropogenic terrestrial biome; feature: soil; material...
TGGTACTTTGAGTAACTGCCTTTATTTTTCTGTTACAGTTTGCGGAAACTCAAGATAAAGGAGGCTTGACAAGGGAAATAAAATGTGCTACTTTTAAATGTAAGAAATCATAATTTTGCTGGGGGTGCCGAATACGGCTGAGAATCAGGCATTGCTTGTTACCCTTTCTACCTGATCTGGATTATACCAGCGTAGGGAAGCGTAATACTTCAAAATCAGGCGCAGCAAACGAGAGATCGTGGCTGCGTTTTTTTACGAAAAAAACCTGTTTTCTCGGGTGTGTTTTCACAAACGGAGAAGCCCCGAAGGGGATGAAAACCTCCGGCATAAAAAAGGAGCGGATATATCATGAAAACAAAAAAACTGACTATTTCTGCAATGTTTATTGCCATTGGGGTGTTGGCGGGGAATTTAATTTACATTCCCGTAGGTGCCTCCAAATGTTTTCCCATTCAGCATACCCTGAATATTTTGGCGGCGGTGCTCCTTGGCCCGATGTATGGTGTGGTCAATGCCTTTTGCATTTCCCTGCTTAGAAATTTGATGGGTACAGGTTCCCTGCTGGCATTTCCGGGAAGCATGGTGGGTGCCCTTTTGGCAGGCCTTGTATACAAAAAAACAAAGAACAATTTGCTGACTGCGGGGGCAGAGGTGTTTGGAACAGGGGTTTTGGGCGGCCTGTTGTCTGTGCCCATTGCCATTTTGGCCATGGGGAAAGCCGTGGGTGCCTTGGCCTATGTGCCTGCCTTTTTACTCAGTTCCTTCGGGGGCAGTGTCATTGCCGTGCTGTTATTGCAGTCTGGATATTTTGTGAAAACAATAACAACAAAAACTTCTTAATACATCAGGAGGCGGATACAATGAAGCATATTTTAACCATAGCAGGCTCAGATACTTGCGGCGGCGCAGGCATTCAGGCGGATTTGAAAACCTTTTCGGCACAGGGAACCTATGGAATGAGCGTAATTACGGCGGTGACAGTGCAAAATACGCAAGGGGTTTTTGGCTGTCAGAATATTTCACCGGACATCATTCGGGAGCAGATTGACGCAATTTTTACCGATATTGGGGTAAGCGCCGTAAAAGTGGGGATGGTGTCCCAAATTGAGACTATCCATGCCATTGCGGATAAGCTTCAGGAATACCATGCAAAAAATATTGTGGTTGACCCGGTGATGATTTCAAAAAGCGGTTTCGACCTGATGCAGCCCGATGCAAAGGATACCTTGATTCAGCGGCTGATTCCTCTGGCCTATGTGGTTACGCCCAATTTGCCCGAGGCAGAGGTGATTACCGGCATGGAGATCAAGGATTTGACTGCCATGGAGCAGGCGGCAAGAAAAATATTTGCAATGGGTGCGAAAAACGTATTGATTAAGGGCGGCCATCTTGAGAATGACGCTACGGATTTATTGTTTGACGGAAAAAATGCCATTTTGCTTCATTCCGACCGTATAGAAACGAAAAATACCCATGGCACCGGCTGTACCCTGTCCTCTGCCATTGCGGCAAATTTGGCAAAGGGAAAGACTGTGGAGGAAGCGGTGCGTATTGCCAAGGCATATATTACCACAGCCATAGAGCATAGCTTGGATATCGGCAAAGGCGTAGGCCCCACAAACCATTTTTATGAGCTTTATAAGAAAGCGGGCATTTGGGACGATATCAAGGATTGAGGGAAAGTCTTGCCTCTTTGTGATGTTTACCTTTAAGCAAATTTTGTATAGAAATTGTTTTGAATGGATTTTTAATAGAAATATGGCGATACCTTCGGGCAGGCACAAAAGTGTCTGCCCTTTCTGCCGTTTTTCAACAAAAAAAGCTTTGCACCGCCCTGAAAATTTGGATACCAATCCTCTTCTTAAGGGATTTTTTATTGTTTTTTTCTACTTGGAGGAATATAATAAGAAACGACTCTGACGAAATTTGTAGAAGGGATGTCCTGTATGGATCGAAGATTATGGAGGCTGTATTTTAAAACATTGCTGCTTACACTGCTGGGGCTTTGCGGGGTGCTTGCTGTTTTATACGGCGTTTTTATGTATATGGTGGGGGGATTAAACCGCCAAAGTGTGGACGAGGAAACCCTTTCCGTGAACGAGGATTTGCAGGCATATGGAAATTTGGGCATCATGAATATTGCCTTGTACGGCATTGATTCCCAAAACGAGGAAAATAAAGGCCGTTCCGATGCCATTTTGGTTGCCTCTATCAACGGCAAAACAGGGAAGATTAAGCTGATTTCCATTGCAAGAGATACTTATGTGGATGTGCCGGAGCATGGCAAAACAAAAATCAACCATGCCTATGCCTATGGAGGTCCCCAGCTGGCGATACAGACACTCAATGAAAATTTTAATTTGAACATTAAGGATTATGTTTCTGTAAATTTTGACTCTTTGGCAGACGTGATTGATGAGCTGGGAGGAATTGATCTTGAAATTACCGAGGCCGAGCGGAAGCAGATTAACAATTATTTGCTAAAAGGGGAGAAACAGCAGGAGTCGGGCTTGGTGCATTTGACAGGGCCGCAGGCCGTAAGCTATTCCCGTATCCGGAAAATAGACGGGGATGTGATGCGTGGGGAAAGACAAAGGAAGGTTTTGGAGTGTTTGTTTGAAAAAGCCTTGGAAATCAATCCCTTATCCTATCCTGCTTATGTGAGAAAGTTTGCCCCTATGGTGGAAACCTCCTTAGGCAATGATGAAATTTTGAAAATTGCTTCGGCGGTTATGAAAAGCGGTGTTTCCTTGGAACAGGCGGGTATGCCCAATGAAAACATTGCCTCCGGCGGGGAATACATAAATAATGTGTGGTATTATGTATACGACATCCCCCAGGCGGCGGATATGATCGAAAGCTTTATTTATCAAGATATTCCTTTTGATCAATATGGAAAAGACCCGGCGGAGGAAGAAACGGAATAAAATTGTGAATGATTTATGAACAATATGGCGTATAAACTTGCAAAAAAACAGCAAAAATACGAGTTAAGATTTTTAGAAGGAACATAGGCTTTTTAAATATAGTACTTACATACAAAAGAAGTAGGTTTTTTTGTGCAAGGTGATGGGAAAATTTCCCCGACGGAAGCACGCTGCAAAAATTTGTAATTGACAAATTTCAAGAAGTTAGTATAATGAAGAATAACTTAACTTTATTGTAAAATGCTGTGAAAAGAAGAGTACATCGTGGATGATTTACAGAGAACCTCCCATCAGGCTGAGAAGGAGGTAATTCGGAAATGACGGAAGATGGTCTTGGAGCTGCGTACCGAGAGGGGATCCCTTTAGGCTGCGACGGGAGCGCCCGTGATAGCGACGGAGTATCGGCAAATGCTTGCCTGTACTTTCAGAGGCTGTAGCTGTGAAGCTATGGTGAATCAGGGTGGTAACACGAAGCAAATGCTCTCGTCCCTTTGGCAGAAATGTCTTTGGGAGAGAGCTTTTTTAATGGGAAATTCAAGCAAGGCGCCGTACCTTAGAATTTTTCTTATGATGTGCAAAAGGAAAAGGTGATTAAAATATGGAAACAAAAGAAACGATGATTCGATTGGAAGGCGTTTCCAAAAGCTTTCCCCAAAAGGGCGGCTCCATAGATGTATTGAAAGAGATCGACCTCCGGATCGAAAAGGGCGAAATTTTCGGCATTATCGGCATGAGCGGTGCGGGAAAAAGCACATTGGTGCGCTGTATTAATTTGTTGGAGCGTCCCACAGGGGGATTGGTTTATCTTGATGGCAAGGAGCTGACTTGCCTGCCCGAAAAGGAATTGCGCAGACAGCGTCAGGCTATGGGCATGATTTTTCAGCAGTTTCATTTGCTCATGCAAAGAACAGCTTTGGAAAATGTGTGCTTTCCTCTGGAAATTGCAGGAGTTTCCAAGGAAAAAGCAAGGGCAAGGGCCGTAGAGCTGTTGGAGTTGGTTGGCTTGGGGGAAAGACTGGATGCCCATCCGTCCCAGCTTTCCGGCGGACAAAAGCAAAGGGTGGCCATTGCCAGAGCCTTGGCCACAGAGCCGAAGGTGCTTTTGTGTGACGAGGCCACCAGTGCCTTAGACCCCAACACAACAGCGGGGGTTTTGCGGCTTTTGAAAGATATTAATGAGCGTTTGGGTATCACCATTGTGGTCATTACCCATGAAATGAGCGTAATCCGGGAAATCTGCAATCGGGTTGCCATTATTGATGAAGGGCAGATTGCGGAAATGGGTGCGGTGGAAAAAATATTTCGTGCGCCGAAAACAAAGGCGGGACGTGAGCTGGTATATCACGAAGGCAACAATAAAGAGGCCATTGAAGGCCCTGTGGAACATTGCTATCGGGTGGTATTCCGGGGGGGTATTTCCGGCGAGCCGATTTTGGGTAAAATGATGCTGGAATGCAATGCCGTTGCAAATATTCTTTCAGGAAATACCCGTATGATTGAGGGACGGGTGTATGGGCAGATGATGATTCAATTGCCGGAAGAGAAAGAAATCAGAGAAAAAATGCTGGCTTATTTGAAAGCAAGAGAGGTTGAGGTAGAGGAGGTGCAGTATGTTTAAAGCGGGAATGCTGGCAGTGGTTGGAACAGCTTTTTTAGAAAGTATTTATATGACGCTGATTTCCACTTTATTAACATACATCATTGGCTTGCCCTTGGGACTATTTTTGATTATGACGGATAAGGAGGGTGTACGCCCTATGCCTGTGTTTCATCAAGCATTGGGCATTCTCATAAACATATTGCGCTCTATACCATTTTTGATTTTGCTTGTTACCATCATGCCTTTTACAAAAATGGTTGTAGGCACTGTAATCGGTCCAAAAGCCGCCATTGTTGCCCTTGTGGTTTCCGGTGCACCTTTTGTGGCGAGATTGGTGGAATCCTCTTTGAAGGAAGTGGAAAAGGGCGTTATTGAAGCGGCTCAGTCCATGGGGGCATCTCCCCTTCAAATTTTAGTGAAGGTGCTGCTTCCGGAGGCAAAGCCCTCCCTTTTGATTGGCAGTGCCATTGCAGTGACAACCATTTTGGGCTATTCCGCTATGGCAGGCTTCGTGGGCGGCGGCGGCTTGGGTGCCGTTGCCATCAACTATGGCTATTACCGTGGACAAAGAGATGTTATGTATGTTATGGTGGTTTTGCTTGTGGTGATTGTGCAGGTTTTGCAGGAAATGGGTATGCAGATTGCCAAGAAAACCGATCAACGATTGTAAGCCCTTTGGGGTTTCAATATATAGTGAAATGAAAATATTAGGAGGGATTTTATTATGAAAAAGTATTTAGCATTATTATTGACAGGCGCTTTGGCGCTGGGAATTGTCGGCTGCGGCCAAAGCAAGGAAGAAGGGACAGACGCGGATGCGGCGCCTACAAAAGAGGCGGAAGCTGAAGGCGAAGCTGTTACCTTGAAGGTTGGAGCTTCTCCCACACCCCATGCGGAAATTTTAGAAGCTGCAAAGGAAGAATTGGCGGCAAAAGGCATCACCTTACAAATCGTTGAATTTACAGATTATGTGCAGCCTAACCTGGCTTTGGATTCCGGGGATTTGGATGCAAACTATTTCCAGCACACACCTTACTTAGATTCCTTTAACGAAGAGCAGGGAACAAAGATTGTAAGCTTGGGTTTCGTGCATTATGAGCCCATGGGCATCTACAGCGCAAGCATTACAGATTTGGCAGAGCTGCCTGAGGGTGCAAAGGTGGGTATTCCTGCAGATGGCACCAACGGCGGCCGTGCATTATTGCTATTGGAAGAAAATGGATTGATTACGTTAAATTCTGATGCTGGCATTTCTGCAACAAAATTAGACATTGCAGAGAACCCTAAGAATATTGAAATTGTGGAAATGGAAGCAGCACAGTTGCCTTTATCCTTGGGCGATTTGGGCATTGCGGTAATCAATGGTAACTATGCTATGCAAAACGGCTTGAAGGTAGAGGATGCATTGGCAATTGAAGCGGCAGATTCCTTGGCAGCAACAACCTATGCAAACGTGGTTGCCGTAAGAGAAGGGGACGAAACAAGACCCGAATTGATTACTTTGCTAGAGGTATTAAACGGCCAGACTGTAGCTGATTTTATCAATAATACATATGGCGGTGCAGTAGCACCTACAGCATAAGAAGCCGGTTTCCCTTGTACAAATGATTTTGGGCAGGGCCGGGTTTCCAACAAAAAACGAGTGAGTTATCTTGCTCGTTTTTTTGTTGGAAAGAGGGTTTTATGGAGGAAAGGCTTGGGAAACCATTGATTTTCCAAATGGAATCGTTTTGCGGAATGGATCTTAGCAAAACGCAAAAGCCCCCTTGTAAGGGTTTGGAAAGCAAACCTTGTGCGAAACAAGGGTTTTTTTCCTCTATTTGTTTGCAAAAAGCAAGCTAGCTTGCTCTTTTTTTATTGTGTCCCGTTGCATACCGTGCAGGATACCATTTTTGAAACCATGCCGTAAAAATTCCCAGAAAAGCAGGAAAAATGGAGTTGATGAGCCCTGTGTAGGCAGAAAATTCTGTGCCCATGAGAAAATAGGTCCAAAGGGGCATGATCAGATAGAGCCCGCCCCAAGCGGCGGTTAATATGCGGTTGGTTTTGATAAAAAGGGGATTTTCAGAGGCACGGGCTCCGCCGTAGCTTGAACTGCTGTAATGGGCGGTGAGGGGGATGGCAGGGAAGGCGCCGAGTGTCCATAACAAACCAAAAGCCAAATAGCTTGCGGGAACCGCTATCCTTGTGTCTCCTCCCAGTAAAACCGCCAGAGAAAGAAAGATAACCCCGGGAATGCTGAGTTGTTCATAAATAACGGGGCGGAATTTCAGCCAAAGCAGGGGGATACAAGCCGTTACACCAATGCTGATGCCACTGCCCAAGGAGGCATGAATGGCCGGTACTGTCCAAAAAACAATCCAAGGCAGTAAAAGGAGCAGCATATTGCTGGATTTCTGAGGAATATGGCTGTGCTTGGATGGGGCTGGGGGGCCGAATAGTGCATCCCATTGCAGCATAAGGTCAAAGTCCCCGGAAACGGTATAAAGCCGTTGAAATAATGCCTCCTGCCCGGAAATTTCCCCACGGGAAATGGAATGCCAGAGAGCATAGGGTGTTTCAATGCGTGTGGTGAAAGGCTTGAAGTCAGCGGAAATTACCTCGGCCCCTTCCTTTGATAATAAAAGCTGATAGGTTTTTTTAATATCGGTATAATAAAACTCCAAAACACGCTCTGTGCCGTCGGGGCGGTATAAGGCCGCCATTTGTTTTGTGAAGGAAAGGCTGTCATCCTCTTCCGAGGGAACCCCCCAAGAAGCGTCGGCCATCCTTTCAAAAACATCCCGGGGATACAACGGCTCCGCCAAGATCGCCGTGGTTTCAGCGGAAATGCCTCCGGCGGCATATTCTGCCCCTGCCTGGCGAACCGCTTCTAAATATGCCTCTGTACGGTCTTTTAACTCCGGCACACGAAACAGCTCCCCCTGCCCGCAAAAGAGGGTGGTGTAGGAATGTCCCAGCATATGGTGAAACATGGAAAGCACCCCGTCATAATTTCCTGTGGGTGTCCAAAAGCCGCAGGTGGAAATAAGGATGTGCCTTTGCCCTGTTCGGTCATAGCGGGGCGGATGTCCCCCCGATGCCTCATCTGTCATAAAGGGCAGGCTCAGAGGAAGCTGCCGGTCTATGAGGTTTTTCAGCGGGCCGGGAACGCCGAAATAATAGAGGGGAAAGGACCATAAAATCACATCGGCCGCAATCAGTTTGTTAAGAATGGCAGGTATGCCATCGGAAATCACGCATTTCCCCGGGGTTTTGTTCCAACAGGCAAAGCATCCCAAGCACCCCTTGATATTGGCCTTTGCCACGTCAATGATTTCTGCATCTGTCCAATGGGCGCCCTCCAAAAAGGCACGGGTCAGCTGCAGGGTATTGCTGGTTTCCCCTTTGGGGGATCCGTTTAAAACTAGAATTTTCATGGCTGTTCCTCCTCCAAAAAAGCAATGGACTGTTCCGCCCACTCCAATCCTGCCCGGTGAAAGGCTTCACCGTAGGCGAGGGTCATATTCCAGAATTTCGCTGTTCTGTCATCCTTCACCATGGGGCCGTATTCCGCCATGGCATCGTGGGCGGCAAGCAATGCGTCCCTGCTTTCAAGGCATTTTTTCCGATATGCCCGCAACAGCGCCAAGGCCTCTTGGTTGCTCATTTCTCCCCCGAAAAATACACGCATAAGAAACCCGCTGCGCACCCCCATTGCATCAGCAATATCTCCCTCCGGAGAGGGAAGCCAGTTCCTAAGCTCCCTTTTTCCCACATCTGTTATGGTATAGACTCGTTTGTTGGGCTTTTCTTGCTGAAAAATCCGCTGACTGATGAGCCATCCCTTTCCTTCCATAGCATCAAGCTCTCTGTAAATTTGGCTGGTCTTTGCCTGCCAGAAAAAAGAGAGGGAAGATTTGAATGCTTTATCCAGTTCATATCCTGTCATAGAGCCATATTGCAAAAGCCCCAATAAACCATGCTTGAGCGACATAGGCGCACCTCCTAATATTATATAAGTACAATATACAACTTGTGGAATATAAAGTCAATACGTGGTTTTACAGAAGGGGCCTTGCAATGGGTAGGGCAAAATCTCCCAAGGAAAACCCTAAAATATGCTTCCAAGAAGCACAAAAAAAGCCGCAGGTATCCTGCAGCAAAGGGTATTGCATAAGAAATTTTATTTTTCTTGGGTTGTGTTCCCGAAGGGATTCTCCGTCAAAATGCCATAAGGTGGCTGATGTATGGAACGCCCCACGGCGGAAAGAAAGGAAACAGCGTCCTCTGCCGTGGAAAAGGAAATTTTCTTTCTAAGTAAATAATTTGCCGCATCCTCCCATTGCCGCAGGGGGTATGCATCTGGGGGTATGGAAGAAATGGTGCGGCTGATGGCGGAAAAGGGGGTATCATAAAACAAGCTTGAAATGCTGCTGTTTTTTGTCAAATCCGCCAAATATTCTAATAAACTCTTTTCATGGGATTTTTGTTGGTTTTTCATAGAGCACACTCCTTTAAAAACAGAGGATTTTTCCTGAAATTACATTTAGTATAACATAAATGTAATTTTCGGCAAATGTTTTTCCATCATTTTCTGAAAAAGAGAGAAAAATAGATACAAGCTCTTTTTTGCAGAAGAGAGACGGGTGCTTTTCATTTATTCTGCCCTATGGTATACTGTCGTGAGAAGAAAAAGGAGGGAGACCATGGCCTATACGGCATTATATAGAAAATTCAGGCCCAACACCTTTGCCGGGGTGATTGGGCAGGAGCATATTGTAAGAACCCTGAAAAATCAGATCAAAACAGGAAGGGTTTCCCATGCCTATTTATTTTGCGGCACGAGAGGAACGGGAAAAACCTCCACGGCAAAAATTTTCGCCCGTGCCATCAATTGTCTTTCCCCTACGGAAGAGGGGGAGCCTTGTAATACCTGTGCCCTTTGCCGGGATATTTTGGCGGGCAGAAGTGTCAATGTGATTGAGATTGATGCTGCCTCCAACAATAGCGTGGATAATGTGCGGGAAATCCGGGAGGAAGTAAAGTATCCCCCCACCGAGGGAGAGTTTAAGGTCTATATTATAGACGAGGTGCATATGCTTTCCAACAGCGCCTTTAATGCATTGCTGAAAACCTTAGAGGAGCCGCCGGCTCATGTTATTTTTATTTTAGCCACCACCGATCCCCAAAAGGTGCCGGCCACCATTCTTTCCCGCTGTCAGCGGTTTGATTTCAGAAGAATCACCACCGAAGAAATTGCCGAAACCCTCAGGGGGTATTTGGCGGAGGAGCAAACAGAGATCACACCCGAGGCAGTGCGCTATGTGGCACAGCTGGGGGATGGCTCCATGCGGGATGCCTTAAGCATTTTAGACCAATGCCTTGCTTTTTACAGCGGCGAGCGGGTAACGCTGGAGATGGTTTTGGATGTGATGGGTGCGGTGGATCAAACCGTGCTGTTTGAGATGACAGAGGCCTTGGGGAAGAAGGATAGCCGACAGGCCATGGAGCTGGTTGAAAAAATGATGCTGGCGGGCAGAGACATTAAGCAGTTTGTTTCCGAATATTTGGCCCATCTGCGTAATTTTTTAATGGTAAGCACCATTGGCGGAGCCTCGGGGGTTTTGGACCTTTCCGAGGAGGCCTTGGCACGGCTCAAGGGATGCGGTGCGTTTTTATCTCCCCAAGAGGCAATTTTTCTGATTGAGCAGTTTTCCTATTTGCAGGGGGATATGCGGCACAGCTCCAATGAGCGGATTTTGCTGGAGGTTGCCCTGCTGCGCCTGTGCGCCCCTTGGACACAGACAGACGTGACAGCCTTGGCGGCACGGGTTGCGGGCTTGGAGCGGCAGGTTGCCCAAGGTGTTTCTGTGCAAATACAGACAGTGGCACCAAAGGCGGAAAAAAAAGAACCGCCAAAGCCCAAGAAAAAGCCTCCGGCCCTTCCTGAGGACAGAAAAAAGCTGAAGGAGGACTGGCCGCTATTGTGCGGTGAGGTGGAGGATATTGTTTTAAGAAATGAGCTGAAGCAGGCGGAAATCGGCTTTCGGGAGGATGAGTTTGTTTATCTGGTTTGTCCGTATGCCGCATTGGCGGATATGCTTACAAAAAATATGGAAAAAATCGAAGGGCTGCTGGAAAAAGCCATGGGCAAGGCCTTTTCACTGCGTACCATTACCAAGGAGGAATATGACCGGTGGTATGAGGCGACGTATGGAAAGGCGGAAAATAAGGTGAAGGATTCAGAATTTGAGAGTCTTTTAGGCAGTTATTTCCCGGAGGCGGATTTTCAGGAGTAAAAGGCTTGCATGGAATGGGTGTTTTATTATAGAATAGTAAAAACAGAATGATAAGATTAGTAGGAGGAATGAAACCATGGCAAAAGGCGGTTTTCCCGGCATGGGCGGGATGAATATGAATAATTTGATGAAGCAGGCGCAGAAAATGCAAAAGCAGATGCAGGAAAAGCAGGAGGAGCTTGCGGAAAGAACCTTGGAAATGACCAGCGGCGGCGGTGCTGTAAAGGTGGTTATTACAGGGAAGAAGGAAATTAAGGAATTGAAGCTGAACCCTGATGTGGTGGATCCCGATGATGTGGAAATGTTGGAGGATTTGATTATGTCTGCGGTAAATGAAGCCATCCGTCAGGTAGAGGAAATGTATAACAACGAAATGGGCAGAATGACCGGCGGTATGGGCATGGGCTTCTGATAAAAGAGGGATACTATGAATTATTATGGAAACCCCATGACTCGTTTGATTGAGGAGTTGGCGGCGTTACCGGGCATTGGTGGGAAGTCGGCCCAAAGGCTGGCATTTCATATCATCCATATGCCGAGGGAGGAAGCTGCGGATTTATCTCAGGCAATTATCGAGGCACGGGATAAGGTACGCTATTGCTCCATTTGCTGTAACCTATCGGAGGGGGCGGTTTGCCCCATTTGTGCCAATGCCAAAAGGGATCACAGCGTGATTATGGTGGTTGAGGATCCCCGGGATATGGCGGCCTATGAGAGAACCAAAGAGTTCTACGGGGTTTACCATGTTTTGCATGGTGCAATTTCTCCCATGGCCGGGATAACACCCCAGGATATTCGTATTAAAGAACTCATCAGCCGTATGGATGACACGGTGCAGGAGGTGATTCTTGCCACGAACCCCAATATTGAAGGGGAGGCGACGGCCATGTACCTCAGCAAGCTTTTAAAGCCTTTGGGCGTAAAGGTGACGAGAATTGCAAACGGTGTGCCTGTTGGCGGTGATTTGGAATATGTGGATGAAGTGACCCTTTCCCGGGCATTGGAAGGCAGGCGGGAGTTGTAAAACCTTGGGGCATAAGACCTTGGGGTGTTACCCCAAACCCCACTTGCTTTTTGAAAAAAGCAAGACCAAAAACTTTGACTGAAACCGCATATTCATGCGGTTTTTCTTTGAACACTTAACATATAAAGGGGCAGACATCCGTCGGCCTCTTTATTATGATATTTGAAGGGATAAACGTTTTTTAAATCCGCAGGGCGGGCCTTGCCCGCCCGAAGAACACATCTGTTTTATCCCTGCCTACTTGAAAAAAGCTTGCACGTAGTGAGCTTTCTTCAAAAGCGCAAGCGTAGGTTTTGCTCTTTATTTTGTCTTTTTCCGCCGTGGTATAATCTCAAAGAAAGAATACGGCAGCGCAAGGATCAGCAAAGACCCCGCACCGATTGCCCCGGCTAGCTTCAGCCCAAGCAAAATATTGGTATAAGTCTCTAATATCATGCCGTTTAATGCTGTGTACATGGTGTTGTATATCATAGTACCGGGAACTAAGGGCATGATACCGGGGATATGATATAGTGTGGAGGGCGCTTGCCTGTGGTAAGAAGCAAGACGGGAGAATGCCGTAACCAAAGCGGAAGCGGATAATGTTGCTAAGGTGGGGCTGATGTACCGCGTTAGGGCGGCATAAAAAAACCACCCTAAAGCGCCGGAAATACCGCAAAAAACCAATTCCTTTTTTGGCGCATTAAACACAACGGAGAAGGCCACGCAGGCAAAAAAAGACATTAAGCTTTGGAATATAATTGTAGTAAAACTCATTCTATTGCCCTCCTCAATGGCTTAGCGTGGTTAGGCCAAAGCCCACGCCCCCCGCAATTGCAAAGGCCGTCAGCAAAGCCTCGGCCATTTTTGAGGTTCCGCTGATATAGTGCCCCTCCATAATATCACGCATACTGTTAGTCATGGTCATTCCCGGGAGCATAGGCATAATACTGCCGATGATAATCATATCCGTTCCCGCAAAGGGCACAAATTTTTTAAAAACAACGGTACCTGCTCCCGCAATAAACCCGCCGATTAAGTAAGTGAAAAAATAGGGCAGCTTGGTTTTTCCGTTTAAATTCAGCAAAATACCAATGAATAGACCGAATACAAAAGCCGCCAGTGCGTCAATCCAAGTGCCGCTTAAAACCAACGTAAAGCCGCCGCTGGTAACACCGGAGCTGATGATACGCCAGATGGGCCGGTAGGCGGAGGTTTGGCTGATCTCCTCCAGCCGCTTTGCCGCTTGCTTCAGCGTGATCTGCCCGGACACAAAGGCCCTGGAAATTTCATTTACCGAGCATATTTTCCCAAAGTTCACCGAGCGGTTGTATACTCCCCGGGTGAGGGTGAGAGAACCTGCTCGTTTGCTGGGAATGCTGACAATCAAAAACGTACTCATGGCAAGGGCCTCAACCCCTGTGGAGTGGCTGACGGATAAAATACGGTGCATGGTATCCTGCACTCTGTGGGTTTCGGCGCCGCTGGAAAGCATCAGCTCCCCGGAATCCAAAGCAAATTTTAATAATAAATTATCGTCGATCATAGTTATGCCTCTTTTCATAAAACAAAGCTGTTATACTTCATAGCTTAGAGTATACTGTATTATATCAAAGGATACAATTGATAGTATGAAAAATTAAAAGATTTTTCATGAAGAAATAAAGGTAGTTTATCATAGTAGTATGGCATGAAAAAAAGTGTAATTTTCCAAACAAAGGAGAATCTTGTTTACAAGGCTTCCATTTTATACTATACTATAAAAATACAACTGAATAAATAAGGCTGGGGGTGCTTCGATACGTCGAAGCTGAGAGGAATTTCATTTTCCAACCCTTTGAACTTGTGTGGTTAGTACCAGCGAAGGGAAGCATTTTATATCTGAAAGCACAAGGTCTTTCCTGATGGGGATAGGTCTTTTTTTATTTATAAAGGGCAAACGCACCTTGTACTTGAAGGGCGGGCACTTTTTTGCAGAAGGGTGCTTTCTTTCGGTATATCCGAAAGCCGGATGAAGAAAGGAGGACGATGATGAAATTAACAGGCTGGTTGTATGAAGAAGTAGAACCCATTTGGACGGGATATTTGCAGCAGCCCTTTGTGAAGGAATTGGGTGAGGGAACACTGCGGGAGGAGTCCTTCCGGTTTTATATGATCCAGGATTACCGCTATTTGCTGCAATATTCCAAGGTGTTTGCCTTGGGCATTGTAAAAGCGGAGGACGAGGCCATGATGCGGCGGTTTGCCTGCATGGTGCATGAAACCCTGGACGGAGAGATGGACGTACATAAGCTGTATATGAAGCGTTTGGGCATTACCGAGGAGGAGATTGCAGCCACCAAAACCGCCTTGGCCAACCAATCCTATACCTCATATATGCTGGAGGTTGCCTTCAAGGGGGATGTGCTGGATGTGTTGACGGCAGTGCTCTCCTGCGCATGGAGCTATCAGATGATCGGGGAGCATCATAAAAATATCCCCGGTGCCTTAGAGCATCCCTTGTATGGCGAATGGGTCAGCGGCTACTCCTCCGAGGAATACCGTAAGGGTGTTATGGATATTATTGATGCGGTGAATGAGCTGGGGGTAGAGATTTCCTCCAAAAAGGAAGCATATTTAAAAGAAATCTTCCGGAAATGCTGCATATACGAAAGAGATTTTTGGGAAATGGCCTACCATATGGATATGGGAGACTAAAAAGGAGATGTTGTGTAATGCTGCGGTTCGAAGGAGTATCCTTCCGCTATCCGGAGGATGCCCAAGGCATGATGGAGGACTTGTCCTTTGCAGTGCAGGACGGGGAGCTGGTGGCCATTATCGGCGCAAGCGGATGCGGAAAAAGCACCATTTTCCGCTTGATCAACGGCTTGGAGCATCCCGATAACGGCAAAATTTTAATCAACGAAACGCCCATTGCGGCCATTAAAAATTATAGTGCCTTCATGCCCCAGAAGGATTTGCTTTTCCCTTGGCGCAGTATTGAAAAAAATGTTTGCCTGCCCATGGAGCTTGCCAAGGTGCCGGCAGGAGAGCAGGAAAAACGTGCTGCCCAGGTTTTGGAGCAGGTGGGTCTGCAGGACTATGCAAAAAAATACCCAAAGGATTTATCCGGCGGGATGAAGCAGCGGGCGGCCTTCGCTAGAACCCTCCTGTCCGGTGCGGATATGCTGTTGTTGGATGAGCCCTTTAGTGCCTTGGATTATTTGACCAGGGTGGAAATGCAGGAATGGCTTTTGCGGCAATGGGAGCATTTTCATAAAACCATATTGTTTATTACCCACGATGTGGAGGAGGCCATTTTTGTGGCAAAAAAGATTTATATCATCCAAGCCTCCAGACCCTTTATGGAAATGGAGTGCATTACAGTGCCCTTGGCGTATCCCAGAAACCGCGAGGATTTGAAGCGGAGCGAAATTGTGGAACTGAAGGAAAGCCTCATCGGGAAGCTGAGAAGGAGCGTGAGCCTATGAAAAAAAATCTGCCCTCCGTCTTTTTGGTGCTGATTTTATTAATCCTTTGGCAGAGCATAGCCATGGGCATAGATGCGGCGTATATATTGCCCTCCCCCACAGGCATTTTGGTGCGCCTTTGGGAATTGCGGGTGCCCCTTTTTACCATGCACCTTCCGGCAACCATGGGGGTTACCTCCTTGGGCTTGCTGATTTCCGTAGCCTTGGGCTTGCTCTTGGCCGTTGCCATGGATTGGAACCCGAAGCTGGAAAAGGCACTTTATCCCGTGATTGTGGCCTCCCAAACCATTCCCACCACAGCCATTGCCCCTCTGTTTATCCTTTGGTTTGGATATTCCATTTGGAGCAAGGTGCTGGTTACCATTTTAATCACCTTTTTCCCCATTGCCATTACGGTATTTGATGGGTTTAAGTCTACCAAACGGGAGATGGAGGAGCTGCTGTTTACTTATGGCGCTTCCCCAAAAGATATTTTTGTAAAGCTGAAATTGCCCACGGCATTGCCCTATTTTTTTTCCGCCATCAAAATGTCCATTCCCCTCAGCGTGATTGGGGCGGCCATTGCCGAGTGGCTGGGGGCGCAAAAGGGCTTAGGCTATTTTAGCAAAAGAATGATGACCCAGCTGGATGGGGCAGGGGTTTTTGCCCCGGTGGTGTTGCTTTCCGTTGTGGCAATGCTGACGGTTTGGATCATTACATTAGTAGAAAAGAAAACAATTACATGGAGGAAGGAATTATAAAAATGAAGAAAAGACTAGTTGCATTTTTTATGACAGCAATGCTTGCCATGGGTATGGCCGGCTGCGGTCAAAGCACTACAGACAGCAATGCGGGGGAGGATACTTCGGCAGAAACAAAGCTGGAGGAGTTTTCTATTGTTTTAGACTGGTATCCCAATGCCATACACAGCTTTTTGTATACCGGCATTGAAAAAGGGTATTTTGCCGAGGAGGGCTTGAATCTGGTCATCAATTTCCCCTCCAACCCCAATGATGGCATCTCCCTTCCGGCCGCAGGCAAGGCGGATTTGGGCATTTATTATTTGCAGGATGCCATTTTAACAGCAACGGAAGAAAACGTACCCATTGTTTCAGTGGGTGCGCTGACACAAAGCTCCTTAAATGTTGTGATTGCCTTAAAGGATAGCGGCATTGACGGTGCGGAGGATTTAAAGGGAAAGAAAATTGGCTATGCGGGTACGGTGCTTTCCGAAGAAATGACAAAGGCTATGCTGGAAAATGTGGGGTTATCCGCAGAGGACAGCCAATTTATTGATGTCGGGTTTGATCTTTTAACCGCCTTGACCACAGGGCAGGTAGATGCCACCATCGGCAACATGGTAAACCATGAAGTGCCCCAGCTGGAGGAAAACGGTTTTGAAATCAACTATTTCTATCCTACAGATTTTGGTGTGCCCCAGACATATGAGCTGGTGTTTTTGGCAGGAAGAGATGCGGTAGAAAATAATCCTGAAAAAATTCAGAAATTTCTCCGGGCTTGCCAGAAAAGCTATGCAGATTTGAAGGCGGACCCCGACAAAAGCCTGCAGATTCTTTTGGATAACCAAAATGAGGAAAACTTCCCCCTGTCGAAAACCGTAGAGGAGCAGAGCATTGCAACCTTACTGCCCGTTATGGAAACTGCCGATGCGCCCTTCCTCCATCAAGAGGTAAGCGTTTGGCAGAAAAATGCAGATTGGCTGTATGAAAGAGGTGTTCTTTCCCAACAGACGGATGTAACGCCGTTGGTTGTAAATTTGGCAGAATAATCAAGAGATTGTGCCATAGAAAGCCGTCTGAACTAAAAAAATAGAATCGCCTGCGCCTGCATATTGTTTGCAGAAAGCCGCAGGCGGTTTTTTTAGGTATGGGAAACATAGTCAGGACAAACTTCTCCATTCGCTGGGAGCTTAAAATTGATATTTTTATGAAATGAAAGTATAATACAGTAAGAAGGGTTTGAAAAACATAACAATAAAGCGGGTTCAAAATTTAAGGATGAGGATGTGAAGTGATGAAGGCGTTGGTGACAGGAGCATCGGGGGGCATTGGCAGAGACATTGCCCTGATTTTAAGCCGTATGGGGTATGATTTGATTTTGGTGAGCCGTAATACCTCCAAGCTGGAGCAAGTGAAAAAGCATATGAAAACCAAGGTGCAGATCATTTCCGCAGATTTATCTGTGGAGGAGGAATGCTTTGCCCTTTATGAAGCCGTGCGGGGGCAGGATATTCATATATTGGTGAACAATGCAGGCTTTGGCGCCTTTGGATATTTCTGGGAGATGCCCTTGGAGCGGGAATTAAATATGCTGAATTTAAATGTCCGTGCGGTGCATATATTGACAAAGCTGTTTTTGCAGGATTTCCGTAAGAGGGACAGCGGATATATTTTAAATGTGTCATCCGCCGCAGGCTTTTTGCCGGGGCCGTTCATGGCGGCTTATTATGCTACAAAAAATTATGTTTTGCGCCTTACGGAGGCCATTTATGAAGAGCTCCGCCGGGAAGGAAGCCATGTGCATATTTCCGCCCTTTGTCCGGGGCCTGTGGATACCGGCTTTAACGATCGGGCGGGGGTGCGGTTTGCCCTTCCGGGTATGCCCTCCTTTGATGTGGCAAGGTGCGCTGTAAAGGGTATGTTTGCAAAAAAAGTTGTCATTATCCCGGGCATCGCCATGAAGCTGGCGTACCTCGGCGGAAAATTTTTGAGCGAGGAAGCCTTGCTTCGGGCAGCGTATTCCTTCCAGCATAAAAAGAAAGGGTGAAGTCTGTGGGAAGCCTTGGCAATCGGGCGGAGAGCCGTTGGCGGCGCATTTTGTTTCATACGCTGAACGGTTATTTTTCCAATGGGGTCGGCAAAACAGCGGCATATTTAACGTATTATTTTGTCTTTGCCATTTTCCCGTTTTTAATTTTTATCAGCTCTCTTTTGGGGTTTTTGCATCTGCCCATGCTTACGGTGGAGGGGGACGTTTCCGCCCTGCTGCCGGAGGATGTTATTACCCTCATTAATTTGACCATTGCCCATATGACAGAAAGCAGCAGCGGCGCATGGCTGACCTTCGGCTTGGTTTTTACCGTTTGGTTCCCTCTGCGGGCGGTGCGCAGCTTGGTTGCGGCAGTAAATGGTATTTATGGGGATGAAAAAATGCAAAAGCATACCATGCGCATTCTATTCCTCACGGTTTTGATTATTCTGCTCATTCCGGCTTTGCTGCTGATTTTGCTCATTAGCCATGAGGTGCTGGAATTTATCAGTGTGTTTATTCCCATTGCCGATACCTTTATTGATTTGTGGACACGGATACGCTTTTTACCCATTTCCATCGGCATTTTCTGCTTGATCAGCGGGGTATATTTTCTTGCCCCCAATGAGCGCCCGTCAAAAAGATTTGTTTTCCCCGGGGCATTTTTATCCATGGCGGTGTGGGTTTTGTTTTCCGCAGGCTTTGCCCATTATGTAGACCATGCGGGGAAATATTCTTTAATTTATGGCTCTATCAGCGCCATCATTGCCTTTTTGGTTTGGTTAAATGCCAGCGTGGCCGCCATACTCATGGGTGCGGTGTTTAATCAGGCCTTGCGCACAGAATATCAAAAGAAAGGATTTTAAAGGGCGATACCGTTATCACAATTTTTGAATCAAAAGCAGGCAAAACGGAGGAAATCCACAATGCCTGTTTTTTTGATGCAGAAAATTTGCCGGCAAAGGGGAAGATTTTCTCTTTTTAGTTACCATAATATTATGATTTTTATCAGAATTGGCAATAAAAAGCAAGCAAGGAATGAAATGAAGAAATTGGAATAATAGCACAATGAAAGAAATATTAACCATGGAAATACTGTTATAATATTCCTATAAAACCATATAAATGAAAAAAATAGCACAAAAATTGCGCGATTATTGCAGGGGTATTACAGTTAGATTACAGATTGACATAATATATTGATAAAATTTTGAAAGCTTCGTATAATGAGCAGGCAAAGTAAATTATGTCTTGGGAGGCTTTGAAAGGGCTGCGGGGAGATTGTCGGCAAAGCAAGGTTTTTTGTTTGAATGGGTGAGGAAAAAACCGCGGTTTGCAGGCAGTCAAACAGGTAGGCCTTAACAAGGCAGTCGCAGGGAGGGTTGAACTGCATTCGTTTTATAATTATGCAACGAACAAAAACGAAGTACATATTTTTTAAAGGAGGAATGTAACGATGAAGAAAGTAGTTTCTTTCGTAATGGCTGCAGCCATGGCAACTTCACTTGTTCCCGTAACGGCGTTTGCGGCAGGCGATGTTTCCGCTACAGCCAAAGTAATCGGCGCTTTGGAAAAAGGCAAAGATTTCGACGGTGTAATCACAACAGCAGAAGCACCCGAATTGCAGTTAAAGGTAACAAGTGCTGATTATTTAGCAACAGGTGGCGACGTACCCACAGTGGATGTAACAGTGTCCTTGGACGGTGCGGAATTTACCGCAGAGGATGAAGCGGGCTTTGCGGCTCTGGTGAATGCACCCACAGCTATTACCGTAGCAAAAACAGAATTTTCCGAGGACGAAGTAACCTACACCCTGTCCGGTAAGTTCAAAAAGGATGACGTGCTTGCAATCAACCTCGCATCCAAGCTGACAAAAACAGGCGTTGGCAAAACAGCAACTGTTTCCGTAGATTCCAAGATGGTAACGGCGGATGATTTGGTGTATGCTTCCGTATTAGACAAAGGCATCAAGGCTTCCGTAAGAAAAACAGTAAGCGTAGCTGTTGATGAAGTAACAGAATTGAACAGCAGGGGCTTGAAAATTGAATCTTCCGTAGAAGGTTCTTATGAAGCAGGTACAGAGTTTACATTAAAACTGTCCAAAGGCTTTGAATTTGCAAACTCCACGGTAGAAGGCGTTTCCGACTTTGCATTTGACGGCAACGAAGCAACCTTCACAGCACCCTCCGCGGAGGATTTCACTTTGACAGGCATCAAAATCGAAGCGGTATCCGCGAAGGTTGGCGATGTTGCAAGCATCAAAGTATCTGCAAAGGGTATCAGTGCGGCTTCCGTAGAAGTTGCAAAGGTTGTTGATTACAAGGTAGCAGTTACCGTTGATGAAGACGAAGACCTTCCTGTAATCTACAGCGGTACAGACGTTGAAAACACAGGCTTGACAGATGATTCCGATCATAAGACCGTAGAAATCACCGCTGAAGAATCTTTCCCCGGTGCATGGTCCATGAGACAGGGCTTCAACTTCATATTGCCTGAAGGCGTTTATGTAACAGGCGTAGAAGTAATTGAAGCTGAGAACTTCTTGCAAAACGGCGTAGAAGTAGGCACAGACGCTTGGGAAGCGGCATTCAAAGCGGCTTATGACAAAGGCGATTACACAGGCTTTACTTTTGCAAAAAGAGTATTTGACGATGTAAACACAACCCTTGAAAATGACGCAGCAACCCTTACCTTCCAGCTGGAATTGGTAGCTGACCCTACCTTTGAAGGCGATGTAGTATTAGGCTTTGACGGCACTTTGGTTGACAAGCAGGAAGTAACCGTAGCAAAATTCGTTAAGCCTTACACAATTGCGGCAGAACAGAACGATGTAATCATCGATTACAGAAACACAGCAGTAGAAACACCCATTACTGTAACCGAAGCAGAAGCGGGCTTATGGGCATCCAACGCTGTATTCACCCTTACAGTAGACAGAGGCGACATGATTGAATTTGAAGATGATGCAACCTTCACAGTAAGCGAAGATTCCGGTTTGGAATTGAAAGACAAGAAAACAGCAGACGGCCAGCTTGCATTTGCTGTAAAATCCGAATCTGACGAAGCGGCAACTGTAGAAATCAAAGACATCAAGCTGTTCATGCAGAGAAACGTACCTGCAGGCGCATACAGCTTAAAGGCTGAAACTGCAATGAGCAATGCTTATGACGAGCAGGCGATCTATGCGGCAGACGGCAAAGACAACAACGTAATTGATGATGTTGCGGATTACAGCAACGTAGTAAAAGAAGCATTCATCAACGTAGTAACAAGCGGTAGAGACAACGACAACCTGTTCACAACAAAGGTAGTTGTACCTGTTGGCGAGGCTTACTTAATGGCTGGTACCACAAGAGTTGAGTTAGACGTACCTGCTTACATCAGCGCAGACAACTACACTATGCTGCCCGTAAGAGCGGTATCCAAGGCACTTGGTGTAAACACCAACAACGTAATTTGGAGTGCTGAAACAAGAACAATCACCATCATGTACGGACAGAGAATCATTACAATGGTAGTTGGCGACAAGACCATTAATGTAAACGGTTCTGCAATCCCTGCATCTTCTGCACCTGAAATCACAGGCGACAGAGCGTTCCTGCCTATGAGAGACTTAGCTACGGCTTTAGGCGTAACTGACATCACATGGGATGCAGCAACAAGAACAGCAACATTAAACGGCAGCAAGTAAGAAAAAAAGAGTAAGACCTTGGGGCGCCGCCCCAATACCCTGCAAGGGATTTCATCCCTTGACCCGTTTGGGGGGCAGACATTTGTCTGCCCCTTTTTGATTGGAGAGAATTGTTCTGAATAGGTGTTATACGAAAAGTTTTTGGTCTTGCTTTTTTCAAAAAGCAAGTGGGGGTTGGGGTGAAGCCCCAAGGCCTTTTACCGCTGTCTACTTGAAAAAAGCTTGAACGAAGTGAGATTTTTGCAAAAGCCAGGCATTATTACAGTTATGTTACATTTTGCCAATCCTACTTGCCAATTGGAAATTCCCTGCGTATAATGATCTTGCATGGTAGATGGCAATGCTTTCCTCTTGACAAAACGGAGCGGGACGGGAGGCAAGGCTTGGGGTCGGTGTTTTGCTCTCTTAAATGGGTGTGAGGGGAAAACAAAGAATCCAAGGCTTGGCAAACGAAGCGCAAAGGGCTGTGAATAGGCAGGCGGAGCAATTGAACTGCATTCGTTGTATAATTATAAAACGAAACAACAAACAAATACTTAAAATGAAAAAGGAGGAATGAAAACGATGAAGAAATTTATTTCTTTCGTTATGGCTGGCGCTATGGTAGCTTCCCTTGTACCTGCAACTGCATTTGCAGCAAAGGGCGATGTTTCTGCGACAGCTAAAGTCATTGATGCCAAAGAGCTTCAGAAAGGCGAGTCTGCAGTTAGCGGCCCAGAATTGCAAATCAAGATAGGTTCTGCTGATTACGCAACAGGCGGGGATACACCTAGCTTAGAAGTAGAACTGACTTTGGACAATGCTGAGTTCAAGAAGTATACATCTGCTGATTTATATGACTTGGTAACATTTGACTTTGATGTTACAGCAAAAGGCAAAGTACTTTATGGTGAGGGGTCCACAACATATACGTACGAAGAGTTAACCACATGGGATGATGATGACTTTGCAGGTGTTGCAGAATTAAAGGACGGCGAAGTTGATGAAGATACTTTAGTTAGCAGTTCTGAATTCTCAGCAGAAACTCTTAAGGGTGATGATGCAAGAACATTCTTGCTTGGTAAGGGTTACAGTAGTACAGTAGATGGTCTTTTTACTACTCCTGAGACTCCAGAAGAGCCTTTAAAAGCAAGCTATACATCAACAGAGATTAATAAAGGTATCGTAACAAAGACACTGGAAGCTGTTGTTGCTGAAGCAATTGGCACTGATGGTGACTATGATGGCTATGTTGCTGTAGAAAAAATAGCTGTTGAGGATCCAGCAACAGACATCGATGAAGAAACTGAAATTGGTGTAGAAGTTAAAGACGCTGAGAAAGATAGCGTAACATATAAGTTCTATGGCAGATTTGAGAAAGACGACAAGATTATTGTTGATCTTGATACAAAGTTGACAAAGACATCTGAAGGCACAAAGGCTACAGTATCTGTAGACTCTAAGGCTGTAACTACTGATGACTTAGTTTTTGCTTCTGTTCTTGGCAAAGGCTTGAAGGCTTCCATCAAGAAGACAGTAGATGTAGCTGAAGAAGAAGTAACAAAGTTGAACAGCAACGGCTTGAAGATTGAAGCTGCTGTTGGCAACTTGCCGAAGGAAATTACATTGAAGATTTCTAAGGGCTTTGAGTTCACAAAGAATAATGATTTGTCCGGAACAGGATACTCTGTTGAAAAAACAGACGACAATGAATTGACAGTAACAGTACTTGGCGATCAGGATGAAATCACAATCAAAGATATCGAAATCGAAGCTACCTCCGCTAAGTCCGGTGCTATTGCAACAATTACAGCAAAGGCTAGCAGCAACGATTCTGCTTCCGTAGAAGTAGCTAAGGTTGTTGATTACAAAGTAAGCCTTTCCGTTGATGAAGATGAAGATCTTCCTGTAATCTACAGCGGCGTTAACGTTGAGAACGATGGTATCACAGATGATTCCGAACACTTGTCCTTGGAAGTAACTGCAGAGGAAACATTCCCCGGCGCTTGGTCCATGAGACAGGGCTTTAACTTCAACCTGCCTGAAGGTGTTTATGTTACAAATGTGGAATTGATTGAGCAGGAAGGCTTAACAATCAATGACAAGGATGCAAGCAATGAGGATGTTTTAGACGCATTTGAAGAAGCTTACAAAGATGGAGATCATAAGAACTTTGAATTTGGTAAGAGAGTATTCGATGACGTAAACGTTGGCTTGAATTCTGACGAAGCGAAAATCGTATTCCAGCTTGAGTTAGTAGCTGATCCTGGTTTTGAAGGCGACGTAGAATTGACATTTGAAGGTTCTTTGGTTGAAACACAGGAAGTAACAATCGCTAAGTTTGTAAAACCTTACACAGTTAAGGCAGAACAGAACGATTTGATCATCGACTACAGAAACACAGCTATCCCTACACCTATCGTAATCACAGAAGCTGAAGAAGGCTTGTGGGAAAAGGGTGCTAAATTCGATTTCATCATCGACAAATCCGATTTACTTGAATTTGAAGATGACGCAACATTTGAAATTGATGAAGATTCCGAACTTGAAGTAAAAGATAGCACAAACAAAGGCACATTGTCCTTCACAGTGAAGGAAGAATCCGATTCCGCTGCAACAGTAACAATCAAAGATATGGAACTGTTCATGCAGAGAAACATCCCTGCAGGCGCATATGATTTGAAACTTGAGACTTCTTTAGCAGCAGCTTATGAAGAACAAGGCTTGTTTGCTCCTGACGAACCAAACACATCTTTCAAGGATCGTGACGAAGATAAAGAATCCTTCGTTGAAGATGTTTGCGATTACAGCACAACTGTAAAAGAAGCATTCGTTAACGTAGTAACCTCCGGTAGAGATCAGGATAACCTGTTCACAACAAAGGTAGTAGTACCTGTTGGCGAATCCTACATCATCGCTGGTGAAACACAGATCACATTGGATACACCTGCTTACATCAGTGCAGATGGTTACACCATGCTTCCTGTAAGAGCAGTATCCAAGGCTCTTGGCGTAGACACAAACAACGTATTGTGGAACGCTGAAACAAGAACAGTAACAATTATGTATGCACAGAGAATCATCTCCATGACTGTTGGTCAGAAGATAGTATATGTAAATGGTTCCGCAATCCCTACATCCGCAGCTCCCGAAATCACAAACGAAAGAACATTCTTACCTTTGAGAGATTTGGGCACAGCTTTGGGCGTAACAAACGTAGCATGGGATGCAACTACAAAGACAGCTACATTGAACTAATTGTAACTGAAAAAACATGAAGGGCTTCGCCTTTCAGTATCCCGAAGGGGCAGACTTAGGTCTGCCCCTTTTTCATAGTTTTTCTAAAAAGGAATCATGAAATATATAAAAAGATTTCATTAAGAAATCCTTAATCCTATGGTATTTTCAAAGAAATATGGTATAATTGGTTTTATTATAAAAGTATATGATTTTGAGGAGGAATACTATGAAAAAAATAGTAGGGCGCACGAAGGGTGTCATTGCCTTGGCACTGGTAGTGTCTCTTTTTGGTACAACCGCATATGGCGCAGAGGCAGCAGAAAAAACCACTACAGTAGAAGAAACTGCTGAAACAGAAGAAACCACTGCAACAGAGGAAACTGCAACAGCAGAAGACAAAGCACCTGTTTTAACCTATGAGGAAGCCTTGGAAAAGGCGAAAAAAAAGAGCATAGACTTATTGAACCTGCAAAAAGCCAACGAGCTTTTGCAAGAAACAAAAGAGGATATTTGGGATGCCGTGGGCACCTTTTCCATCCCCACCTATGACTATCAAAAATGGGTAAATGATGGGGTGCATGCCTATACCTCTGCCATTTACCAAACAGATAGCGGTATGAAGCAAAATAAATACACATCGCAGATTGCAAATCTGGCACTGGAGGCAACATTAAAAAGCACTTTTGCCTCTATTGTAGAGAATGAAGAAAACCTTGCATTTTTGGAGGAGATAAGCGCCGTTGAAAAAACTGTGTATGAACAGGGGCAAGCCAAGCTGAACTTGGGGATGCTCAGCCAGTATAAGCTGAATGAGTTGAAAGCCAAGTATGAGAAAAGCAAAGTAAACGTAAGTCAGTTGGAAAAATCCTTAGACCAGATGTATATAAGCTTGAATAACGTCATTGGGGAGCCTACTGATCAAAAATATACCATAGAATACCCTGCCGAGTTTGAGCCTTATGTTTTACAAGGAAACCTTGAAGCCTATATTAATGCTTCCATTAATAAGGATTACGGTATTTTGTTGAAGGAGCAGGCCGTAGAGGATGCAAAATTTAATCAGAATTATTTGTCTGAATCTACGACCAACGAGACAAATAAGAACAATAAATTTTCCTATGATTCCGCAAAGAGAACTTTGAAGTCTGCAAAAGAGAATAAGGAAATTGCCATTCGGAATGCTTATGTGCAGCTGCAGCAGGCGGAAGACAATTATACCCAGGCAGAGGCGGATTTGGCTTTGGTTCAGGCGGATTTAAAAACGGCAGAGGTAAATTATGCAATTGGTAATGTTACAAAGCTGGTGTTGGATCAGGCGCAGTTGGCCGTTACAGAGAAAGAGCTTGCGTTGCGGAAGCTGTCCCGTGAATATGATATGCAGGTGTTTATGTTTCAAAACCCCAGCTTAATCAGCAGCGGTTCGGGAGCCTCTTCCGGCGAAGAAACAGCGTAAAAAGTTGAATATATGAAATCATTTTGGGCGTCGATAAAGTCGGCGCCTTTTTATTTGGAAAAGAGCCCTATCTGTAGGTATAGATTTTGTCCTTCTTGGAAAAATAAGCAAAAGGAAGGACGGTGGATGGGTATGCAGATTTCAAAGAATCTGTCGGAGAATATGATTGCCATCAAGGAAACTTTTCGTGATTGCGGGGATGTGATCATGCGAGAGTTTGTTGTCGGCTCGGGAAAATCAAGGATTTTTATGATTTTCACAGATAATATTGTAGACAGTGATACCATACATGAGTTTATTATGACCAATTTGATGGGTCTCTATAAAGAATGTGATGAGAGCGGGCTGCTGAAGGTCTTGATGGAGGATATTATCGCCGTCGGAGAAGTGGGTAAAATCGATACCCTGCAGCAGGTGGTCGATGGGGTTTTGCTGGGGGATACGGTGCTGTTTATGGAGGGCAATGAGTTTGCCTTGCAGGTTTCCACCAAGGGTTTTCCCTCCCGGGGGGTAAGCCAAGCCCAAACCGAGGTAGTGGTATTGGGGCCGAAGGATGCCTTTTTAGAGGTCATGGCAACAAATATTGTGTTGATTCGACGGCGCATTCGGGATAGTAATTTGAAACTGAAACGAAAAAAAATTGGAAGAAGAAGTAAGACCGATGTGGCTTTGATGTATATGGAGGATTTGGTGCGGCCGGAGACCTTGCGTATTGTGGAGAAACAGCTGGACCGTATGAATTTGGATGCTATTTTGGATAGCGGCTATGTGGAACAGCTGATGGAAAAGCATTGGTCGTCCCCCTTTCCTCAGCTGCAAATGACGGAACGGCCGGATAAGGCGGCCTCGGCCCTTTTGGAGGGGCGGGTGGTGCTTGTGGTTGATAATACCCCTGTGGTGGTCATGCTGCCCGTTACGCTGAATGTGTTTTTTCAGGCCGCAGAGGATTATTATGACCGTTGGGCAATCATGAGCTTTATCCGAACCATTCGCTATATTGCGGCGATGGTTGCGATTGCCCTGCCTGGGCTGTATATCGCCCTGTCGGTATACCATCCGGAGCTGATTCCTACGGCGCTTGCCATCAAAATTGCCGCCACAAGGCAGAATATTCCCTTTACCGTGGTGGGTGAGGTGGTTATTATGGAACTGGCGTTTGAGCTTCTGCGGGAAGCAGGTATACGATTGCCCTCGCCAGTCAGTTCAACGATTGGTATCGTGGGCGGTATCATCATCGGGTCGGCGGCGGTGGAGGCGGGCATTGTCAGCCCTACGGTGGTCATTGTGTCGGCGCTGACGGGAATTTGCTCTTTTGTCATTCCAAATGTGGCATTGGTTTCGGGGCTAAGGCTTTGCAAATATCTGGCCTTTCTGTTGTCGGCAGTGCTGGGGCTGTTTGGCCTGTGGGTTGCCCTGCTGTTCATATTGGCCCATCTTTGCAGCCTTACGTCTTATGGCATTCCCTTTATGTATCCCTTCTGCTCTGCCTCTGTGAATGATGATGTGGATTGGGAGGATACGGTTTTTCGTATGCCTTTAAATAAAATGAAACGGCGTCCGATTTTTACAAAGCCGTCGGCAAGAGGGCGAAAAGGAGGGGCATAAATGTTTGCGGAGAATCAAAAAATTTCGGTGCGGCAGCTGCAAGTCCTGTTGCTGCTGTATTATTTTGGAACCACAGCCTTATTTTTACCCAGTGATGCGGCGGTGACAGGGGGGAATAGCGGGTGGATTGTAACTATACTTTGGGGTGTTGCCGCCTCGTTTCTGGCGGTGCTTTTTGTTTATTTAGGAGAGAAGCATCCTTCCTATACTGCGGTGGAATGGTATAGAAGGGCTTTTGGAAGGCATCTTGGCACAGTTTTGGCTCTTGGCTTAGGGGGAAAAATAATTTTTGACGGCGCCATGGAATTACGCCTGTTCTGCGATATTATTTCCTCCTCTATGCTGCCCAGAACGCCCCAGTGGCTGATTATTGCCCTGACATTATTTTTGTGTTGTCTGGCGGCCTCTTATGGCATAGAGTGCGCCGCAAGAAGCGGAGAGATCCTATTTTTTGCAGTGCTGATCCCTCTGGTGGTGGTATTGATTTTTGTGGCAATCTCAACAAATTACAATCGTCTTTTACCGGTACAGATGCCGGCCTTTTCCAGCCTGCGGGAGAGTATGCCTTTTTTTGCGCCATTGCTGCAAGGCTTCATGGTGTTTTTGTTTATATTTCCCAGCTTGGAAAAAAGGCGGCATATGAAGCGGCGTATTTGGCTCACTTGTCTGGCGGCCACAGGGCTGATGACGGTTTTGGTTTTTCTATCCTTGGCGGTTTATGGAACAGCGGCTTTGTCTGAAAAATTATTGCCTACGCTGCAAATGATGGAACGGGTCAGCTTTTCCGGCATTTTTTTGGGGAGGCAGGATTTATTTTTGCTTTGGTTTTGGATGGTCACCACTTTTTTGTATGTAACTAGTCTTATTTTTTTCGGGCAGGAGCTTTGTAGCAGGGTGTTTCAAAGCAAAAAAAACAAGCGGAATCTTTGGCTGTTTCTTTTTATTCCCCTGCTATTTGTTGTAGCATTGCTGCCGAAGGATATGGCGGAGGCGTATTGGCTGAGGATACGGGTTACGCCTTGGCTCAGCGGCATATTTTTTGTGGCACTGCCTGTTCTGATGCTTTTTATAGATACAGTCAAAGGGAGGGGCGGACATGAATAAATGGAAGTGGGTTTTTGTAACAGTAATCCCCCTTTTTCTTGCCACAGGGTGCTGGGATAAGAGAGACCCGGAGGATCGGGAATACATGATCACCATGGGGGTAGACAAGTGGGAAAGCGGATATTCCGTTTCCTTTGCCCCGGCAAATACGGAGGAAGGGGAGCCGCAGAAAATGCTGTGCAGAGGCAACACCTTGGCCGATGCCATCGCCGGCAATGACAGCCGAAATTCCAAAAAAACGGAATTGGGGCAGATGAAAATGATTGTGTTTGGGAAAAGTCTTTTGGAGGACAGCGAAAAGCTGCAGTCCTTTTTAGAGGAGCTGAAACGCAGTCAGGAAATTTCAAAAAAAGTGACGGTGTTGGGCACAGATGGAACGGCGGAGGCCTGCATTGATGCTATGCTCAAAGAGGACGACGGCACAGGGCTTTTCCTTTGGGACTTTTATAAAAATACGGCCAAAGAGGTAGGGGTTACAAAAAGCTTAGATATGGATACCTTTTTTACGGAATTGGAGGAACAGAACGGCTCTTGCGTTTTGCCCAGAATACAGCCCATTGAGGAGGGGCTGCATTTGGGGGGCGGCGTGGCATTGTCAGAGTTCAGCCTTGCGGCCTTTTTCAGTGATCAGGAGGAGCAAGGGTATTTGTTTTTGGTGGGGGAAGCTGAGGGTGCCGTGCTGGAGGCGGATGACGGCGGCAAGAAAATCCCCCTGCGTATTGCACGAAGCCGTGCGAAATATAAGTTTGAAACAGAGGACGGGAAAACGGTATGCCACATACGCTTGCGCCTATACGGTGAGCTGTTGGGCAGTGCTAATACAGATGCCTTTACGGAGGAAGGGGCAAAAGAAATGGAAAACCTCTTTACCGAGATCATAAAAGAAAAGGTTGAGAATACAATAAAGATAGCCCAAGAAAAGGAAACGGCGGAATTTTTGGGCTTGGCGGTGCGTCTGCGGCAGAAAAACCTCGACGATTCCGGAAATTTTTGGGAGGAGGTCACAATCTCTATCGAGCCCAGCCTGAAGATTAGAGACACAGGAAGAATCCGATAAAAACACGGCTCAAAAGGATTTAGCTGCACACCCGTATTCTTTTTGCCCTCTTTGGAATAAAAACCGAAAAAAAAGGAAATCATTCCCTTAACGAAGAAAAAAAGGGTGAGAGTATGGGAAGAGTAAACCAATGGAAAGATCTAGTGATTAAGCTGTGGAAAAAAGAAAAATGGTATTGGTGTGCCGCTGTTGTCATTGGTATTGCCCTCACTGCCGCTTTTGGTGCACAATGGACAAAGGGGTATTCTCAAATGATCCAAGGGGGAATTTCTGCCAAGGTGGTTCGGTTTCATGTGTTGGCAAATAGCGATTCCGATGAGGATCAGGCCTTGAAGCTGCAGGTGCGGGATCAAGTGTTAAAGGAATATGGGGAAATTTTATCCGCTTGCGAAAGCAAGGAGGAGACCTTGGCGGCCTTGGCGGCAGCACAGACGGAAATTTGTAAAACGGCGCAAAGGGTGATTCTTGCCCAAGGGTATGATTACCCTGTAAGCGTATCCTTGGTACGAGAGGAATTTCCCTTTAAGCGGTATGATGATTTGATTTTTCCTGCCGGTGTTTATGATGCTTTGCGTATAGAAATCGGCCGGGCCGGAGGACAAAATTGGTGGTGCGTCCTGTATCCCCAAATGTGTTACGTGGATGCAGCTTGGGGATTTTCCACCCAAGAAAGCCATCAAAGGCTGGAAAATACATTAACCGAGGAGGAGTTTTTGATTGTATCCTCTTTGGAGCAGGAGAAAGTGACACCCAAAATAAAATTCAAGGTTGTGGAATGGTGGCAAGAGCAGAAATAGCCGGGGGCAGTCGAAGGGAAAACGGCGTGAAATGGAAAAAGCGGATATCCTGTGAAGGGTATATCTGCTTTTTTGTGCTGTTTTTATGCGCTTTCTGAAAGATATTTCCAAGTGCCTTAGCCAAAGGTAACGATGAACTTCCCCATAATTAAAAAGATGAGCAGAATATGCAAAATTGCAGTGATGGTAAAAACCAGAACAAAGTCTAAATGGCGTGTTTTATGGCGCTTAAAAATCATAGCCAACAAACCGCCAAGGCCACCGCCCAAAACTGCCATGAGATAAAAATTTTTTTCGGGGATGCGGCGTTTTTGGTTGATTGCCGCCCGCTTATCAAAGGCCATTGTGCCGTAAATAATTAAATTAATCAGTACATAGTAGCCTAACAGTATGGCAAAGGCCATACTGTTAAAATGCATCTGCTTCATACCCTTATCTCACCACATTTCTCCAGTCTAAATCCCCTCTATCCAGTGCAAGCAAAAGCACCTCGGCCGTTGCCAAATTGGTGGCAACAGGAATATTGTGCATATCACACAAACGGAATATGGAATTAATTTCCGCCTCATAATCTTGGGGAGACACAGGGTCTCTCAAAAATATCATTACGTCGATATCGTTATTTACAATTTGCGCACCCATCTGCTGCTGCCCGCCTAAGCGGCTGGAGAGGTATTTATGCACAACCAAATTGGCAGCCTCCTCCACAAGGCGGCCCGTAGTTCCTGTTGCATAAATGTCGTGTTTACAAAGAATATGACGATAGGCAATACAAAGATTTTCCATTAATTTCTTTTTATTATCATGGGCGATCAAACCGATATTCATAACAATCCTCCCTCAAACAATGATTTTGTTTCTTTTTTTCTTATGTTTAATACAAGGCCCACAGCAACCATGTTAGCCCACATGGAGCTGCCGCCGTAGCTGACAAAAGGCAGGGACATCCCAGTATTCGGCAGGATTCCCAAGGCAACACCGGCGTTAACGAAGGTTTGAAATGCAAACATTCCGGCAACGCCCGCCACCACAAGCTGACTAAATAAATTTCTGGATGATATTGCTATTACTATACAACGAAAAACGATAAAAAGCAAGACTCCCAGAATAAATATACAGCCGATAAACCCAAATTCTTCACCGATAACAGAAAAAATAAAGTCATTATGGGGCTCGGGAAGGTAGCTTAATTGGTTCAGCGTTCCGCTGAAAAGCCCTTGTCCGGTAAACTGCCCGGAGCCGATGGCACTGATGGATTTTTCTGTCTGATAATAAAGGCTTGCATCTCTTTTCGGATCAACGAAGGAGAGGATACGGTTAAATTGATGGGGCTCGAAGATTTTATCCATAATCAGCGGTGCTTCCCTTGCCACATCCCATAAAATGAAAGCAATCATGGGCACCGCAATAATGAGCACATTTCGGATGAAGCTATAGCTGAGCCCTGCCACAAAAAGCTGAATGCAGAAAATGGCGATTAACACCATGCTGGCGGAAAGGGCAGGCTGCTTCTGTATTAATATAATCGGAATCATAATATATACACACAAAAAAGCCAAAAAAGAAAAGTTATTTATTTTGTGATAATGTAGGCTGATGACCCGCGCCAGGCAGAGAATCAGCATAATTTTGGCAAACTCCGAGGGCTGTATAGTCAAGGGGCCGATGGCAATCCACCGCACCGCACCCTTTGCCCCCGTGCCGATTAAAAGCACGGCGATCAGCAGAAGCAGATTGATGCAATAAATGGGAATATGAAATTGAGCAAAATATTCATAGTCAATGTTTGCCGCAATCCCCATCAGAAAAATGCCAATCACAAAAAAAACACCTTGCTTTGCCACAAAGGTCGTGCTTTCCCCAAGGTTCACATGGGTGGCACTGGCAATTGCAACAAGGCCAAATAGGGTGAGTATGGTAACCGCGCCTAAAAGCAGCAAATCAAAATTTTGAAGATATTTTTTCCATTCCATGAATCCATTTCCTCCAACCGGGTAATGCCCGCCTTGATGATACAAGGAGAGCCGAGGGAACAAGCGCTGTCTCCTTCTCGGCTCTCCGGCTGTATTTAATCCTGCACCTTGCGCATACTCTTGATGGGAATATTGGCATAAAGCACAGGAACAGTTCCGTTATTTTCTTCGGACTGGGTCTGGGTAATTTGAATATCCAGCTCTTCCTCGTCAATCTCCATATAGTTTGAGATGACCTTAATGATGTCTGTCTTTAACATTTCAAGAACCTGGGAGGAACAGTTTACCCTATCGTGAACCAGAACAAGTTTTAATCTATCTTTCGCAACACTGCCGGAAGGCGGTGCATTTTTCTTTTTAAAGAAGCTAAAGAAATCCATAGGGACACATCCTTTCGTTTGAATAGTAAGTTTTAATGACGGAAAAGGCCCTTTAACTTTTCCAAAAAGCTTACAGGCTGTTCTTCAAAGGACATAAGGGGAATCTCCTGCCCGATCAGACGCTGTACAATATTACGATAGGCTTGTCCCGCTCTGGATTCCTGATTGGTTACGGCAGGCTCCCCTTTGTTTGTGGCAATTACAATTGTCTCATCATCGGGCACAACACCAAGAATATCCACAGCCAAAATTTCTGTCACATCCTCAATGTTCATCATATCGCCTCTTTGTACCAAATCAATGCGTAAGCGGTTGAGAATGAGCATGGGGTTATTCAGCCCATTTGCCTCCAGAAGGCCGATAATACGGTCGGCATCCCGCACGGCGGAAACCTCGGGTGTGGTTACAACCGCGGCTCTGTCGGCACCGGCAATGGCATTTTTAAAGCCCTGTTCAATGCCGGCGGGGCAGTCGATGATAATGAAGTCAAAGCCTTCCTCCTTCAAGCCTTCGCAAAGCTTTTGCATCTGCTCCGGAGAAACGGCGTCCTTATCTCGGGTTTGTGCCGCCGGTAAAAGAAAAAGACCGTCATAACGCTTATCCTTAATTAAGGCTTGCTTTAAGCGGCAGTTCCCCTCTACAACATCTACCAGGTCATATACGATTCTATTTTCCAAGCCCATAACAACATCAAGGTTGCGCAGACCGATATCAGCATCAACTAAAGCAACTTTTTTACCCAATACCGCTAAACCGCAGCCAAGGTTTGCGCTTGTAGTTGTTTTTCCCACACCACCCTTACCACTGGTGATTACGATTACTTCACTCATTTATGTTCCTCCTAATCCAGAAGTCAAATTTTCTTTCCCTGTCATAAATCCTATAGGGAATCATGTATATACTACTATATTAACAAAAAATAGCAAGATTTGCATCCATTTTTTTTAGTAAAAACAGAAAAAAATTTCTATATTACGACAGCGCCATGACGAAAATTTGCCCTTCTTGTACAAAAGCGTACTCTGGGGACTTAGGCCCCCGCTTATTTTCCTCGGGGAATCTAGTAATAATGTCCCCGATGCGCAGCTGCACCGGTGCCATATAAACGGCTGTGATGAATGCTTCCGTCATTCCGTTGCATCCGGCATGGGCCATGCCCTTCAGATGGCCCAGAACAATAATGTTTCCTGTGGCCTTCAGCTCTGCCCCCGGGTTTACATCCCCGATGAGCACAATGCTTCCGTCGAACTCGATTTTTTGGCCGTTACGCAGGGAACCTTTATGAAACTTCGTGAGGTTATGAGGTGCCATTTCTTTTTCCAAGAGGGTCGTCAGCTGAACAAGCTCATTGTTTTCCGTTTTTAGGAAAGTGATTTCCATTGTTGTGTGTTCTGTTATGATATGAAGCAATTTTTGCTCTTCTTCCTCGGAAAAGGTACGGCCCTTAAAAGCTAGAGAGGTCTTTACGTTATCGAAAAACTTCCCTGCCTCCTGCACCTTTTTTTCCAATTGCTCACAAAGAACATCAAAGGGCGCATCTGCATGAAACAGAATGGTGACACCGTCTTTTGTTCCTTTAAATATAACATAGTTCTCTAAATTCATAATACCCTCCTGTGTTATTCCGTGAAAGCAGTCTGTAAATTGGTATTTTCGGGAGTATAGTCTAACCCAAGGTACTCCGTAATAATGGCTTTTGTAATCTCGGGGGCGGGAGAGCCGCTACCTTCGCCAAAGGGAATTAAAACGGTAATGGCGATCTGGGGATCCTCGTAAGGGGCAAAGCAAACCAGCCAGGTATGGGAGCTTCTGTTTTTGTCCTCCTCGGCAGTGCCGGACTTGACAGCCACCTTTACCGGGAAATTACTGAAGGAGTGGCGCAGTGTGCCTCGGCGCCCGGTGCCCACCTGATACATTCCCTGATATACCTTTTCCAGGTTTTCTTCTTGAAAGGCCTTTACGTTTTCCACGATTTCATCGGTACGGTAATATAAAGAGCCGTCGGGATTTTGTAAATGGCTGATCATATGCAGGCGGTACAGTGTGCCGCCGTTTGCCAAGGTGGAAATATATTTTGTAATTTGTGCCGGGGTATAGCTGTTTACCGACTGTCCGATGGCGGCACGAATGGTATCACCGTCCGTCCAACGGGTCTGGCTTGTGGTTGCGTCGGGGTTAAGGGTTTTAACAATGCGCTCCTTGTAATAAGGAGAGGCCATGGTGGGTGCATATTCATCCAGCTCAAGCCCTGTGAGGGAGTTTAAGCCGAAATCCGCCATATATTCGTTTAATGTGGTAATTCCCTGCTCAGTGGCGCTGTTTTTTGCATTGCCCAAGCGAAAGGCCACCTCATAGAAGAAATAGTTGCAGGATACCTCTAATGCAGTGGTGATGTCCACCATGCCGTGGGTGCCGCCGTTGTTGCTGTACAGCCAGCAGCGGGCATAGGGGGTACCTGCATCCTTAAAGATGCCTCCGTCACGAATATAGGTGCTGGTGGAGATGGCACCGGTTTCCAAGCCTGCTAAGGCCGTCACCATTTTAAAGGTGGAGCCGGGGGCTTTTTTTTGCTTGAGAGGACGGTTGACCAAGGGGGTATTGCCGTCCTGCAGAAGGTCATTATAATAGCTGTTGTTAAACGTATTCACAAGCTCGTTGTTGTCATAGGAGGGATAGGAAACACTGGCCAAAACCTCGCCTGTTCCCACCCTTGTAACGAAAACAGAACCGGTGCAGGGATCCAGCGCCGTATCTGCCGGGCTGAATTCACCGCTGTTCAGCTTGTTTAAAACCATGGTCAAGGGGGCGATCTGCCCGTTTTGCAGTGCCGCCTTTTCCTCCTCTGTGGCGGTCATGGTGCCTTGCTCAATGGCAAGCATCAAAGCCTCTCTGGAAGGAAGGGAGCCTTTTGTTACGCTTTCCTGCAAATATGTCTGCACTTGGGCAACGGCATCCTCATCATCTTTGTTAAAATCCGGAGTTTTCGTAAGAAAGCGTTCGTATACCTGCTTTTGCACACCGTCCATGGCTTTCATCAGCTTTGATGCGGAAATATGGTTTGCTTTGATCATTGCAATAAACATATCCGTAATGGAAACAGAGTTTTTACTGGAATAGGTTAAATTGCTGATGACGGCTTTCCGCAGCTCTGATTCCAATGCGTCATAGGCAACCTTTTGCAGCTGGCTGTCCAAGGTCAGGAAGATATCCCTTCCCGGGGTAGGGTCTGTAGCATCGATAACGCTCATGCGGCGGCCCTGATTATCTACTTCAATGGAAACCTTGCCATCGGTGCCGTTTAATTGCCGTTCATAAAGTTTTTCAATGCCCGTTTGTCCCACAATATCCGTCTGGGAATAAATGGCGTTGCCCATTTCGTCCTTATCGTCTTTATAGAGGACATAATCGGCCTCGGTCATTTGGCGGATGTAGCCAAGAATGTGGGAGAAATATTCGCCTTGGGGGTATTCCCGCAGGGAGACGGTATCCACCAGTACATTGGGGAAAATATCTTGGTTTTCTTCCACATAAGCCAAGGTTTTATCGCTGATATTTGTGGCAACGGTAACGGATTTATACTGCTGATAGCGCTGCAGATAAAGGGAATAACGAATCCCCACGGTATTTCTCACAATATCTGTGGGCAAGCCCTCGGGCAGGCCGAAATAATCCCTTAAATACTCCAGAGTTTCCAAAGAATCGTACTTCAATTCCTCTCCCTGCATACCCATGCCTTCCTTCCAGGCTTCCTCTCGGGTCTGGTTTTCATTGAATTGCAGGGCATAGGGATATTCCCGTGACAAGGGAAGCTCATCAGAAAGGGTTTCGCCGTTTTCCACCAGCTTTAGGGCCAAGGTCAGGGCCATAATGCTTTTGTCGCTTAAGGAAAGGGAATAGGAAACATAAGCGCGTTTTTGGGCGGAGGTATAGACCTCCGGCACATGGTATTTTTCAAATAAATACACAAGGCATTCTCCGGCGGTGGCATTTTTCATATCCTCGGGAAAGCCTAGGGATTCCTTCCATGCCTTCTCTGCCTTTTCCTGCTCCCGCTCTGTGCCTTCAAACACAAAGGAATAGGGTGTCTCCGGGGAGATGGGCAGGGTATCCTGAGGGGTTGTGCCTTTTTCCCATAAGCCATTGGCCAGTTCCAAAAGCAGGCTGTCTTTATAGGAGGACAAATCCAAGGTAATGCTGTCATCAATCTGCACAGAATAAGCAACGGTGTTGGTGGCCAAGGGTCTGCCGTAGCGGTCATAAATATTTCCCCGGGGTGCGGGAACATTCACGCTTTTGGAAACGCTGGCGGTGATGGAAGCATCATACTCCTCTCCGTGGATAATCTGTAAGGAGAATAGACGCAGCACCAATATGAAAAAAAGCGCAACGGTACCGCAGAGCAGTACGAAAATTCTGCTTTTACATAATTCACAAAAGTGATCCAAGTAATGTCTCATCAGTTCCTCCTATTGCAACAGACAATTTTTCAAGGGATTTCACCCCGAGAGGTATCACCCCGAGAGGTATCACCCTGCGGGATTTCATCCCAAAGCCCGGCCATTCCGGGAGAATGCTCTAAAAAAGATGGTATTTATATTTTTCCTTCAGCTCCAGCCACTCGTTGATACCAAACAGGATGCGGTAAATGGGCACTGTAACAACTGCGGTGTATACAATGGTGGGGAGAAAAATTTTGAACAGGAAAAACAAAAGATTGCCGTCCTTGCGCAACAGCAATTCTGCGAAAAAATGGCTGAATTCAAAAATTCCCGCCGCCATGGTGCAAAAAATAATGGGGAGCAGGTAGTTTTCCCGATAAAAATTTTTTTGGCCTTTTCCGGTAAAATAGCTGATACCAAGAAAAAGCAAGACATAAAAGCCTTTTGCGGTAGCAAAAAAAATATCGAACAGCAGCCCTGTGCATATCCCTGCAATACAGCCTTCCTTGCTGCCCCGCAAAAGGGCGTAAGAAACAACAATAACCAGCGCCGTATTGGGGAAGATGCCCTGAATTGCCAGATACTGAAACAGGGTTGTCTGCAATATGAAATTAAGCAACACCATACCAGTGGTAACTAGAATTCTCAAGGGGAGGCCTCCGTCGTATTTTTATCAATGACTAAAAGTGTGCCCAAATGCTTCAAATCTACAAAGGGCTCTATCACTGCGTATTTTGTAAGCCCGTTGCCGTCAGTCTCAATTTTCGTCACCTTGCCGATGGAAAGCCCTTCGGGGTAAATTTCGGAAAGCTGAGAGGTAACAATTTCGTCGCCTACGGCAATCTGCGCCTCTGCGTCGATATATTCCATTTTACAAAGCCCGTTGTTCATTAAGGTATAATCCCCTTTCACAACGCCCAAATCCCCTGTGCGCAGGCTCATGGCGGGAACTGCACTGCGGCTGTCCAGTATGGACTGAGCCTTGGAATAGCCGTGGCCGCTTTCTAAAATTTTGCCCACAACGCCGCCGGAGGAAATGAGGATCATATTCGCCGATACCTCGTCGCCGGTGCCTTTATCTATGGTAAAGGTGTTGTACCAAACGCCGGGATTTTTTGCGATAATTTTTGTTCCGGTGCTTTTGTACTCCGGATATTTTTGAGAAATTTTCAGCAGGGCGGATAATGTTTCGTTCTCCTTCTCATACTGGGCAAGGCGCTTTGTTTCGTCCTGCAGCTTTGCCAATTCCTCTTTCAGCTGTGCGTTTTCCTCAAGAAGGACAGATTTATCCTTGGCAGACTTCCCCGTGCTTTCCACCCAGCTGCCAATGCCTGTGGTAATATCCTGAAAGGGCGTAACAACAAAGCCTATGACGCTTTCCAGCGCAGAGGCATTCAAGTTTTTACCGCCGGCAAATAAAGCAACGGCAGTAATCAGGATTGCAAAAACAGCAATGATTTTCTTTTTATGTTCTTCCCAAAATTGAATCAAAGTAAAACGCTCCTTCAAGGTGGGGGATGCACTTCAGTTTTCTGTTAAAAGAGTGCTTTTCTGGGAGAGATCAGCACAGATTTCAATGTATCAATGTGTTCCAAAACAAGGCCTGTACCCATGGCCACACAATTTAACGGCTCGTTGGCAATATGAACGGGCATTCCGGTTTCGGCACAAATCAATTTATCAAGCCCGCGTAGCAGGGCGCCGCCGCCGGTTAATGTAATGCCCAGCTCCATAATATCCGAGGCCAACTCCGGCGGGGTTGCCTCTAAGGTTTGTTTGATGGTTTCAATGACAGAGTCCATAGGTTCGGACAAGGCCTCACGGATATGGACAGAGGTGATTTCAATGGTTTTTGGTAACCCGCTGATCAAATCCCGGCCGCGGATTTCCATAATCTCTTCTTTTTCCAAAGGATAGGCGGAACCGATGGTGATTTTGATTTCCTCCGCTGTACGCTCGCCGATGGCCAGATTAAATTCTTTTTTAATGAAATTTACAATGGCGTTGTCCAAGGAATCACCTGCCACACGCAGGGAGGTGCTGGTTACGATGCCGCCCAGGGAGATGACTGCCACTTCGCTGGTGCCGCCGCCAATATCTACCACCATGCTTCCTGTAGGGTCTGCAATAGGCAAGCCTGCGCCGATGGAAGCGGCCATGGGTTCCTCAATCAAATAAGTATCCTTGTCCTTCGAGCCGGCGGCAATGGCAGCCTCCAAAACGGCTCTTTTTTCTACCTCGGTAACACCGGAGGGTACGCAAATCACAATGCGTGGCTTTGGCCCAAACATAGAACGAACGTAAGCTTTATTAATAAAATAGCGCAGCATGGCTTGTGTTACATCGAAGTCGGCAATGACGCCATCCTTCATAGGGCGAATGGCAATGATATTTCCGGGTGTACGTCCGATCATTTCTTTTGCCTCATTCCCAACGGCAAGGACCTCCTTGGTTTGGGTGTTGATGGCAACAACAGAGGGTTCATTTACAATAATCCCCTTTTCTTTCATATACACCAGTGTGTTGGCGGTACCGAGGTCGATACCCATATCCTTTGAAAACATTTTCAAGCCCCTTTCTTATAGGAAAAATTCTGTTTTGTACAGAATTTAGCATCAGCACAAATAAACTTCTTAATCAAAGCTTTATATTTTATCATACCTCTTTTTCGCTGTCTTTTCAATAAAAACCGCCTGCCATTTTATCTAAAAAAATAGGATTTATCTGCTGTAAAAATGACAGAAAAAAAGCCGCCAGGCGGCTCAGACTGTAGATAAACAAATTATCTATAGCGGAGAGGTCTGGAAAACCAATGGTTTTCCACGCTTCATTCCTTTGAGAAATTCATATCTATACACCGCAAAAGCCTCTATGGCAAGGGCTTGTACGTCACATTTTGCACGAAATTTTGTTATCCGGAAAAGACGATTCTTTCCAAAGGTCTCTTCCAAAAATAATGGTATACAGAGGCTGTGAAATTATAGCTTGCGGTATGCAAAAATTGCCAAGATCATACCGATAATGCCTGCAATGGTAAATCGAATGGTGCATCCAAACTGAATGTTCAGCACGCCAATGTCGAGGACAAGGGGTGTGGAAATCCCGAATTCACTGCCATAGGCCAACCAGCTAAAAGCAGGCATGCCGGAAAAAAGGCTTCCGATAAAGCCGCCCAATACAATGCCGGCCAAAAGAAATAAAATGAATATCCATACATTTTGTAATTGCCCCTTCAAAATTTCTGCCTCCTCACCTGCAGCATCGTGCTTACGGCACTTTTTTCAATCTACCAACCAATGCAATATAGTATAGCATATTTGTAAAAGGGGGTAAAGGGAACAAAAAATAAAAATCAATTAAAAAAAGGGGTGCAATAAACGCATAGTTTTTTGGCACCCCTTAGGTATTGCAAATTTAATTATTTTTTCGGAAGAATACAAGCAAATTTTGCTTAAGTTTTTTCCAATGCTGGTGTTTGTTCTGAGGATCCGTTTTAAGTCAATCTTAAAAAGAAGCAGGCCGGGTTCTTCCTAAAAAGGGGTAGACCAAATATTTGCTTATAATTATACTAGAAAAAATGATCAATACCCATATCCAAATCATAGAAATCCCTTCTCTTTATCTGCTTAATGATTTCTGATAGATTGTACACCATATAAAGTTCCGCCTAAGTAGTATTCTTTATATTTAGAATCCTTATAATATTCAGTCTTGGTTTTAAAATACTATTTTAATGTGCTGGAACCTAGATCAGGGGTTCCATTCGACCATTAGTTTTTTTGATGTATAAGGTTCTGGTGCGATTGCTGTATCATCAAAATGCCAAGATTCATAATAAGCCATAGGAGTAATCGCCGCGCTAGAGGCTGTTTGGGAAATTGTTGAAATGGTAACCAATTTTCCACCTAAATATATATCTTGGCTTGGTGTAATTAAAATAATTATTCAATATTATTCAAAATCCTCCAAAATTTTTTTTGGGGGAGAGTTGTTTGTAAATTTAGCATGATGAAATGGAACTTAAAAAAGTGCCTTGTCATATGGTATATAAACTCACAGGAAAAGGCACCTTTAAAATAGCAATATTTACTTAGTTTTTGGGTCTCACTGCGCAGATTTTTCTGCCGCTGCCGCCGGTGCAGCCGCCTGAACAGGAGGTGCCGGCTTCTTGCCTGTAATTGTGCCCTTCGGACACTTGTTTGCACAAATGCCGCAGGCTTTACACTTGTCATAGTCAATTACAGCAAGGTTGTCGATTACATGAATTGCGTCGAACGGACAATTCTTTTCACAAATTTTACATGCAATACAGCCAACGGAGCAAACCTGCATTACGTTTTTGCCAATGTCCTTGGAGGAACACTTTACTTTAATCTTGTTCTTTGCGGGAAGAAGCTCAATGATATGCTTGGGGCAGGCGGATACGCACTGGCCGCAGGCAACACATTTATCCTTATCCACAACGGCAATACCATCTTGAATCTCAATGGCATCAAAAGCACAAGCTTTTTTGCAGCTTCCAAGGCCTAAGCAGGCATAAGAGCAGCTTCTGGAGCCGCCGGCAGCCAACTGTACAGCCATGTTGCAGTCCTCAATGCCAAAGTATTCATATTTGTCTTTGGCTTTTTCACAAGTACCGCCGCACTTTACAAAAGCGGCAACCGGTGCACCGGAAGAAGCCTCAACACCCATAATAGCCGCAACTTTTTCTGCTACCGCAGCACCGCCAACGGGACAACCGTTTACAGGTGCATTTCCAGAAGCAATTGCTGCCGCAAGACCGCCGCAGCCGGGGAACCCGCAGCCGCCACAGTTTGCACCGGGGAGAACCTCTAAAATCTCGCCCAATTTGGGGTCTTCTTCAACCTTGAAGACCTCGCCGGCGATGCCAAGGCCTGCGCCAAAAACAACACCGAGTCCACCGATACTAAGGATCGGAAATAAAATATTAGAAACGTCCATCTTTGTCACCCTCCCTGCATTAAAGTTTGATCAAGCCGGAGAAGCCTAAGAATGCAATGGACATAAGACCTGCTGTAAGCAGAGCTAAAGGGAATCCATCGAAGGCCTTCGGTGTATCATTGTCTGCGATTCTTTCACGAATACCGGCAAACAGAATAATTGCCAAAGCAAAGCCTGTTGCACCGCCAAAGCCGTTTAATACGGATTCGATGAAATTATATTCTTTCTGCATATTCAAAACGGCAACACCCAAAACGGCACAGTTTGTTGTAATCAAAGGAAGGAATACGCCCAACGCCTGATACAGGGCGGGTGCAGCTTTCTTTAAGAACATTTCTACAAACTGTACGAGGGATGCGATAACCAAAATGAACGCAATGTTATACAAATAAGTGATTTCCAAGGGCACCAGAATAAGCTCATACACAAGCCATGCTGCTGCTGCTGCCAAGGACATAACGAAAATAACGGCGACGCCCATGCCTGTTGCTGTTTCCAATTTTTTAGAAACACCGAGGAAGGGGCAGATACCTAAGAATTGGGACAAAACGTAGTTGTTTACGAAAATCCCGGCCAAAACCAATAAGATTAGATTCATTTAATTTCCCCTCCTTCTCAAGCTTTTTTCTTATTTCTAAAATGGTTTAAAGCAGCCATTAAGCAACCCAAGGTAAAGAACGCACCGGGCGCCATAACGAACAATAATGTTCTTGGGAATGCCTCAGGCAGAATGGTGTAATCAAACAGTGTGCCTGCACCGATGAATTCACGCACCAAACCCAAAACACCCAAAGCGATTGTAAAGCCAAGACCCATACCGATACCGTCGCAAATAGAAGCGAAAGGACCGTTTTTGAAAGCAAAGGCTTCTGCTCTTGCAAGAATAATACAGTTAACAACGATCAAGGGGATATAAAGCCCCAAGGATGCGTTCAGTGCGGGCAAATAAGCTTTTAACAAAAATTCGATTACCGTTACGAATGCAGCGATAACGACGATAAAGCAAGGAATTCTTACTTTATCGGGAATAACCTTTCTCAGCAAAGAGATGAAAAGGTTTGCAAAAATCAAAACCGCTGCGGTGGAAAGACCCATGCCGATGCCGTTTACTGCGGAGCTTGTTACAGCCAAGGTAGGGCACATACCGATTACCTGTACAAAGGTAGGGTTTTCATCAATAATACCGTTCTTAATTATTTTTAATGGGTTAGCCATTAGTAAGCACCTCCGTTCGCAGCAAACCATTCCAAAGCATCATTTGCGCCGTTTGCCACAGCTCTGGAAGTGATTGTGGAGCTTGTAATAGGAACAACTTCGCCGCCATCCTTTGTTACGGCAAGGGAGCCGGACATACCGGTAAATTGCTCATAGAAGGAAGGATCGGTGGATTTTGCACCTAAGCCCGGAGTTTCAGAGTGCTTTGTAACACGAAGGCCTGTGATCACACCGTCTGCATCAATACCAACCATGGTATCTACAGTACCGCCGAAACCACTAGGTGCGGCAGTCATAACAAAGCCGCCGTTGTCTGCTTTATAAACAGCCGTTAAGGAGCCGCTTAATTCCGCATCCTCAATTTCTTCAAAAGAGGCCGCCTCGGGCATAACTGCCTTCATGGAGGCAGCTCTTGTCTGCTCCTCCTGTACTCTGATGGGCTCTGCGGTAACAGCCTCAACTGCACCTAAAGCCGCCGCAGCAACACCGGCGATAATTAGCAATATTACAGCAGGTCTTACAACTTCTTTCATGTTCATGCTTTTTTCGCCTCCTTTACTTTAGGCAATGCACCGAATATGGTAGGCTCGGTGAATCTTTCAATCAGAGGTACAGTAAGGTTCATAATCAGGATAGAGTAGGATACACCCTCGGGATACCCGCCGAAAATTCTGATTAAAGTCGTAAGTAAACCACAGCCGAGGGCGAAAATAACTTGACCCTTTGCCGTTACAGGGGAGGATGCATAATCTGTTGCCATAAAGAAAGCACCAAGCATCAAGCCGCCTGCAAAAATTTCATAGAAAGGTACGCGCAAACCGTCTCTGCCGATCAAAGCCGTCAGTACAAAAACGGTAGCGATGTAAATTACGGGAATCTTCCAGCTGATTATATGCTTTGCAAGCAGGTAGATCCCTCCGATGATCAATGCGATGGCACAGGTTTCACCAAGGCAGCCGCCCACACGGCCAATCAAAACATCCGTAAGGGTTGCATTGGGCATTGCACCGATTTTTAATGTGGACAAAGGTGTTGCAACAGCAATGGCATCCACGCCGAAGTTGCCTGCACTTGTCCAAGAGGTCATTTCGGTGGGGTAGGAAGCCAATAAGAACGCTCTGCCGGCTAAAGCAGGGTTGATAAAGTTCTGACCCAAGCCGCCGAAAAGCTGTTTTGCAAATATAATTGCAAATGCACTGCCCACAACGGCCACCCAAACAGGCGCTGCGGCAGGTAAGTTCATTGCCAAAAGTAAACCTGTTACAACAGCACTCAAATCGCTGATTGTAATAGGTTTTTTCAGTAATTTTTGATAAAGCCATTCAAAGAAAACAGCGGAAACAATGGCAGCTACCATTAATATCAGTGCTTTCAATCCGAAGTAGAAAATGCCCATCACGGAAGCAGGAACCAAAGCAATAATTACATCACGCATGATGCTCTGAATGGATTCCTTTGAACGAACGTGAGGGGTACCGGATACTACAAAATTAGACATATTTTATTCTCCCCCTTCTTAGTTCTTTCCCGCATAAGGCGTAACTTCTGCTTTTGCTTTTGCCGCAGCTTCCGCTTTCGCTCTTGCCGCCGCAGCCGCCGCAGCTTTTTTGCCTGCTTCAATTTTCTTAAGTGCACGAATGGACTGGGCCAGCTGACGCTTTGCAGGGCACTCGAAGGAGCAGCTTCCGCACTCAATACAATCCAAACCGTGGTGAAGCACAAAGCCTTCGCCGTCGCCTTTTAATGCCAATGCGTTCAGCATAAAAGGCATAAGGCCCATTGGACAGTGGTCTACGCACTTTCCGCAGCGGATACAGTTTCTTTCCTCGGGAATGTATGCCTCTTCTTTTGTGAAGCAAAGCAAACCGGAGGTTGTTTTTACGGATGCCACATCCAAAGTATAAAGAGTAGGTCCCATCATGGGGCCGCCGGCAATGAGCTTTACAGGAGGGTTTTCCTCGTTAAAGCCGCCGATGGCATCAACCAAATCCCGCAGGGTCATGCCGATGCGGATTTTGTAGTTTCCGGGGTTTTTGATGCCCTTTGCGGAAACGGTTACCACTCTTCTCATCAAGGGTCTGCCTTTTACAATGGCTCTTTCGATGGCAAGCACGGTATCCACGTTGTCAACGATACAGCCTGCACTTGCGGGCAGAGCGCCGGATTTTACTTCTCTGTTTGTCACAGCATAAATCAAGTGCTTTTCAGAACCCTGAGGGAACTTTGTTACCAGGGGCTGCACCATGATATTGCTGACACCTTCACAAGCCTTTGTCATTGCTTCAATGGCCTTGGGCTTGTTCATCTCGATGCCGATGACGCCCTTTGCATTGGGATGCAGTTTCAGCATGATCTGCAGGCCTGTTACAATACGTGCGGATTCTTCCAGCATCAAGCGGTAGTCGCAGGTAAGGTAGGGCTCGCACTCAGCCGCATTGATCAAAATATAATCAATGGGGTTGTCCTTCGGCGGGTTCAGTTTTACATGGGTAGGGAAACCGGCACCACCCAAACCAACGACACCTGCATTTTTAATTGCCGCAAGAATTTCTTCGTTGGTCATTTTGGTGTAGTCTTTGCCCTGATTCAGCCCTTCGATTTCTTCCATTTTAGCGTCGTTTTTCACAACGATGGATTTTACCATGGTACCGCCGGGAACGAGCATAGGACGGATGTCCACAACCTCGCCGGATACGCTGGCAAATATCGGAGAAGACATGAATGCAGGTGACTCTGCGATTTTCTGCCCTACCTTCACATGATCACCAACGGCAACCAGAGGCTCGCAGGGAGCACCGATGTGCTGGCTCATGGGGTAGAACAACTCAGAGTTTTCCTTTGGGAGTATCACCTGAATAGGCTGCTCTGCGGACAGAGCTTTTCCATCAGGCGGATGAACTCCACGTTTGAACGTTAAAGCTTGCATATTATCCCCCTCTGTCAAGTGTGTTTTGCGCTTGGGAAGCGCGAAGATTAGTTATACCTTTATGAAATGATAGAACTATACATACAACAGCAGTATTTTAATACAAAAATGATGTTTTCACAACATATTTGCAAAAAAAACTATAAAACATATTTTTTTTAGTGAAAAAAGGATGGGAAACATCGATTCACGTCATTTTGTATGCATAGTTAGATAAGCATACCATCAGTTTGTATGCTAAATAATAATCCTACTTTAGTTTACTATTTTTATCTAAAATTGTAAATGATAATATATTACCATAATTAAGGGGACAACCCTTCCTATTTTTTAAGGCAAATTGACAAAAAGAGGATGCTATAAACACGGAATACATTGCAATATAGCAAAAATGCAGCTTTTTTTTTCATACGAACTATGATAAAATGAAAAATGTGCTAAAGACAAGAGAAACTTATTGTTAAAATATAAGTGGAGAAGGTGATACTGTGGATTTGTCCCTGCAATTAGTGCAAAAACAGATATTATCTCAAAGAATGCAGCAATCTGTTGAAATTTTGCAGATGAATACCATTATGTTGACGGAATATATTCACGAATTGGCCCAGGAGAATCCACTTCTGGAATGTCAAGAGGCTCCGGCGGAGGAGCCTGTGAAAGAGGATAAGCTTCTGCGTAAGCTGGAATGGCTGGAGGAGGCAGATGAACAAAACCGTAGTCTGTACCGTGTGGAGCAGGAGGATGAGGAAGAGCGGGGAGAGAGCTTCGGAAAACAGGAGCGGGAGAGCCTCAGGGAATATCTTTTGTTTCAAATCAATATATTAAAGGTGGAGGACAGGGTAAAGCGTGTGCTGCGCTTTTTGGCCCAAAGCACTGAGGAAAGCGGGTATTTGGAAAAGGGCGCCTTAGAGGCGGCGGAGAAGAAATACCATTTAAAAGGAAACGACAGCAAAGAAATACTGGGCATATTGCAGAGCTTCGACCCCCCTGGCGTGGGCGCCAGAGATTTGCAGGACTGTCTTTTGATACAGCTAAGGCAAAAAAACGCCTCGGCCATTGCCATTGCCATGGTAGAAACTTATTTGCTTGATTTGGCCAGAAACAGGAGAAATTATGTTGCCAAGCAGCTGCGGGTTTCCCCGGAAGAAATAAAGGCTGCCTTTGAAGAAATCAAGAGCTGCGAGCCGAAACCCGGCTGCGGCTTTTTAAGTGAGGAGCCTGTGGAATATATTTTGCCCGATGTTTTTGTGAATAAAACAGAAGGAGAATTGGTTGTAACAGTAAACGGCGGGGCAACGCCCCGCTTGTTTGTGAATCAGTCTTATGTAAAACTGCTGCGGGAGGGCGCCGCAGAGGAAACCAGATCGTATATTTCCAATAAATTAAGGCAGGCGGAGTGGGCCGTTCAGTGCATTTCCAAAAGAGAAAATACATTGCTGGAAACGGCAAAATGTATTGTTCAGTGGCAGGAGGCGTTTTTTATGGCGCCCGACGGGCTGTTGAAGCCCCTGCGTCTGGCGGATGTTGCCGAGCGTATACAGATGCATGAGTCAACGGTGAGCCGTGCCGTGAAGGATAAATATCTCCAATGTGACCGGGGCATTTTTCCGTTGCATTCCTTTTTTTCAAAGGCATTGTACGCAGAAGGAGAGGGGACGGTTTCTGCCGACAGCATTCAGCAGAAGCTCCGCCTGATGATTGATGGGGAGAATAAAAAAAAGCCCTATAGCGACAGAGAATTGACGGAGAAGCTGCGGGAGGAAGGCATTCAAATTTCCCGCAGAACCGTTGCAAAATATCGGGAGGGCATGGGCATTGCCGGTGCGCCGGGGAGAAAGCGTTTCGAGTAAGGGGTGGCTATATGGCGGATAGCATTTTTCAAATTGCATTCCATAAGGAGGGGCAGGTGCCTTTATACCAGCAGCTGGCGGACGGGTTGGAACGGCTGATTGCGGAAGGCAGCCTGCCTCCGGACAGTAAGCTGCCGCCCATCCGAAAAATGGCGGAGGCCTACGGCGTAAATAATGTTACGGTGGTTTCTGCTTATAAATATCTGGAAAACAAGCAAATGGTGTATTCCAGAAAGGGCAGCGGAACATTTGTATCTCCCTTGCCCGTGGAGGCCATTCCGGCGCCGGTTGCAAAGGGAAACCTCCATAGCTTTGAGGCGGGCATTTCCTTTGACCATGCCATCAATTTTGCGAATACCTCCCTACCCCATGAATTATTTCCCGTAGATGCCTTTAAAAAAGCCTTTGATGAGGTGCTGGAGCGGGAAAAGGGGGGTGCCTTCCGTTATATGGACAGTATGGGCTATTTGCCCCTGCGAGAGCAGCTTTGCAGCTATATCGAGGCCTATGGTATCAAAACGGCGGCAGACAGCGTGCAGATCATTTCAGGGGCCCAGCAGGGCATAGATGTGATTTCAAAGGCCATGATTCATTTCGGGGACGTGGTTTTTGTGGAGAGCCCCACTTTTTATGGTGCGGCGGGAGCTTTTTTGTCTCGGGGGGCAAAGCTTATCGAAATCCCTATGGAACGGGATGGCATGAAAACCGATGTTTTGGAGGATTATTTAAAGCTGTACCGCCCTCGGTTTATCTATATGATGGCGTATTTCCAAACCCCCACGGGGATTTCCTATTCCATGGAAAAAAAGCGCCATCTGCTGGAGTTGGCGGAGCGGTATGATACCTATATCATCGAGGAAGATGATTTTTATGATTTTTATTATGGGAAAGAAACGCCGGTGCCTTTGAAATCGTTGGATTATAAAAATCGGGTGATTTACATTAAAAGCTTTTCTAAAATATTAATGCCCGGCCTGCGCATGGGGCTGATGGTTTTGCCCAAAAAGATACACCAAGGGGTAATGGAAGCCAAATACACCACGGATATTTCTACCTCGGGCTTCATTCAGAAGGCCATGGAGCAATATTTTAGAGAGAACGGCTGGGAGGAACACGCAAAAACCATGCGTCGCTTCGGTGGAGAAAAATACCGCAGAACCCTTTCCTTTGCCAAGCAATATCTCTCGGGGAGGGCCTCCTTTTTCCTGCCAAACGGCGGGGTCAGCCTTTGGGTTCAACTGCCCGAGGGGGTTGGTGCGGAAGCCTTTTGCAGCCGTATGCTGGAAAAAAACGTCATCCTCACCCCGGGGAGCCAGTTTGAAATCAGCGGCAAGGATAGCGGCCATGTGCGCCTCAGCTTTTGCGGACTTGCCGATGATAAAATTCAGGTGGGCTTAAAACGCATGGGGGAAACCATTGAAAGTATGCAGCTGAAAGGGAATTTATAAAAATTTTATAAAATACCATGATATGCCCATGATAGAAAATATTAATTTAATACTGAGGCCGTTTTTGCCGAAAGAGAAGCCTTACACTGCACAGGGAGTGTTAAATTCTTTAACAGGGAGTGTTAAATTCTTTAACAGGGAGTGTTAAATTCTTTAACAGGGAGTGT
>ENA-UOOM01000417-UOOM01000417.1-fermentation-metagenome-genome-assembly--contig:-NODE-417-length-50245-cov-4.396155_pt1 | contig 50245 bp, 48 predicted proteins | sample MGYA00245781_ERZ724031 | MGnify/ENA primary metagenome ERZ724031 (study PRJEB28704, sample SAMN03018317) | fermentation metagenome | biome: anthropogenic terrestrial biome; feature: soil; material...
CCTCGGGACGACCGGGTTTGTGGAGCCCTGGGACGACCACGTGACTCAAGGGGCTTCTTTTGGTGCTGCGTTTGCAATTGTATTTTTAGATGCTGGCGTACAGATCAATGCTAGTACGGCAGCAGCAGTATCTATTTCAAATCCTTACCTTGTAACGATTTTTGCTTTTCTAGGAGGAATATTGACTACAGGTGTCATTCTTGGATTATCGAGGTTTACAAAGGTAACGCCAGTTGCGCTGATTTTAGCTGGCGTTGCACTTAGTTCTCTTTTTGCTGGGGGAACCACATTAGTGCAGTACTTTGCAGATGATGTAAAAGTAGCTTCAGTAGTATATTGGACATTCGGAGATCTAGGTAGAGCTGGGTGGAATCAGATAAGGGTAATATTTCTTATATCTTTCATCGCATTTATATACTTTTTCTATAATAGATGGAATTATAATGCTATGGAAGCAGGAGTAGAAACAGCAAAAAGCCTCGGTATTGATGTTGATTGTCTAATACTTATAAGTATGGTGTTTTGTACCCTTATAGCGGCAATTTCCGTTGCTTTTGTAGGTAGCATAAGTTTTATCGGTTTAGTTTCGCCTCATATTGTAAGGAAATTTGTTGGAAATGATCATCGCTTTCTAATTATAGCTTCAGCCATTATGGGAGCAATTATATTAGTTCTGGCAGAGTTAGTATCTCGCACGATCGCATCTCCAAGTATCCTTCCAATCGGTGCATTAACGTCTTTCTTAGGAGCTCCTCTGTTTTTGTATTTGATTTACAAGAGGGAGGGATTTAAGTGATAGAAGTGCGCAATATTTCTTTTTCATATGATAAAAATGAAATATTAAAAAACATAAGTTTTGATATTCACGATAAAGAGTTTATAGCGGTCCTTGGAAATAACGGAGCTGGTAAGAGTACATTAATCACATGTTTAAATAGAATAAAGACGCCTAGTACTGGTAATCTCAACATTAATGGCAAGGACATATTTAAGATGAGTCGTAATGAAATCGCACAAAATATTTCCTACGTGGCACAAAAAAATGAATTGAGCCATTATACAGTCTATGATTCAGTATTATTGGGGCGTAAACCATACATTAAGTGGAGTACTTCTGATGAAGATTTGAAAATTTGCGATAGAATGCTGGAATTAGTGGGAATGACTTCATTTAGATTAAAATACGTTAACAAGTTAAGTGGTGGTGAAGTACAGAAGGTAATGTTGGCAAGGGCATTGGTTCAACAACCTAATTTGCTATTATTAGATGAACCAACGAGCAATCTTGACCCTAAAAATCAGCATGAAATGATGAAATTAGTGAAGAAGATGGCAAGAGAGCAAAACATTACTGTTTTGATCGTTATTCACGACATAAATCTCGCTCTTCGATATTGCGACAAATTTTTATTTTTGAAAGATGGACTTGTATACAGTTTTGGCGATTGTTCAACTGTAACAGAAGAAATATTAAAAGAAGTATATGATATAGAAACGAAACTTGTAGAAATTGATGGAAGAAAAATAGCATTAATTGAGTAAAATCAAAATCAATAAGAGATCTAGAATAATTTTAGTGAAATTACCATGAATAAAGGAGAAACAGTGTTAGACGTATCAACTAAGTATTGATGAATTATAACAATAAATGAAACTACAATCTCAAACTAGAATCTTTAAGTTAAATGAGATGAGATTAAATGCAATAGCAGAGATATATAGGCAACAACCTCAAGATACTTCTTAATTAAAAGGGGACACAGTTCAATTTACTATTTTAAGTCATTGTTAGATTATTTTAGCGTAAAAATGATATAAAAATTAAAAAATTAAAAGTAGTATCGCAAGACAACGCCACCAATGATGATTTTAGCTGGTGTTGCTTTAAGTTCTCTATTTTCAGGAGCTACTACTTTATTGCAGTATTTTTCAACTGACACCCAGATGTCAGCGATTGTGTTTTGGACTTTTGGCGATTTGGGAAGGGTGAATATGAAGGAAGTAGGCATTGTTGTTTTTGTAACGAGTCTATCATTCGCCTATTTTTTATTCAATAGTTGGAATTACAATTCACTAGAATCAGGAGAAGATACTGCAAGGGGTTTAGGAGTGCATGTTTCAAGGGTACGTTTAACAAGTATGGTTATTGCATCTCTTAATACTGCGATAATTGTATCATTTGTAGGAACGATTAATTTCATCGGTTTAATCGCGCCACACATAGTTCGTCGTTTTATAGGAAATGATTATCGGTATCTATTACCTGCGTCTGCTTTTATGGGTGCTTTACTATTGATAATGAGTGATATTTTTGCACTATTGATTATTTCACCAGTGATATTGCCCATTGGTGCAATCACCTCTTTCTTAGGTGCACCGCTATTTCTGTATTTAATATATAAAGGAGCTGGATCCCATGCTAAAAGTTAGTGGATTAGAATTTAGTTATGGTACAGATAAAAAGATTTTGCAAGAAGTATCATTTGATGTTTTAAATGGTGAATGCGTCGCTATTTTGGGTAACAATGGTGCAGGGAAAAGCACCATGCTCAAATGCCTGAACAAGATTATTTCACCTCATAAAGGTACAGTGGTTGTAAATCAGGTCAATATCCTAAAGCTCAGTGGTTTACAAATTGCCCAAAAAACAGCTTATGTTGCTCAAAAAAATGAAGTGAATCAAATATCCGCCTACGATGCTATATTATTGGGAAGAAAACCATATGTGACGTTCTCGCCTACTAGCTGTCTCGATTTACACAATCAGCTGGAGGTATTAAAATTAATTCAGAAGATAACGAAAGAAAAAGAAATTGCTGTAGTCATTGTGTTACACGATTTAAATTTAGCCCTTAGATATTGTGATAAATTTCTCTATTTAAAGAATTCTAAAGTTTACTCTTATGGCGACATTGAAACAGTAACATCAAGAACGATAAGCGATGTTTATGGAGTAGATGTGGAGATTGTAGAACGTAGGGATATGAAAATTGTCATACCATATTAGCAAAATGTAGGCAAGGGTATAGAGAATGCAAGTACTATAGTGGTTGTCGAGGATAAGAAGATTAATATAATATCTATATAAAATAAAGGAGAGAATGTAAGATGCCAAAAATTATACTAAGTGGTAAAGGTGGAAGTGGTAAAAGCACATTGACGTCTTTGCTATCGCAAACTTTAGCAGCAGAAGGTAAAAGAACATTAGTTGTTGATACTGATGAATCCAATCGAACTTTGGATAAAATGCTCAATATGTCAAGTGCTGAAATGGGTTTATTAGATTATCTAGGTGGCAGGGAAGAATTTAAAGCGAATATGGGGAAAGATAGCAAAAACCTTTCAAGCAACAATAGAATTACCTTAGATATGTTACCTGAGAAGATTGTATCTTGGAAGGGAAATTTAGGATTGTTAAGTGTAGGTAAAATTCAACAGGTTAGCGAAGGATGCGCCTGCCCTATGGGAGCAACTGCACGAAAGTTTCTTAACCAATTGACGGTAACTGAAGATGAATGGGTAATCGTCGATACAGAAGCAGGAGTGGAACACTTTGGTAGAGGTCTCTTAGAAGGAGCAGACAAGGTAGTAATGGTCATAGAGCCTTCTAATGAATCGGTAACTTTAGCCGAAAGAATAAAAGAATTCGCAGAAGAAAAAGACAAGCCTTTTGTGGTAGTGTTAAACAAGATAGGGGATAAACAAGAAAAAATATTAACGGAAAAATTAGAGGATAAAGGTATTCGTATAGGCGGTATTTTAAAACAATCAGAGGGAATAGCTCTCAACAATCTAATGGGGGAAACTATTGACTCTTCTGAATTCACTGAAACGGTTAATGAAATATTACGGACCCTCGTGTAAAAGCACGACAATTGAATGAAAAAAGCATATGAGCATATGGGAACTGAGTAATATGAAATATGTTCCGTTTTTGGTGTGTAGAAAGAAAAATTAAATCATGATATCTTTAAGGACTTAAATCGAATTTTGCCAAAGACTTTACAGATGAAGAGCGATATATGGTAAGAAAGCTTTTGTATAAAATGTTTGACAATATTGTAACTTATGAAAAGGAAAAAATAAAAATAACTAGGTATGAATTTCGATTTTTTAAGGATAAAATGTCATAACATTGTTGCCTTCGCAACGTACTTGAGCTATAATTAACAAATATAAAGTAGTTATAAGTTATGAAGACTTATAAAAAAATTAATTTGCCCACGAAGGGTTATCGGTGAAACGATAATTTTTTGTGGGCTTTTATTTTTGTGAGGAGGAATGTAAAAGTGCAACTAGAAGATATAAGAAAAATATGGACTTATGAGGAAAGAGATGTAGCTGCCAGCATAGAGATGTGGGACTCAATGGCTACAAAATTTGGGGAATTCGAGTTGCCTTCAAGCTCGAACAGTACTCTTTTAAAATTACTAGAAGAAAACGAAATGCTTCAACCTGAATATACGGTACTGGATGTAGGCTGTGGAGCGGGGAAATATTCTTTAGCACTAGCGAAGAAGTGTCAAAATGTAGTCGGTTTAGATTTATCGTCAAAAATGATTGAAAAAGCCAAGATTAAAAAAGAGGAAATGGGAATTGAAAATGCTGAATTTCATGTTTGTAATTGGCATGAATTAGATTTAAAACAAATAGATTATATGGGGAAATTTGACCTCGTCATTGCTAATATGACACCTGGTGTGCGTAGTGCAGAGACTTTTGAAAAGCTTCATCAAGCAAGTAGAGGCTATTGCGTCCTAGCAAAGCCTATTAAACGTACAGACCCTGTTTCTGATGAAATAAGAAAGATGCTTTCTATTGAAAGAAAAATGGAAACTGGAGATAAGGATATTCTCTACGCATTTGCATTGTTGTGGTTACAAGGCATCTTGCCAAAATTAATATATGAACCCCGAATTTGGGATCAGAAAAGAACTGTTGATGAAGCCAGTAAACTCTATGTAAATCGAATGAAATCCTATAGAGAGTTGACTAGTGACGAAGAAGATCAAATTGATAAGTACTTAATGTCCATTGCTAAAGATGGTCATATTGAAGAAAAAGTAAATACAACTATTGCCACTATGTATTGGGAAGTATAAAGAAGGATGATGATAATGAAGCGAATGATAGCCATTGTTTTATTAGTACTATTTGTTTTTGTAGGTTGTACTTCTAAAGAAAATAGAGAACCTTCAAAGGAAACAAGCCAATCTACAGTGGAGGACAGCCTTCGCATTGTAACAGATGCTACAGGTAGAAATGTCGAGATACCCCAACATGTAGAATCTATAGTTTGCGTTGGCGTTGGGACACTCCGTTTTACTACATATATGCAGGCTACGGACTTAGTCCTGGGCATTGAAGAACACGAACACGAACCAGCACTTGAAAAACCATTTAATTATGTGAACAAAGATTTTTTTACGACTTTGCCGGCTACTGGGAACAATGGAGAAACCTACGATGAAGAGATTGTAAAATTAAGTCCAGATGTAATTATGGCATCTACATTTGATAAAGTAGGGGCAGATGCTTATCAGAAAAAGACTGGTATACCTGTGATAGTCATTCCTTTGATTGATACTGTATTTGATGAAGGTTGCTATAATACTCTTGAATTGATGGGCGAAGTATATGATAAAAAAGATCGTGCCGAAGAGCTTATTACCTATTTTAAAGGGATAGAAGAAGATCTTAACAATCGAGTAAAAGACATTAAAGAGGAAGATAAGCCTACTGTTTACGTAGGAGGTGTTTCTTTCAAAGGTGCCCATGGATTTGATGGAACAGAGGCTAACTATGCTCCTTTTGAAGCTGTAGGAGCAAAAAACTTAGCAGAGGAAACTGGCCAGAAAGGTCCCTTTAATATTGATATGGAAAAAGTACTACAGTGGGACCCAGATATCATATTCTTAGATTTTAGTGGCAAAGAATTAATTAATGAAGATTACGCAAAGAACGCAGATTATTATAATTCTTTAACTGCAGTAAAAGAGGATCGAGTATATTCACAGATCCCTTTCCGCTTTAATGCAGTTAATGCAGAGATGGCTCTAGCTGATACCTATTATGCTGGAAAGATGATTTTTCCTGAACAATTTAAAGATATAGATCCAGCAAAAAAAGCAGATGAGATTTTTGAGATGATGTTAGGAACAAAGTACTATGACACATTAAGAGAAAATGGGTATGAATTTAGGGAAATAAAGATAGGTGAAAGTAATTGGTAGTAGAGCAAAAGCAAACGAATATTCTAGCTTATGAAAAGTATAAGACAAGAAGTATTTTCTTTTTATGTTTTCTCGCTTTAGCACTAATTCTAAGTGCCTTGCTCGCATTGCGAGCAGGCTCCTATGAAACGTCTTTAGTAGAAATTGCGAAAGCAATCTTTGGGAAAGCAGATGCTAAGATGAATACAGTAGTTCAAAACATGCGTCTTCCCAGAGTGATAACGGCTATTTTAGGTGGGTGTGGACTAGGTATTACGGGATGTGTATTACAGGCTGTTCTTCACAACCCTATGGCCTCTGCTTCAACGCTGGGTATTTCTCAAGGAGCTACCTTTGGCGCCTCCTTTGCTATTATTGTACTAAGTGCAGGGACACAAGGAAATACTGGAATTAACTTTTCTAATTCCCTGCTTATTAGTTTGTGCGCTTTTATTTGTAGTATGGGCGTTTCTGCGCTTGTTTTAGGCTTATCGAGAATTAAGAAGATTACACCTGAATCCATGATATTAGTGGGTGTAGCCCTCAGCGCTATGTTCCAAGGAGGGGCGACGCTTTTACAATACTTTGCAAGTGAAGAACAATTAACCTCGGTAGTCTTTTGGACTTTTGGTGATCTTGGACGTACTGGCTGGAAAGAAATTTACATTATGGCAGTGGTTGTGCTTTTGGCATGTTTGTTTTTTATGTTGAAACGGTGGGACTACAATGCATTAGAAAGTGGAGAACAGACAGCTATTAGTCTTGGTGTTAATGTCAATCGAGAGAGAATTGTAAATATGATCATATGTTCTTTAACGGCTTCGGTTATTGTTTCCTATGTGGGTCTTATTAACTTTATTGGTCTTATTGCTCCACATATTGTTCGAAGATTTATAGGAAATAATCATGTTTATCTTTTGCCTTGCTCAGCACTTATGGGAGGAGTTTTACTTTTGTTAGGAGATCTGGGGGCACGAGGTATTATGTCGCCAGTTATTTTGCCTATTGGTGCAATTACATCCTTCTTAGGCGCACCATTATTTATTTATTTAATATTTAAAGGGGGCAATAAAAAATGATGATCGTTAAAGATTTGGATTTTGATTATAAGTGCTCTAGCCCGATTTTAAAAGATATCGCTTTTGAAGCACGTCCTAGTGAATGCCTTGGCATACTAGGTAATAATGGGGCAGGAAAGAGTACTTTGCTTAAATGTCTTAATCGTATTTTATCTCCACAAAAAGGAATTGTTTATATCGACGATAACAGTATTTTAGATATGTCTTTAAATAAAGTGGCTCAAAATATGGCTTTTGTCGCTCAAAGAACACAAAGCAGTCGATTGACTGTGTACGATATGGTAATGCTTGGTCGAAAACCTTATATTAAATGGGGGGCTAAAACAGAGGATGAAGGTATTGTAGAAGCTGCCCTTGATAAATTAAATCTTAGGGATATGGCTGCAAAATTTGTAGATGAACTTAGTGGTGGCGAGCAACAAAAGGTCATGATAGCAAGAGCCCTTGCCCAAGAACCAAAGGTTTTACTCCTTGATGAACCGACGAGTAATTTAGACTTGTGCAATCAATATGAAGTAATGAGGCTGATTAAACAAGTATGTATAGATAGTGAAATTGCTGTTATAATTGTTATCCATGATTTAAATCTAGCCCTAAGGTACTGTGATAAGTTTGTACTTCTAAAGGATAGACAGATTTATAATTATGGAGATAAGAGTATCATTACAGCTAAAAGCATTGAACACGTTTATGGAATAGCAGTAAAGATTCACACTATTGATAATGTAGATGTGGTCATTCCTCAAGAGAAAAAAGTGCTTGAACAAGATAGTTTTCAAGATAAAAAGAATCTTGTAAACTTCTGAATGATTGTTAATACAAAAATGTAATTCAGGATTTAAGTGGTAAAAGTACATTGCTTCATGGTGACAGATTGTTGAATGTTGGATTGATTTTATAAATTAATCAAGATATAATGGGTAAATATAGCAATATAAATACGTTTAAAAAAGTTTCATTCGCTCACGAAGGGTTATTAGCATAAGCGGTAATTTTTGTGAGCTTTTATTTATGCGAGGAGGAATATAAATGAATAAAGAACTATGGGAAAAATGTGTTGATTTTCATGGGCATGAATGCGGAGGTCTTGCTATTGGATTTAAGGCAGCCTTAGGAGCAATAGAAGAGTTGGGATTAAACTTTTCTCAAGATGAAGAGCTTCTATGTATCACTGAAAACGATGCCTGTGGGGTAGATGCCGTTCAGGTAATTACAGGATGTACTATGGGCAAAGGAAATCTTATATACAAGGCAACTGGGAAAATGGCATTTACTTTCTTAAATCGAAAGGAGAACAAAAGCGTTCGATTAATACTTAATCCATTTCATAAAGATATGGATCAAAAACAAAGAAGAGAATTTTTACTGCTCGCTAATTATAGAGATGTATTTAAAATTACATATCCAAAAATACAAGTACCTGAAAAGGCTCGTGGTTTTCAAACAATTATATGTGATAAATGCCAAGAAGGGGCTGCAGACCATAAAATTCGAATGATGAATGGGCAAAAGCTTTGTTTAGACTGCTTTGAACCCTATACAAGAGGTTGGGATTAGAGATGGATATCTGTGATATATTTCTTGTTAAGTAAAATATTCTAAATATATCACCACAAATTAAAAGGGGAAGAACTCAAATTTTGAAGTTCTTCCCCATAAGGTTTTATAGAGTTATTTAATATAACACATTAATTCGTAAAGCATTAAAAATAAAGTGATATGGGTCAAGCTAAAGCAGTGCTTAAACGTAGCTAAGAGCAGATTATAAGTAGATGGGGGAAGTTATGATAAAAATAAATAAAAGGATATATGGATTTGTGATTGCTTTAATTGTAATCTTTATCATATACGCCCTATGGCAAAACAACTATGTCAGGGTGACAAAATACGAGTACAAGAATGCTAAAATACCAGAAGGTTTTAATGGTTATAGAATTCTTCAAATATCTGACTTACATAATAAAAACTTTCATGGGTTATTAGATAAATTAGTTGAAGAGAGTAATCCTGATATTATTGTAATCACCGGTGATTTAATTGATAGAAGAAATACCAATATTAAAACAGCTACAGAACTAGTTAAACGATTATCTATTATGGTACCTACCTATTATGCTACGGGAAATCACGAGCAATTATCAGATAAGTATAACGAGCTAATGAAAGAAATGAAAAAGCTAGATGTTCATTTTCTTGATAATTCTTATACAACATTATCCAATAAAGGAGACGAAGTAGGTTTAATGGGGGTAGCGGATCCTGCTATAGTTCAAAGTGAAAGTACTTATCTTTGGAATGATAATCAAAAATATATGATAGAGAGTATTAAAAAATTATACAAAAATGTTAAAACAGATTTTAATATTTTGCTTTCTCATAGACCTGAACTATTTAATGTATATAAAGATTCCGGGGTAGATCTTGTTCTTAGTGGTCATGCGCACGGTGGTCAAGTTATACTTCCACTTATAGGTGCTTTAGTAGCTCCAAACCAAGGTTTTATTCCAAAGTATACAGAAGGGATATATAGTAAAAACTCAACTTCAATGGTCGTAAGTAGAGGTCTAGGCAATAGCATAATTCCAATACGAATTAATAATCCACCCGAACTAGTCTTGATCACTTTAAAAAGGGAATAAATTAAATATCTTCTTAATCATCCAAACAATTGTTTAATTATCTTTTAACTATTGTTAGACTGGGGTACTTTCCTTGTACAAGTTCTTTTTTATATGTTATAATGTTCGAAAAGCAGATTGGCTCGCAGAAATCAAAACATTTTCCGTGCTTGCACGAGAAAATGAATTGATTTCTATGAGCAAGTGCCAAACGACTGAGACTGCAAAGCAGTCGAGGCAATCTGTGCAGATTGGCTCGCAGAAATCAAAACATTTTTTGTAAAAAGTTACATTTTCCTTATAGAACAGGTGAAATTATGTCGAATAAAAAGAAAAAATCTCAAAACACGGTTTGGATGGGATTGGCTATTGTGACCATAGTGATTTTATTATGGGTCAATCACAATAGCAAAAAAGTTGAGTTACTATATGCAAGACAATATTCTGAATCCTATGAAACTCAGGCTCTCGTTATACGAAACGAAGAAGTGGCTCATTTAGATCAACAGATTGATTTTGAAGTTAAAGAGGGTCAAAGGGTGGGCCTAAATCAAACGCTCTCTAATTCTAGTAGTATTTCCTTTAGTGATTACTTTAATAGGGAAATCGACATCATTAATTGGCTTATAGATAATAAAGCCTATCAAAAGGAGAATTTATTTTCTAACGATATTGAAAAGATTGACAAAGAGATTGAAAAGCTTAATAGTGATATCAAATGGGCAGAGAATTTTGGTAATGAGAAGAAGCTAAAAGTATTGAATTCAGAAAAAGACCAATTAACCAAGAAAAAAAGCTATATATTAAAGTCCTTTCAATACCTAGGAGCTGATGAAGAAAGCCTCCTTGAACTAAAAAAAGAGTATAGTTCTCAAAACGATACCACAGGGTCAAAAATTACAGCTAAAAAATTAAATATCAGCTTCCCAGGGTATATTTATTTTCAATCTGATGGCTATGAAAGTTTATTAAATGCAAATATCTTGCAGTATTTGACACCTGAATACATAAGAGAATTAGAGAATTATAATGGCAACGATGATTCTAATTATAAACAAACTGTCAAAATAATAGACGATACGTATATGTATCTCTCTATTATATTGCCTAAAGAAGTATTTTTAAGACAAGAAGAACAAGTGTTAAAAGTAAAAGAACAAATCATGGAGTCTATTAAGACTAAAGATCTGAATACATATTATCATCATTTAAACAATCAGTTTGGAGATTTAAGAGCTATGCCTATGATTTCTTTTCACTATAATGAAGATAACTATAAAGGGCATGCCATCGATATCGTAGAATATGGACAAGAAAAGCTGCTCTTAATTCAATTAAAAGAGCAGCTTCCACCTGACTTTTATACTCAGAGGCAAGTAGATATTGATCTTGTGACTTATTCTGACACGGGATATATTATCCCTAAAAAGTCTATTGTTCAAAAAGATGGGAAAGATAATATTATTATTATGAGTAAGGGGTCTTTAAAAGAATATATAGAGGTTAAAATCAATCGTAAAAAAGGTAAAGACGTATTTTTAGACAAAACAGACAATAAAGACATCAAGGAAGGCGCAACATTAATCATAAATCCGTAGGTGAAGAAAATGAATATAGAAAAAAATTTAGATCGAATTTTGAAAGAAATACCTCAAAATGTAACACTAGTAGCGGTTACAAAGCATAGAAGTATAGAGGAAATTCAAAGAGTTGTAGACTATGGGATAAAGGACTTAGGTGAAAATCGAGTTCAAGAACTACTGGATAAATACGACAAGATTAAAGGAGATATTAGGTGGCATTTAATTGGACATCTACAGACCAATAAAGTAAAGTACATTATAGATAAAGTAGATTTAATTCACTCGGTAGATTCTGTAAAGCTAGCTAAAGAAATCAATACTCAAGCAAAAAAACATGAACTAATCATGAGAATCTTAATTCAGGTAAATGTATCGATGGAAGATAGCAAGTTTGGCATAGCGGTAGAAGAAGTAGAATCTTTTCTTCAGAAAATCTCCCATGAAAGCAATATCTCTGTTGCAGGCTTTATGACGATGGCACCTTTTACTGAAAATATTGAAGAAACTCGTCACATTTTTAGAAAAATGCGCGAAATATATGATAAAATAAAAGATAATCAAGATGCATTTAAAAATGTGAATATTGAGACTTTGTCTATGGGGATGACAAATGATTGTCCGGTTGCAATAGAAGAAGGTTCTAACCTAGTTAGAATAGGACGAGGTATTTTTGTATAATATAAGAGGAGGCTACATATTATGGCTAAGGATTCTTGGGGAAAAGTAAAAAATCTTTTAGGTTTAGAAATAGAAGATGAATACGAAGATGATGAATTTGAAGAAGAATACGAAGAGGAAGAAGTAGAGGAGAGACCAGTTTATAAATCAAAAGCAAAGAAGGATAAGGGGATTGCCATGACGACTGCCACAACTGCAGAAAAAAATTCAAAAGTGTTAGTAGTAGAACCTGTACTTTTCAATGATGCACCTGTCATTTGTGACAACTTAAAAAGGAATAAAACAATAGTTGCTAATCTAGAAAAGGCAGACTTTGAAGAAGGTAGAAAGATTTTTGACTTTTTAAATGGGGCAGTTTACGCATTAGATGGTACCATACAAAAAATCAGTGAAAACGTATTTATTCTTGCACCGAACACGGTTGATGTTATTGCTGAGAATATTGATTCTTCTGCGACGAGCGATTTGTTAAACTGGAAATTTGATAAGTAGGAGTGTTTAAATGTATTATACATTGTTACGGGCAGGAAGTGTCCTGTTTCAATTAATATCTTTATTAATATTTGTAAATGTGATATTTAGTTGGATTCGGCCTAACAGAGATAATCCTATTGTTCAGATTATATACAGTATGACAGAACCTATTTTAGAGCCTTTAAGAAAAATTACCCTTTTTGGCCCTATGGACTTCTCACCGTTATTAGCCATAATACTCATTGACTTTATCGTGGAACCGGTTTATCGCTTGATACTGGGGATGATTTTTCTATGAGCCAAAAGTATAATAACACAGATATTATGGTAAAAAAGATAAGTTATCAGGCAAAAAGATTATCTGATGGCTTAGCTTTTTTTGATTTTTGTGATCCTTCTCAGCAGGGACGTATCGAAGGGGAATTAAAACACGAGCCTATAGATTTTTCTTTTTTTGGAGGGCATGAATTTTGCGAGCGAAAGATGTTATGCTTGCTTGCAGAAGAGATAGGGGGAGAAATACCTTGGCCGATAGCTTTATGTAAATGTGAAGTGGATTTTGAAGTTCACCACAGAATGGTTTTAGGCGCGGTGATGAGTTTAGGTATTGCCAGGGAAATTATTGGGGATATTATTATTGATGAAAAGTGTATTCAAATAGTAGTTAAGGAGCATATTGCAGAGTTTATTGCTGTAAATTTTGATAGATTGAGTAATCGCAAGATACAATTTGAAGTGCTCCCTATAAGTCAAATAGAAGTAAAAGAACCAGAGTTTGAATTTGGCAATATAAGTATCGCTTCCTTTCGCTTAGACGCGATTATCAGTAGTGCTTGTGGGATTTCTAGAGAAGCTGCCACAGATCTGATAAAAGGTGGCAGGGTAAAGATTAATCATGAAGAGAAGACAAAATCTTCTCAAATAGCTAAGATTGGTGATTTATTTTCCGTAAAAGGAAAAGGTCGATTTATTTTAGAGGAGTTTACTGGTACCACAAAAAAAGGAAGAAATAAAATAGTCATAAAAAAATATGTGTGAGGTATTATGGAAGAGAAAATTGAGTTAATTGTAGAAGAATCAGATGAAGGTATGCGAATCGATCAGTATATAAGTGATAATATTTCACAACTATCGAGAACCTATATCAAAAAGCTAATAGACGACAGTAAAATTACGGTTAATGGCAAAGAAGTAAAAGCTAGTTATAAGCTGCAGGGAAAAGATGAGGTCTTAATAAATCTTCCAGAGCCAGAGTTATTAGAAATCGAACCACAAAACATTCCTATTGATATTGTATATGAGGATAATCATGTCCTGGTTGTGAACAAACCTCAAGGTATGGTCGTTCACCCTGCTCCAGGTAATTACAAAGATACCCTTGTTAATGCTCTGCTTTACCATATTGATAAGCTTTCTGATATCAATGGGGTCCTTCGTCCAGGAATTGTACACCGAATAGATAAAGACACATCAGGCCTTTTGGTCGTAGCCAAAAGTGATTTGGCTCATAAATCTTTGAGTGTACAACTTAAGGAACACACTATTACGCGAAAATACACCGCATTAGTAGAGGGAATTATTCAAGAGGAAACAGGTATTGTAGACGCACCTATAGGAAGGCATATAAAAGACCGAAAAAAAATGACCGTTACAGATCGAAATGCGAAAGATGCTAAAACCCATTTTAAGGTATTAAAACGATTTAGCAAGTATACACTTATAGAATGTAAGCTAGAGACAGGTAGAACCCATCAAATAAGAGTTCATATGAGCTATATTGGCCATCCAGTTGTAGGAGATCTTACTTACGGTTTAAAGAGACAAAAACTCTACTCAAAAGGTCAGCTCCTCCACGCCTCCACCATAGGCTTTACCCACCCAGAGACAGGAGAGTATGTGGAATTTAGCTGCCCTATACCTGAGTACTTTGAGAAGGTGTTGCAGGAGCTAGGCGGTAACAGTTCTACGTTCTAAGTTCTACGTTATATAGCAGAAAGTTGGAAGGTTGGAAGGGAAAACCCTTCAATGAACAATGAACAACGAACAATAAAAATTGAACAGTGCAAATATGCGTGTTTTATTACTCTTCTAAATTGTTTGTTTTTCATTGTTCCAAGTTCATTGTTCACTGCGACGTAAGTCGCATATTTGACCACCTTACCACCTAGTCTACCCGATCAATCTTAAGCACTTCATCCTCTTTCGGCGTTACATACAGAGTCTTCTGATCTGTATAAATGACCATACCTGTCTTAGCCCCCTTAGGTTTTTTTACGTATTTTACAGCTGTGTAGTCTATAGGAATATTACTGGATTCTTTGCCTTTGCTGTAGTAGGCGGCTAGAAGGGCTGCTGTATAGAGGAGTTTGTCATCTACTTTATCTGCATCTTTTTTTACAATGACATGAGAGCCAGGCATGTCTTTTACATGTAGCCACAAGTCTGTCTTTGCTGCAAATTTTGTGGTCAAATATTCATTTTGTTTGTTGTTCTTTCCTACGTAAATTTCTACTCCCTCGTAGATATACTTCATAGGTTGGGATACAGTGATTTCTTTTTTGTTCGACTTTTTTCGACCTTGAGCTTTTAAGTATCCATTTTCAATCAAATCTTCTTTGATCTCATTAAACTCTTCTATTTCAGTACATTTTCGTATATTGTCAATTTGGCTTTCAAGGTAATAAATCTCTTCTTTTGTAATAGACATTTGCTCTTTTAAGTATTCTTTTGCTCTTTTGCCTTTATTGTATTTTTTAAAGTATTTTTGAGCATTTTCCGATGGTGATAATTGAACAGAAAGGGGGATTTCGATTTCTTCTCCTGTGTAATAATCAGATAAAACAGCAGATTTTTGCCCTCCTTCTAATAAATATATTTGACTTGTAATAAGCTCACCGTATTTTCTATAGATTTCAGCATCTTCCGCATCTTGAAATTCTTTAATTTGCTTGTCTAATTTGTGATAGTCTCTTTCTAGTTTATTATTTAGCATTTGCACCATGCTCGAGGATCTATTTTGAATTCGAGAGAGAGAATCCCTTAAGTAATAATACTCCTCTAAAAGGCCAGATATTGAAGCGTAGTCCGTCTTATGGTAGAGCTCGTAGTAGGTGTAATCAATAGCAGAAAAATCATAGACTTTGCTCTTGTTTTTATTGGTGTACATAAAAGGTTGCAAATGATCTTCTAAATGACTGTAAAGATTATTAAATACATTGTATAGGGAATCTTCATTTTCATCTGTTAATTCGGATAGAGGTCTATCGCTGTTTATTTTCGCTCGATGGCATATTTCATGAGATAATGGCGGGCTAACACCTATAAAGGTATCTATAATAAATTTATAAAGGGTTTTGTTTTGAGCATAGCCATGTAAAAGAGAAAGAAACGGTTCTCTTTTTACATTAATTGGCTCATTTTTGTCCTGTGGAGGTGCTTTGTATACTCTGCCAGGCAATACTTCTCTAAAGGTGCTAATATTTTTACCTACTCTTTTAATGCTGTCTACGATAACCTCCTCAGGTTCATTAATGAGTGTAACATTGCTATGTCTGCCCATAATCTCGACTACTAATCTCTTAGTGACAGTATCTCCCAATTCGTTTTTGGTGCGAAGACGTATTTCAACAATTCGGTCTAAACCCAATTGATTGATCTCTAAAATAGTAGAATTTTGAATGTTTTTACGCAGAAGCATACAAAACATAGGAGGCGCTAAAGGATTGCCCTTAGTATGCGCTGTCAAGTGAATCCTAGGGTTATTGTTATTAGCAGAAATAAGCAAGCTGTACTTGTTTCCTCTATTATTTATATTTAATAGTATCTCATCAGATTCGGGTTGGTATATTTTATTGATTTTTCCGTGGATCAATTTATCTCTTAGTTCTTGAACTACCGAAAAAGTAGTAATTCCGTCAAATGGCATTATAATCATCCTTTACATTTCTTCGTTCTTCTTTCAAACATTATACACTAAAAAAACCTATGTCAATAATTTTTATTGTGGTATAATGTGCGTATTAGCAGATTGGCTCGCAGAAATGAAAATATTTTCCGTGCTTGCACGAGGAAGTATTTTCATTTTTATGAGCAAGTGCAACGACCTCGACCGCACAAGCGGTCGAGGTGATTTGCGGCATATAAAATAAAGTCAAAGTGATGTTTATTTATAGATTTATGGTATAATATTCGTATTAGCAGATTGGCTCGCAAAAATTAAAGCATTTTCCGTGCTTGCACGAGAAAATGAATTAATTTCTATGAGCAAGTGCAACGACCTCGACCGCGAAGCGGTCGAGGCAATCTGCAGCAGATTGGCTCGTATCTAAAAGTTTTTACTTAGAACGTACAACATAAAACGTAGAACTAAAGTTATTTTATCAAAAAAGGATTTGTTTATTATGAAGTTTACGAAAATGCACGGATTAGGTAATGATTTCATCGTTTTAGAAAACTTAAAAGAAGCCCTATCCTTAACGAAAGAGCAAATCACCTTTTTATGTGATCGAAAGTTCGGTATTGGCGCAGACGGTTTAATCATAATCAATCCCTCTCAAACACATCATATTAAGATGAGTTTTTATAACTCGGATGGCACAGAAGTGGAGATGTGTGGAAATGGCATTCGCTGTTTTGCTAAATACGTTTATGATAATAATATAGTAAGAGAAAATCCTCTTTATGTGGAAACTCTTGCTGGGCTAAAAATTACTTATTTAGAGATAAAAGAAGACGAAGTGATGAAAGTGCAAGTCAATATGGGTGCACCCATTTTTGAATGTAGCAAAATTCCGATCCATTTAGATCAGGAGAATGCATTAAATGAGAGATTATCTTATAATGGTCAAGAAATTTCTTACGCTGCTCTTTCAATGGGTAATCCTCATGTGGTGATTTTTGTAGAGGATGTACAAAATTATCCCATAAAAGAGATAGGTGTATTTTTTGAGAATCACCCATTATTCATCAGCAAAACGAATGTAAACTTTGTAGAGATTATTGACCATGACCATATTAAAGTGATTACATGGGAAAGAGGCGCTGGTCTTACTATGGCTTGTGGAACAGGTGCATGTGCTAGTGCAACTGTAGGAGTCCTTAGGGGGTTCATAAATCAAGAAATAAGGGCAACTCTACCAGGTGGAGACTTGCATATAAAAGTCAAAGATGATATATATATGACTGGTGAAGCCATTAAAGTATTTGATGGAGAAATCACTTTATAATAGTTGTTTATTTACTTAGGAGGGTTTTATGAAAAGTATGACAGGCTTCGGCAGAGGCGAATATCGAGATGAAGAATTTGAAATCATAGTCGAAATGAAGAGTATAAATCACAGGTATAAGGACTTTTTTATAAAAACTCCTAGACAGATTGCTATGCTTGAAGAAAATATCCGCAAATACGTTAGTGAAAGCGTTTCTAGAGGTAGAGTTGAAATAAGTATTAAACTAAACAGAGGTGCTATTGGAGATAAGTCTCTTTCTTTAAACAGCAAGCTTGCTGAAGAGTATGTAAAGAGCCTAAAAGCATTAAAGAACAGTTTTTTAGAAATTACAGGTGAAGTTTCTTTGAGTTTAGTTTCTAGATTTCCTGATGTAATAACCGCTACAGAAAATGAAGTAGATTTAGATATTCTTTGGCAAAAGGTATCTCCAGCATTAAAATGTGCTACATCTGCCCTGGTAGATAGTAGAGAAAGAGAAGGCGATACTTTAAAAAAAGATTTTGAAATGCGTTTAGCATATATTAATCAAAACTTGTCTATTGCTGAAAAAAGAGCTCCTATAGTAAGTCAAGACTACAGAGTCCGTTTAGAAGACAAGATAAAAGAATATACTAATTCTATAGAGGTTGATGAGAGTAGGTTGTTAAGTGAAGTGGCTATTTTTGCTGATCGCGTCAGCATTGATGAAGAGATTACCAGATTGAAAAGTCATATTCATCGCTTTTATAAAATTATAGAAGAAGTAGAACCAGTTGGAAGAAAGCTAGATTTTCTTATTCAAGAGATGAATAGAGAAATCAATACTATAGGTTCTAAAGCAAATGATATTGAAATATCAAATTGTGTTGTAGATATGAAGAGTGAACTAGAAAAAATGAGAGAACAAGTACAGAACATCGAATAATTAGGGGGAAAAATGGAAAGAAATTTTTACATTAAAGAAAAAGGCTTACTTATCGTCATTTCAGGACCTTCAGGTGCGGGGAAGGGGACAGTATGTAAAAAATTGTTAAGTAAATACCCCAATCTAGCTGTTTCTGTTTCAGCTACTACAAGAAATCCAAGACCAGGAGAAACAGAAGGTAAAAACTACTACTTTATTACCAAAGAAAGTTTCCTTGATATGATCGGTAATGATGAATTTTTAGAATACGCAAAAGTTTATGATAATTACTATGGTACTCCATCCCAATCCGTTATAGATATGATGGATGAAGGTATTGACGTAATACTTGAAATAGATATTCAAGGTGCTGCTCAAGTCCGATCTAATTATCCAGAAGGCATCTATATTTTCGTTGTTCCGCCCTCCTTTTCTGAGCTTCGAAAAAGGATTACGGAACGAGGAACAGAAAGCGAAGAACAACTTAACAAACGTATGAACTGTGCATATGATGAAATTCGAAATGCTAAGAATTACAGTTATATCGTTATCAATGATGAAGTTCATGTAGCAGCAGATAAAATTGCGTCGATTATAACAGCAGAAAAATGTCGTTCTAATCGATTAGAAAGTAAGATTGATGAAATTATAGGGAGGTCATAATATGAGATATCCAGCAATAAATGATTTATTACAAAAGGTAGATAATAAATATTCTTTAATCCTAGTAACAGCAAAGAGAGCACGTCATTTAGTAGAGGGATTGACCCCAGAAGTCAAAATCAACAACGAAAACCCAGTGTCTATTGCAACAGAAGAAGTTGCTAGAGATTTAATAGAGTACAAGTACTAATACGCCTTTAGCGCATTAGTTCTAAGCTCTATATAAATCTTTTAAGTCACCAAAGGTGACTGGTATAGCAAGTAATGGTTGAACAATAATTGAAAAATGATTGCAATAGCATATGCTCTTGCAATTTTTTTACGTGAACGAGTGAGCCTAGCCAAAACGAAGTTTTTATTTGACGAACAGCACGACCTCAGAATCGATGTAGGAGATTCTAAGGTGAGAGTGCATGTCGCGGACTAGAGATGAATCAAATGATTTTTACTAAAGGCGGTAATCTATGAGAGTAGCAGAAGTTTATATCAATCAAATAAACAGGAATATTGACTATTCTTTTGATTATTATATACCTGATTTTTTAGAGCCTATGGAAATAGGTCTTAGGGTGGTTATTCCCTTTGGGGTAAAAAATAGTAAAATTGATGGTTTAGTTATAGGCATTAAAGAGAGTAGCGAACACAAAAGGCTAAAGAATATTGAAGGAGTTATTGAAGACTACCCAAAACTAAATGATTGGCAGATAAAAATGTGTTATTGGCTGCAAAAGAGTTACCATTGTCTATTTATGGAAGCTGTAAACTGCTTTGTTCCAAGCAATTTACATATAAAAAAGAAAAAAGAGAATGGTAGAAATACCTATTACATGGCCAATGCATTGCAAGAGTTGAAGTATTATAAGCTTTCTGGAAAATACTGCAATAGAGAAGACTATTTAGCTCAAATCAAGAGCAATGCTACAAAACAAAGAGAGATATTAAGCTGTTTAGAAGAAATTCCCGTAAGTTTTAAAGAGCTTAAGGAGAAAACAACTTGTACAACAGCAAATTTAAATGTCCTTATAAAAAAGGGCTTAATCACGGAGTCAAAAGAAATCAATATACGAAATCCTTATAAAGATCGAGAATATCAGTATCCTGCTAATACTTTAAATAGACATCAACAAGAAGCTTTTGATTTATTTAATAGCTATGAAAAACCTAGTACTTTTTTACTTCATGGAGTTACGGGAAGTGGAAAGACGGAGGTTTATTTAAGGTATATAGAGGAAACGATAAAGAGGGGGAAGAGCTGTATTTACCTTGTTCCTGAAATATCTCTTACCTCTCAAATTATTGGACGAATTATGGGGCGATTTAAGGAGAATATAGGAATCATTCATAGCCATCTAAGCGATGGAGAGAAAATTGATCAATGGAATGCCATCAAAAATAAAACAGTTCGCATTGTCTTAGGCGCACGTTCGGCTGTATTTGCTCCTATGGACGATTTAGGTTTAATTATACTAGATGAAGAACATGAAAACACCTTTAAGTCTAACAACCGTCCTCGATATAATACCCATGAAGTGGCAAAAAAACTTCAAGATATTCATGGATGTCATATCGTCTTAGGGAGTGCAACGCCAAGTGTTTCATCTTATTATGAAGCTTTATATGGACATGTAAATTTATTAGAGCTGCCAGAAAGGGTTAAGTCTATTCCTATGCCTGAGATTCATATTATTGATATGAAAGAAGAGCTATACGCTGGGAATAAAACAGTGATTAGCCGGAAGCTTCATAATGGCATTTTGCAAAATTTAAAACGCGGAGAACAGACTATTTTATTTTTGAATAAGAGAGGTTATTCTACATTTGTATTTTGTAGAAATTGTGGATATGCAGTAAACTGCCCTAATTGTGAAATCAGTATGACATATCATCATAATATAAAGCAAATGGCTTGTCATTATTGCGGACATAAAGAACATGTACCGACTATTTGTCCTAAATGCAATAGCGACAAAATCAAATACACGGGCTCTGGTACGCAAAAGCTTGAGATGCAACTAAGAAAGTACTATCCACAGGCGAGAATACTGAGGATGGATACGGATTCTATGCAACGAAAAGGAGCTTATGAAGAAACTATTGACTTATTTCAAAAAGGCAAAGCAGATATCCTTCTTGGAACTCAAATGGTTACAAAGGGCTTTGATTTTAAAAATGTTACATTAGTAGGTGTAATCTTAGCGGATTCTACTTTGAATATACCAGATTACAAGGCTAGTGAGAGAACCTTTCAATTAATTACTCAAGTAGCAGGTAGAGCAGGCAGAGGAGATAAATTAGGAGAAGTCATCGTCCAAACTTACGAGCCGGATCATTACGCCATTACATTGTCTCAAGCATACGATTATAAGGGCTTTTATGATCAGGAGATATCTTATCGAAAGATGATGAAATATCCTCCATTTTCCGATATTATATATATAGGTTTTACCAATGAAGATGAAGTGGAAGTTTCACGAGATTGCCTAAAATACTATGACAAATTGTACAAGCTAGTCCAGGAGGAAGAAGGAGAAGAGCTTTTGAGGGAAATGTATCGACCTACAGCCTCTCCTATTAAGAAAATCAATAAAAAATACAGGTGGTACTTTATTATTAAGACCAATTATATTTTGCAGTATAATTCTATTTTGAATAAATTAAGTAAAGAAAAAGAAATTATTGAACTACAATCAACATTAATCATTGATATTAATCCAAACAATATACTATAGGAGGACGCTATGGCACTAAGAAATATTAGAACTGAAGGAGATCCAATACTACGCAAACAAGCGAGGGAGATAACAGAAGTAAATCTTCGCATAAAAGAATTGGCAAGAGATATGTTAGACACGATGTATCACGCAGAGGGAGTAGGTTTAGCAGGACCTCAGGTGGGAATACTTAGAAGGATCGTCGTAATCGATGTTGGAGAAGGTCCAATTGTTATGATTAATCCAGAAATTCTGGAGACCAATGGTTCACAAGTAGGTCCAGAAGGTTGTTTAAGCGTACCTGATGTAACAGAAGAAGTAGAAAGACCGAATGAGGTAAAAGCGCAATATCTAGATTTACAAGGAAAAAAACAAGAACTAGTAGGTAATGAACTACTAGCAAGAGCTATATGCCATGAAGTAGAGCATTTAGATGGAGTGTTGTTTATAGACAAATTGTAAACTAAATTTCCACATTCTACTTTCTGCTACATTAGCAATAAACCTTAACGTAACAATTAATATAAAACAACTATAGAGGTGATCGTAGTATGAAAATCGTATTTATGGGTACTCCTGATTTTGCTCGTGTACCTTTAAAATCAATATTAGAATCAGACCATGAAGTAGTAGCTGTAGTCACACAGCCTGACAAGCCTAAAGGCAGGGGCAATAAGGTTATTTATTCTTCCGTAAAGGAGTTGGCTTTAGAGAATAATATCCCTATTTTACAACCAAATAGAATTAAAGATAAAGAGGCTGTAAATCAAGTTAAGGCGCTTCAACCAGATGTAATCATTGCAGTGGCATATGGACAGCTTTTACCTAGGGAGCTCATTGAGTTTCCAAAGTACGGTTGTATTAATATTCATGCCTCATTATTGCCAGCTTATAGGGGTTCTGCACCTATAAATTGGGCCATAATAAAAGGTGAAAAAGAATCTGGTGTGACTACAATGTATATGGACGAGGGTATGGATACAGGAGATATCATTTACCAGGAAAAAGTAAAGATAGAAGAGGATATGACTGCTGGAGAGCTTTACGATATATTAGCGGATTTAGGTTCGAGTCTAATTTTAAAAACATTAGATTATGTAGAAAAGAAAATAGAATCTAGAACAAAACAAGAAGAAGAAAAGAGCTCTTATGCACCGATGCTGACAAAAAATACTGGAAAAATTTGCTGGGATAAGAGCTCAGAAGAGATCTTTAATCTTATCAGAGGCACCAATCCATGGCCTGTAGCCTCTACCAATCACGAAGGAAAAAGGTTAAAAATCCATACTTCCAAAAGATACACAGAAGAACTGTCTTCTGATATCACTCCAGGTACCATCATAAAATACGTAAAAGGCAGAGGACTCCTAGTAAAAACAGGAGATGGAGGACTATTCCTAGAAGAAATCCAATTCCCCAATAAAAAGAAAATGCATGTAGATGATTATTTAAAAGGAAACACAATTAATATGGGAACAATTCTAAACTAAGTGGAAAGTGGAAATACAATAGCTACCAGTAGACAACAATCAGCAATCCATACTAGGCATCAGGAGTAGCTTTTATGGACAAGCGGTGTAAAGCACCGTTTCTTACTTTATTGAGAGGCAAGATTCCGTTCTTGCTGTTTTATTAAGTAAAAAGTTCTCATTTGACCCACAGAGCTAACCTAGAGTGTTGTTGTCTTTTACGGTTTTGCTGACCACCTTACCACCTTAAATTAAGCATGATTTAAGAAATATCGTATAGAATAAGTATAAGATTACCGTATATACGCAAAAGGAAGGTGTTAGAATGATTTTTCCGTATTTTTTTGACTATACAATGATTATACTCATTCCTGGATTGATTTTAGCAGCTTTTGCTCAGTGGAATGTGTCGTCTACTTACAACAAGTATTTGAGAGTTGCCAATAGTAGAGGAATAACTGGTGGGGAAGCGGCTAGGAAATTATTACTCAACAATGGAATAACAGATGTTTCTGTAGAACTAGTAGGCGGAAAATTATCCGACCACTATGATCCAAGAAAGAAAGTCCTGAGATTATCTCATGAAGTATACAATGGCAGAAGTGTAGCGTCTGTAAGCATTGCAGCTCACGAGGTAGGTCACGCTATTCAACACAATAGAGGTTATGCCCCACTTAAACTTCGTAGCGCTATTGCACCTGTAGCCGCATTTGCATCAAATTCTGCATGGTATTTGTTTATAATAGGCTTGTTCTTTAATTTTACAGGGCTTATGGAATTAGGTATTGTATTTTTTACAGGAGCGATTCTATTTAATATTATCACCTTGCCTGTAGAATTTAACGCTAGTCGGCGCGCTATTGCTCAATTAGATCAAAATGTTATTCTTTATGACGAAGATGGTCCAGGGGCAAGAAGAGTTTTAAATGCAGCGGCTTTAACTTATGTAGCTGCCACAATCATGTCTTTTTTACAATTATTACGAATGCTTGCATTGAAAGGATCTAGAGATTAATTTATGGGTTATAAAGTAGATTATCCAAGAGAATTAGCAGTAAAAACGTTATATGAAATCAATCACAACAAAGCCTTTGTAAATATCGCTTTAAAAAAGAGTTTGAAGGACTCTAAATTGTCTTCAATAGATAAACCCTTTGTTAATACACTGGTTTACGGAGTGATTAAGCATAGGAGTTACTGTGATTGGGTTATTTCTAATTACAGTAAGATTAAATTAAAAAAAATTGCCCCAATGCTTTTAGAAATCCTTCGCATTGGGGTTTATCAAGTATTTTTTTTAGACAAGGTGCCTCATTTTGCAGCAGTAAATGAAAGCGTCAATTTGAGTAAAAAGTACTCTAAGGGTAAATCGGATAAGTTTGTCAATGGCGTACTTCGCTCTATCCTTAGAAATAAAGAGGAGATTCTCCAACATCATTTTGAAGGAGATGAAAAAATGACGATTAAATACTCTGCACCTATTTGGCTTGTGAATATGCTTAAAGAGCAGTATCCTATGGAAGTAGTAGAAAATTTTTTTGAGGAATCCATGAAAAATGCGCCTATAACTGCTCGCGTTAATAGGCTAAAGACCACAAAAGAAGAACTCAAAGAATCTTTGGCTATAGAGGGCATTGGTGTAGAAGATGGGAAACTCAGGGACTATTCTATTATCATAAATCAGTTTTCAGATATAAGCAAAAATCCTAGTTATCAAGAAGGACTGTTTATCATACAAGATGAGGCAGCCATGATGACAGTAGACTTATTAGATCCCAAACATGGTGAAGAAATCTTAGATATGTGTAGTGCTCCAGGTGGGAAAACTACTCATATAGGGGAAATGATAAAAGATACTCCTGGGCTGACTGCTCGAGATATTTACGATCACAAGCTTAAGCTCATAGATGAGAATTGTAAAAGATTAGGCTTAAAAAATGTTCGGTTGGAATTAAAAGATGGGCTCAAGTTTTATCCTGAAGACGAGGAAAAGTATGACAAAATACTTTTAGATGCACCTTGTTCAGGACTAGGGATTTTAAGGCGAAAACCAGATATTAAATGGAATCTCAGTGAAGAGGATATTAAAGCTATAATACAGATTCAAAAGAGCTTAATAAAAAATGCCTTTGATTATTTAAAGCCTGGTGGTATTTTAGTATACAGTACTTGTACTATCAATAGGCGAGAAAATGAAGAAGTAGTAAATGGTTTAATTGACAATAATCAGAGTGCATCTTTATTAAGTTTAAAAGGAATTGATGAAACAATTTTACTAAATGAGCACTTTGTACAAACCTTCCCAAAAGAAGACCAATGGGATGGATTCTTTATGTCAAAAATTCAAAAGAGAACTTGATAAGCGCCATAATGGCGCTTTTTTGCTTAATAGGAGCTTAAGTTATTGCGCTTCGTTGTTTAGCAGTAGGGATCTTTCGCAAGCTCCTCAGGATAACTTAAGCAACTACTAGGTCCAATTTAACGCATTAGATATTGATACCTTAGTAGCTAATAACTCAAAAGGTTTTACGTACAACATACAACATACAACTAAAGCACCGCAGATTCTTTACAATTCGACAATATTTGTAGTTTTAGTGGAGAAATTGATGATTTTTTGGTATTCTATAGTAAGGTAAATTAGAAAGGAACAGATTATGACAAATCTTATCGGATTGACTCAAGATCAATTATACGAAGTAGTAAGAGAGCTGGGGGAAGCGAAATTTCGAGGAAAGCAGATTTATGAATGGGTATACAAGCATAGAACTCCATCTATTGATCATATGACCAATTTGCCAAAAGATACAAGAGAAAAATTAAAAGAAAAATACACGATTGAACATATTAAGATTGAAAAAATATTAATAGATGAAAAAGATGAAACCCATAAGTTTTTATTCTCTTTAAACGATCAAAACACCATTGAGGGGGTTTTGATGAAATATAAATACGGCTACGCCTTATGTGTTTCCACCCAGGTAGGCTGCAAAATGGGCTGTACATTTTGTGCGTCCACTTTAGAGGGTATCGTGAGGAGTTTGACTAGTGGTGAGATCATCGATCAAATTATGGTTGTAGAAAATCATTTTCAAATCCGAATCTCAAATGTGGTTTTAATGGGCAGTGGAGAGCCTTTAGATAATTATGATGAGGTTTTAAAATTTATCTATAATGTCAATAATTCAAATGGAATAAATATTGGTCAAAGACATCTCTCACTTTCCACCTGTGGTATTGTACCTAAAATATATGATTTAGCAAAAGAAAATTTGCAGATTAATTTATCGATTTCGTTACATGGTTCAAATGATTTTATTAGGTCAAAAATGATGCCAATAAACAAAAAATATCCCTTAGAACAATTAATCAAAGCCTGTAAATTTTATATTGAAAAGACAGGAAGGCGAATAAGCTTTGAATACTCAATGGTCAATGGCGTAAATGATAAAATAGAGCATGCGAAGGAACTAGAAGCTCTATTAAAAGGTCTCAATTGTCATGTGAATTTAATACCTGTAAATGAAATTAAAGAAAGAGACTTTATAAAAAGTTCGAAAGATAATATAATAAGGTTCAGCCGTTATTTAAATGATATCGGTGTACCCACGACTATTCGAAGAGAATTAGGCTCGAGTATTAACGCGGCATGTGGTCAATTGCGTAGAAATCATACTGAAAAACCTAAGGGGTGAAATAATGGACATTGGTTATAAAAGCCATATTGGCAATTTAAGAGCCAAAAACCAAGATGCCTACCTCGTATTAGAGAAATCTAGTGCAAAAGTAATCATATTGGCTGTAGCAGATGGTCTTGGTGGACATAATGCAGGTGAAATTGCCAGCAGTACTTTAGTAAAAGAAATAAAAGATAAATTTGATAATACCAATATAATAGATGAAGAACGAATTCAAGAGCAAGAGGTAATAGAGATTATTAAAAAAATCAACAAAATCATCTATGAAATGGGTAGTAATGATGTGAATTTGAGCAAAATGGGAACAACCCTTTGTTTATCGATTATAGCGAATCAACAAGTTCATATTTTTCATGTAGGAGACAGCAGAGCTTATATCATAAATGAAAAAGAAATTTTACAGCTTACTAGAGACCACTCTTTAGTAGAGCAACTTATTTCTCAAGGAGAGATTTCTAGAGAGGAAGCCCAAACATATCCCAACAAAAATGTTATTACTAGAGCCATTGGGACGGATGAAGAAATTGAAGTAGATTACTATCAATGTGAGTTAAAAAGTGGAGATGCCATCTTACTTTGCACAGACGGCCTTACCAATGAAGTAGAAGCTGAAGAGATAAAAGACATTATCAATAAGCACAATTGTGAAGAGGCAGTAGAGGTATTGGTTCAAAAGGCAAATGAGTATGGCGGTCATGATAATATCACTGTAATAGTCTATAAACCGGAGGTGGTCCTATGACAGCTAAGCTATTAGGAAATCGATACGAGTTGATGGAAGTCATTGGCATAGGTGGGATGGCTGTTGTATATAAGGCTAAGGATAAACTTCTTAATAGACTAGTTGCTGTTAAAATATTAAAAAATGAATTTAATGATAATGAGCAATTTATCAATAAATTCAAAAGAGAATCTCAAGCTGCAGCAAGCCTCTCTCACAATAATATTGTAAATGTTTTTGATGTAGGCGTACAGGATAATAATCACTATATCGTAATGGAATATGTTAATGGAAAAACCTTAAAAGCTTATATTAAGGAGCAAGGGAAATTACCTTGGAAAGAAGCTTTGTTTTTGATTAAACAAATTGCCTTTGCTTTAGATCACGCTCATAAGAACAATATTATACACAGAGACATTAAACCTCATAATATCTTATTAAATGAAGATATGATACCAAAGGTAACAGATTTTGGAATTGCAAGAGCCATATCTAGTGCTACAATAACTTTAGTGGAAGAAACTATGGGTTCTGTACATTATATATCACCAGAGCAGGCTAGGGGTGGTTTTGTAGATGCCAAATCAGACTTATATTCTTTAGGAATTGTCTTATATGAAATGCTTACAGGGGAGGTACCTTTTGACAGCGACAATTCTGTTTCTGTAGCAATTAAGCATATTCAAGAAGAAATTCGATTTCCAGAGGGTATTCAAGATGTGCCTGAAGGATTAATAGATATTGTTTACAAGCTCGTAAAAAAAAGTTCCATGGATCGTTATCACAATGCTAGAGAGTTAATAATAGATTTGATAACCATTCAAAATAATCCTACTACCAGATTTATGGATGAGCCTGATTTATCCGATGAAACCAAAAAAACGCCGATTATTGGAGATGCACAATTAGAGGAGAAAAAGTCTCAGGATATTAAGGAAACACCTAAGAAAGAAAAGTTTAAATGGGGAAAGAAACAACTAATGGCCATAGTATTAATTCCAATTATACTAGGGATTATGGTATTTGTTTTGGTCAATGCTTTTGATGTGGAAGAAGTCAAAGTTCCAGACTTAAGTAATCAAACTATGGAAGAAGCAATTGATGTATTGCAAGGATATAAGCTCGATTACAGATTAGAAAGAGAAAACAGTTCTAGTGTATCAATCGACCATGTAATTGAACAAGATCCTGTGGCAGGCACGATGTTAAAAGAAGGTCAAGAAGTAGTACTATATATTAGTGATGGAGTAAAACAAGTAAAACTGCCTGATGTAACGAAGCAGTATGAAGTAGAAGGAATACAGATCCTTGAAAACACGGGCTTTGTAATCAATGAAATAGAGCGAAAGTACAATGAAGATTACGAAAAGGGCATGATATACGAGCAATCTCCAGCTCCTGGGACTTTAGTGAAAGAAGGGGCAGAAATAAAGCTTTATGTCAGTCAAGGCAAAGACTCAGCAGTATTAAACGACCTTGTAGGAAAGACTATAGATGAAGCAAAAGAAATTCTCTTGTCCGGAGGTCTTACTTTAGGAAGCATCAAAGAGGAAGTCAGCAATAAATACGAAAAAAATATCGTCATAAATCAAGATCCGAAAGCTGGAGTAGAATTACAAAAAAAATCTGTCGTAAATCTCACAATCAGCAAGGGATTAGTAAAATCAAAATCAATCAGTATTAATATCGCGTCTTATTTATATGGTGCGGATGAAGATGAAGATGAGAATGGTAAAGGCAAAGATAAGGATAAAGAAGAGCCCCAGCAAGTGCGAGTAAAAGTATTTTTAATAGATGATAAAAATGTATCTACTCTTCAATACGAAAAGGCGCATTTATCCAATGAAACCATAACTGTAGAGCTTAAAGGCATTGGCGTACAGTCTTATCAAGTTCAAATTAACAATACGATTTACAATGCTGAAAACATTAGTTTTTGAAAAAGAGGTAAAAGATGAATGGGATTATTATTAAAGGTATTGGCGGGTTTTATTATGTAAAAAGTGAAGAAAAGATATATGAATGCAAGGCAAGGGGCATTTTTCGTAAAGATAAGCATAAACCATATATAGGTGATTATGTAGAGATTACTATAGATCAAAATGAAAAAGGTGCTATTGAGGAAATATACCCAAGAAAAAATGTCTTAATACGCCCTCCTATTAGTAATATTACTCAAAATATTGTCGTATCTGCTGTAGTACAACCGGCGATAAACCTTCATTTCGTCAACAATATTTTAGTGTATTCAGAGCACCTAGATATTAAAAATGTACTATGTTTTAATAAAAGCGAATTAATTAATGAGGAACAAAAAGAAGAAATTAGGGAACACTTTATTAATACCAATTATAAAATTCTTTTTACCAGTGTAAAAGAGCAAACAGGTTTACAGGAGTTAAAAGACATGCTACGAGGTAATATTAATGTTTTTTCTGGAGCTTCAGGTGTGGGCAAGTCTTCTCTATTAAATAGCCTTATGCCTCAAAATAAAGCTGAAACAGGGGAAATTAGCAGTAAAATAGAGAGGGGAAAACACACAACCCGTCATGTAGAGCTTTTTGAACTTGAAGAGAATACCTATATTGCAGATACTCCAGGTTTTAGCAATATTAATGGAGCTCAAGAAATTGAACTAGAAGAATTAATGGAATCTTTCCCTGAATTTTCTGATCTTTTAGGTCAATGTAAATTCAATTCTTGTGTTCATGACAGGGAGCCAAATTGTGCTATTAAGGAAGCCGTTGAAAATGGTGAGATTGCTTCGTCTCGTTATTCAAGTTATATTGAAATGTTGCACTCAATAAAAGCAACGAAGAAATACTGAGGTAAAATATGAAAGCTTTGGTTATTGCAAATGGCAGTATTAAAAATGAAGAATTTTATTATTCTCATGTACTAAAAAATCATTTTGACTTAATTATTTGTGCAGATGGAGGGTTAAAAAATGCCCTTCTTCTCAATTTGAACCCTGATATAGCAATTGGGGATTTTGACTCTACAGAAGAATCTCTTTTACAGGATGTACAAGATAGAGGTGTAGAAATCATAAAATATCCTGTTGAAAAAGATGCTACAGATACGGAGATCGTCCTCGACTATCTAATAGATCATAGATACTCCCATATTACAATGATTGGTTGTCTTGGAGACAGAGTAGATCATAGTTTGGCAAATATTGCTTTACTAAAAAAGCTATTATCTCAAAAGGTCTATGGACGGATTATTGATGAAAAAAATGAGATTTATCTTATCAATGATAAAATAGAACTTTACAACAGAAAAGGAAGTACCTTATCTTTAATCCCCTTTTCTGAAGGGGTAGAAGGGGTTACAACGAATGGTTTATATTATTCGTTAGATAATCATTCTATGGTGAAGGCGAGTAGCTATGGAATCAGCAATATTATAGAAGAAGATTTTGCAAAAGTAGAAATTAAACATGGAGAATTATTGGTAATTATTTCTCGTGATTAAGAACATTTCACCACTTTTTAAATACAATAAAGTAAAAGGGTATTGTATGGTGAAAAAAATGAGAATAAATAAATGCTATATTAATTATATTGTATACTGTCTAGTAGTAGTACTGTTGGTTTTGTTGCTTCCAGATTGGGTATGGTACTTAATATTAATAAGTCTCATTGGTTTATTAGTATTTGTATTGTACAAACTTCACCTATTTGATAAGTTTTTGCGTTAACGAAAGATGCGAGGTAATAGATAAATTGCATTTCGGGGATATTTGAATTCATAAATAAAGTAAAAGGGAAGTCTGTGAATATTTAATATGGGCTTCCCTTTTATTGCAGAGGTAAAGTTAAAAGTATAGATTGTACAGTTATATTACTATTTAACTATTGTTCCTTAATAGGAAAGATCTATTACGAGCCTAAAGGAGCGTCCTAATGTTAGTGACTAAAGATTAGCGACTAAAAATTTTTGTATAAAAAAAGAAAATCTAAAAAGATTTTCTTTTTTTAAATAGTTTCTTTAATTACATAGCTCTTTGAACTTTATTAGATCTCAAACATCTTGTGCAAACCAAAACTCTCCTTGGAGAACCGTCAACCATTGCTCTAATTTTTTGTAAGTTTGGATTCCAAACTCTCTTTGTATGTTTAATAGAATGGCTTACTTGATTGCCTGCTACTGGACCTTTGCCACAAACATGACATACTTTAGACATATTTCTTACCTCCTTATCCGTGCCTTACTTTCAAAGCACTATTATTATAGCACAAGGATTCATGTAATATCAATAAAACATTTAAATCATTTTTTTACAATTTACTAAAAAAGATAAGATATTTTAATGCAGTAGTAGAAATGTAGGTAAACCTTACTATACGTAATAACTTGAATAATATTGTAAATTAAATTAGAATATGATTAAAGGTTTAAGGAGGAATTCGAATGATTGCAAAAATTTATAATGAACACGGCTGTATAAACATTTCAGAAAGTGTCATAGCGACGATTGCTGGTATGGCAGCAATGGAGTGCTATGGTTTAGTTGGCATGGCCTCTAAAAGAACTACAGATGGTTTTGTAGAACTTTTAAAAAAGGAAAATCTGAGAAAAGGCGTTAAAATCACACAAACAGATAATAAGCTTATCATCGATTTATATGTTATAATCGAATACGGTGTGAAAATATCAGTAGTTGCAGAAAATATTATTGATAAAGTAAAGTATTATGTAGAAAAACAAACAGGCATTAAGATTGATAAAATCAATGTCATTGTTGAAAGCGTCAGGGTGTAAGGAGGATTACAATGCAAATTAAAGAAATAGACGGAAGTATGCTTAAAGCCATTGTCATCAATGGTGCGGTAAATCTAGAAAAGAATAAAAAAATTGTAGACGATTTAAATGTTTTTCCTGTTCCAGATGGAGATACGGGGACCAATATGTCTCTAACCATACAATATGCAGCAGATGAACTCAAAAGGGCATCTGAAAAGGATTTATCAAAAATTGCACAGATGGCTTCTAGTGGGGCATTGATGGGAGCTAGAGGAAACTCGGGAGTAATCCTCTCACAACTTTTTAGAGGTTTTGCAAAGGGCTGTGAAAACCGAAAAACTTTAAATACCTTCGGCTTGGCCAATGCGCTGAAAGAAGCGTCTGCTATGTCCTATAAAGCAGTTATGAGACCTATTGAGGGGACAATATTAACTGTTGCCCGTGAAATGGCTGAATTTGCAGTAGAAAATGCTAGCAAATACAAATACATGGACGAGATGTTATTAGCAGTAATTGAACAAGGGAAAAGTGCCTTAGCCAATACACCAGAACAATTGCCAGTGCTTAAAGAGGCAGGCGTAGTGGATTCTGGTGGTAAGGGATTATTGTGTATCATTGAAGGCGCTTATGAAATTCTATCTGGGAAATCCATCCCGATGGAAACAACAGATGAACTACCATCTACAAGTAAAATGTTTGAAGATCATATTATGTCTGCAGAAGATATTACCTTCGGTTATTGTACCGAGTTTATCATATTAAGCGGAATAGAAGAATCTTCTATAGAAAATACATTAAAAGAAAATTTGGCATCAATAGGGGATTCTGTTATCGTTGTTGGAGATGAAGAAAAGATAAAAGTTCATGTTCATACAGATCAACCAGATAAAGCTTTAAACTGGGCTTTAGAAATAGGATCAGTGACAAGAATTAAAATTGACAATATGAGGGAACAAGTGGCTAATAATCCTTCCCAAAAGATAAAAGGAGAGGAAAAAGAGTACGGTTTTATTAGCGTAGCCGCAGGAGATGGTCTTGAAAAATTGTTTAAAAGCCTTGGTGTAGACGAAGTTATTGAAGGTGGTCAAACTATGAATCCAAGCACTCAAGACTTCTTAAATAAAATCGAACATATTAATGCAAAGCATATCTTTATTTTGCCAAATAATAGCAATATACTCTTAGCTGCAAACCAAGCTAAGGAAATTAGCCAGGTGCCTATAACTGTAATTTCAACTAAGAGCATACCACAAGGGATTTCTGCTCTTTTAGCGTTCAATTTAGAAGGTGATGTAGAAGAAAATACTTCGCAAATGAATGAAGCTATTCAAGAGGTTAAAACAGGTCAAGTAACCTATGCTGTTCGCGACACCTCTTTTAATTCATTAGAAATCAAAAAAGACGATATTATTGGCATATTAGAAAAAGATATTACAGCCGTGGGTCAAAATGTTTTTGAGGTAACTAGAAATCTCATCGAGAATATGATTGATGAGGATACGTCTCTTCTTTCTCTTTATTACGGTGCTGAAATAGAAGAAGAAGATGTTAATAATCTAATAGAAGAATTAGAAGAAAAGTATTCTGATATTGATATAGAAGGCAATTACGGTGGACAAAGCTTATATTATTTTATACTATCAGTAGAATAAAACAGATAGAAATGAAAGAGTGGAAGGTTTTACGATGAATCTTAGAGATCCCATTATTGATATAAAGGGAATAGGGAATGCAAAAGAAAAATTATTTCGCACTCTGGGAATTTATAAAATAGGGGATTTAATTGAATACTATCCCATTTCTTATGAGGATCGAACGAAATTAATATCTATAGAAGAGGCGATGGACAATCATAAGTCGCTAATAAAAGCTACAATAACAAGCAATCTGGTTACTCGCAAAATCAGGAGTAATTTAAGTATAACAAAGGCAAGAGCTGGGGATCATTTGGGTAGCTTTGAAGTAGTATGGTATAATTCACCTTATATAGGTCGAACGGTATTTGTAGGAAAAACCTACTATTTTTACGGCAAAGTAAAGAAGTCCTTTCATAATATACAAATGGAAATGCCAGAGATTTTTGAGCTACATGCAGAAGATTTATTTAGTTTTATCCCAAAATACTCTTTGACAAAAGGTCTAACACATAAAGATATTCGAAAAGCGATTAAAAATGTCTTTAATAAGAGTATTACAGTAGAGGATTACCTATCTCAAGAACTTATAAATAAGTACAAGCTCATGGGTCTAAAAGAAGCTTATGAGAAAATTCATTACGCCAAAAATCGTGAAGATTTATCTAGAGCAAGGCATCGCTTGATATTTAATGAATTTTTAGAGATTCAAATTGCTTTTCGTTCTATGAAAGAAGAAACAAAGAAGGATCCATTACCTTTTTTCCTAGACGATAATAGAATAAATCAAGTTCAGGAGTTATTAAATATTTTACCTTTTCAACTAACCTTATCTCAAAAGGAAGTCTTAGAGGAACTATATAAAGATATTCGTATGAACAAACAGATTAATCGCTTAATCCAAGGTGATGTAGGAAGCGGAAAGACTATTGTTGCAGTTATTATGTTATTTATATGTTTATTAAATGGATACCAAGGGGTCATGATGGTTCCTACTGCAATCTTGGCAGAGCAACATTACGAATACATAAGTGATTTGTTTAGCAAGTTAAATATAGGTGCAAGAGTAGGTCTTATGACGAAATTTAAGACCACAAAACAGCGGTTAGAGTACTTACATAAGATTGCTACTGGAGAGTACAATCTTATAGTAGCTACTCACGGGGTATTGCAAGAAGATGTAGAATTTTCAAATCTAGGTCTAGTCATAACAGATGAACAGCACCGCTTTGGTGTTAGACAGAGAAAACAATTGTCAAATAAGGGTAAAGATCCTCATATTATCGTTATGAGTGCAACGCCTATACCCCGAACTACTTCATTAGTTCTATACGGAGATTTGGAAGTTTCTACGATAAATACCCTTCCGGCGGGGAGAAAGCCCATAAAGACTTACAGCGTCAATACCGGTTATAGGTCCCGCATTTATAAGATGATCTTAAATGAAATTTCAGAGGGCAGACAAGCCTATATTTTATGTCCTAGTATTGAAATTAATGATCAGATGAATTCTGCAGAGGAAGTTTACGAAAAATGTAGAAATGGGGCTTTTAGGGATATACCTATAGGCCTGCTTCATGGTAAAATGAGTGGTGAGGAAAAAGAAGAAGTCATGAGAGCTTTTTACGAAAACAAAATTAAGGTTCTCATTTGTACTACAGTCGTTGAGGTAGGCATTAATGTACCCAATGCTACTATTATGTTGATTGAAAATGCGGAAAGATTTGGCCTTGCTCAGCTCCATCAGTTGCGAGGGCGAGTAGGTAGAGGAGAACATCAATCCCACTGCATTTTACTGACGGATAGCAAAAGTCACAAGACGAAACAACGAATGGATGTATTGATTCAAAGCACGGATGGATTTTATATTTCCGAGAGGGATTTAGAGTTGCGAGGGCCAGGAGACTATTTTGGTTTTCGTCAGCATGGATTGCCAAGTTTTAAATTGGCTGATTTGTCAAAACATCAGAGTATTTTACTAGAAGTTAATGAAATGGTTGAGTATATTTTACATTCAACGGAGCAAGAATATATTAAAAAAAAGGTTTTGATTGCCTTTCAAGATAAATTAGATCAAATCTCAATGAATTGATGGAGTAGATATGAGAGTAATTACTGGAACAGCAAAAGGAAAAAAGTTACTGGCGCCTAATGACGAAAGAGTTAGGCCTACAACAGATCGTATAAAAGAAACATTATTTAATATTATTAATCCATATGTAAGAGATGCTGTAATAATTGATTGCTTTGCAGGCACGGGAGGTATAGGCATTGAAGCCTTAAGCCGAGGTGCAAGACAAGCTTATTTTATAGATAATCACGGGGAAAGCATTAAGCTTATAAGAAGGAATCTTGAAATAGCTCGATTAGGAGAAAAAGGTATCGTACTTCCTGTTGATGCGTCTTCTGCTCTTACCTCTTTAGTAAATAAGAATGTAAAAGCAGATATTATTTTTATGGATCCACCCTATCATTTAAATATTATTAGTAGGTTAGTCGAAATCATAAGTGAAAACAATCTTTTAGCTGAAGATGGAATTATTATTGCAGAACACGACAACAGGATGGAACTCAAAGAACAAATCGGACAATTTATAAAAGTGGATCAACGAGTTTACGGAACTACAATCATGTCCTATTATAAAGAACAAACTTAAACGAGAAGGTGGATAAATGAAAGTAGCTGTATATCCAGGCAGCTTTGATCCCATTACCAATGGACATCTTGACATTATTGAACGTGGATCAAAAATGGTTGAGAAACTAATCGTAGTAGTACTTGTAAATAAGAATAAAAACGCTATGTTTTCTTTAGAAGAAAGGTTAGACTTGATTTCTAAATCTGTGGAACATTTGCCCAATGTAGAAGTAGATAGTTTTGAAGGTTTACTTGTAAATTATATGTGTAGCAAAAAAATTAATATCATCATAAGAGGGTTAAGAGCTATGTCTGATTTTGAAAATGAATTTCAGATGGCTTTAATGAATAAAAAATTATGCAATCATGTTGAAACCATATTTCTAGTTACCAAAGTAGAGTACTCTTATTTGAGTTCTAGTGCGGTAAAAGAGTTAGCTATGTTTAATGGAGAGATGAAGGATTTGGTTCCTGAATATGTACATAAAAATATCATCCATAAGATTGAAAGGAGAAAGAAATGAAGATCATTTCATTGCTAAACGAATTAGAAAGAATTATACAAGAAGCATCTAGTCTGCCATTGTCATCAAAAGTAATGGTAAATCCTGAGCAAGTATTAGAAATTGTACAAGAAATTATGCAAAATTTACCTGAAGACTTAAAAGAAGCTCAATATGTAAGGGAAGAACGAAAAAAAATTCTAATTGAAGCTCAAAATGATGCAGAGAGAATTATAAATGATGCAGAATCTAAAATTAGAGATATGGTAGATGAAAATCAAATCACTCAATCTGCATACCTAGAAGCAGAAGAAATTCGAAAAAGAGCAGAAGAAATTTCTACAGAAATCAGGCAATCTACAAATGAGTATGCAGATAATATTCTGAGAAAAGTTCAAATGAATCTCAATAGCGTAATAGGGCAAATTGAAGAAAATCGAAATGAATTAAAAGGCAATTAATTACAGCGACCAGCAATCGGTTTGTATGTATTTCTTTTAGGTCCTATGAGGCATGACCTTAGTTTGGCGACTGATTACTAAATAGTTGAGGCACTCTTTGTATTATATGAAAACAGCAACTAGTAAAGCGTTTAGGCTTTATTAGTCGCTGTTTTTTTTGCGGAAGGCCAGGAGTAAAAGGGTAGTGATGGAGAGCGCAACAATGGACTGAAAATAGTAGGCTGGATAGTTAAAGTGTTCAAAGGCTCTTCCTATATGAAAACTATTGTATACGCTTAATGCTGTTGGATAAAGTAGTTTATAACTTATCACTGCTAGGATAGTAGAGAGGATAGACTGTGTTATTTTACCTAGCAAAAATCTAGTATATTTAAGATCTGTTTCTACTAGAAAGGAATTCGTTTGCATATGAATAGAAAAACCACTCCAAGCTGTGACTAGGGCAGTGATGGCTACTTTTGTTATTAAAGGATCACTGCACTTACTAATTCCATCGATACCTAATGTGATTTCAAATAAGCCATAAAATAAACCCTTAACTAGTTCAGGGCTAAAATAAAAGACATTTAAATACTTATAAAAGAAGTCTGTAAATATATCTAAAATGTCTCTGGCATCGAGATAGTGAATCACTAAGTTAAAAAAGACCATATACCCACAAATTTTGATTACATTATGTGTGGAGTCTACAATTGCTGTGTTGATAATGTTCGAAACATTCTTTGTCTGACACCTTTTAAAGGTATTGAGTGAGATATCCTCCTTATATAATCTCTTTAGTAAAAGGGTGTTTAATATGCTTCCTAAATAATTAGCAATAAGTAGTACAGGAATAATCGCAGCATTATCAAACATTTGTGTAGCGATGATTCCAATAATAAATGCTGGTCCTGTAGAGCTGCACATAGCAAGTAGTTTGTAGCTCTCTTCTAAAGAGGTTACATTTTCCTTTCTCAAATCAGCTATTAGTTTAGCCCCTAATGGATATCCGGAAATATAGCCCATAACAATAGGCAAGATTCCGCTACCTGAAACATTAAAAATCTTATCCATAGGCTTGTTAAAAAAACGTTGAAAGATATAGGCTACATTTAATTGAAATAACATGCTACTAAAAATCATATAGGGAAATAAACTCGGCATAACATTGTAGAACCACAGCTCAATACCGCCGATTACTGATGAAATGGCAAGCTCTGGCTCTACAATCAAATTTGCTAACATAAAAACAGTAGCGAATATTAATAGAAAGCTCGAATTAAATTTGATTTTTAATCTTATCATACATTATTCTATTATACTCATTTTAAAATTATTCGCTTGAAAAAAAGACTTACATAACTATATTGTAATAGTACAGCACGATAGATTTTAATCCTTCAAAATTCCAATGGTTTGTCTAAGAACCTAAAACAAAAGTAGATACTGCATGCTTATATAATTTCTGGCTTTCTCCTGTAGTCTTCATTAAGTTTTGATGGATTCGTCATAAGATAATAGTAATTGGTAGATAAAACATCCTTTTCTATAGCGTATCTTTGGATTTCATTTAGAGACTTGATGTCTTTTGATAAATTTGTAATTATTGGAATGTTGCTTTTTTCGCGAATTTCACGGAGGATTTCTTTTCCCTTATCATTAAAGGCTAAAACTCTTAAATAAGGCGTATAGTTAGGATTTTTAAAGACTTTATAAACATACTCCTCTTTGTGGTTCAGCAGTTGGTTAATAAGAATTCTCTTGATTCTCGTTTTTGTGTATCTTTTGCTGATGATTTGATCGAGAAGTTCATCCATAGTACTAGATCCAATAGAAGCTTTTAAAATTCTATTTTCTAGTCCTTCTTTTACATCGAAAGTGTCTTTCATATCTTCTTTAGAGGTTTTAAGCAAATCACCTACAATGAGAGTATAATAGTGGCTTAAGAAATTATAAATCATTGTTTTTTCGTATATAGACAATTGTTCTGTAGTCTCTTTTGGCAGTAAGTTTTCTATATTTTTTACGCTATTAGTCTTTTGGATTTGATTTCGAATATACGTTGCTCCAGCGTAGTTGTTTACGGATTTTTCGTGGTGATAACCTGCGTGGACTCTCTGTATGGCTATAGGCTTTATAGAACTTTTTAGAGAATAAAGCCACTTCATGTATTCAATGGCTAAAATATTATTAGGATTAGATAAAATATCACCTGAACCTTGCAAATAGGCTTCAACAGCGTATTGACGCCCTTTGGGATAGGAAATCCCACTCTTTAACTGTTCTTTTAGAACTTCTTTATATTCTTGTGGTTCCTCTACTAATATCTTGGCTACTTGAAAAATTTTGTTTAAATCAGGGTCTTCACATCCAAAGCTAACTGCATCCACCACATTTAAAGAATCTAAAGTAGTAATAGCTCCATAAGCAAAGATTTCAGCGCTTTGACAGGAGTATACAAAAGGTAATTCTGCAACAAGGTCAAGTCCGCTCTTTACAGCAATTTGAGCGCGAATCCACTTGTCCACTAATGCTGGTTCTCCTCTTTGTAGAAAACTGCCACTCATAACGGCCATGGAGTGCGTAGCATGGCTTTTTTCTAGAGATTTCAATAAATGATATTTGTGTCCGTTATGAAAAGGGTTATATTCGGCAACAATACTGAGTAGTTTCAAGAATTACACCTCAATTTTAATTGTAATATAAAAATAATAACGTATATTTTTGTTTTTTTAAAGTGATTTTGTAGAAATTATAAAAATCTATGATAAAATAATAAATGATGTGTAAGAAATTTAAAGTAGGAGATGTTAAATTATGAACATTTTAGTCATTAACTGTGGTAGTTCTTCATTGAAATACCAACTTATTAACATGAACAACGAAGAAGTAATAGCAAAAGGGTTAGCAGAAAAGATCGGTTTAGAAGACTCCATTTTTAGTCATACTCCTGTAGGCAAAGACAAAGTAGTCAAAAACGGTAAATTAAGTGATCATCAAAAAGCTTTAAATCTAGTAATGGAATCATTAGTAGATGAAAACTGTGGTGTAATTAAATCTCTTAATGAAATCGATGCCGTAGGACATAGAATCGTTCATGGTGGCGAGTATTATTCATCATCTGTTTTAATCGATGAAAAAGTAATTGAAGCTATCGAAAAATGCGTTGAACTTGCACCACTACACAATCCAGCTAATATATTAGGAATCACTGCATGTCAAGCTTTACTACCAGGCGTACCTATGGTTGCAGTATTTGATACAGCTTTCCATCAAACAATGCCTAAAGAAGCATATACCTATGCATTACCATATGAATATTACGAAAAATACAAAGTTAGAAAATATGGCTTCCATGGTACTTCTCACAAATATGTTTCTGGTAGAGCAGCTCATATTTTAGACAAGCCAATAGAAGAATTAAAGCTTGTTTCTTGCCATTTAGGTAATGGAGCTAGTTTAACAGCTGTTAAAAATGGAAAGTCAGTTGATACTACAATGGGCTTTACTCCATTAGAAGGTTTAGCAATGGGAACAAGATGTGGAAACATTGACCCATCAATTGTAACGTTCTTACAAGATAAAGAAAACCTTACTGCACATGACTTAGATACAATCATGAATAAAAAATCAGGTGTATTAGGTATTTCTGGTGTGAGTTCAGACTTTAGAGATATTGAAAATGCAGGCGACGGTGGAAATGAAAGAGCAAAATTAGCAATAGCTGTATTCATATACAAAGTAAAAACAGCTATTGGATCTTATGTAGCAGCTATGAATGGTGTTGATGCGATTATATTTACAGCAGGTTTAGGCGAAAATTCAGCTACAAGTAGAAAAGCTATATGTGAAGGTTTAACTTATTTAGGACTTGCAATTGACGATGACAAAAATGGAATGCGTGGCGAAGAAATCATAATTTCTACTCCAGAATCAAAGGTAAAAGTAATCGTTATTCCAACAGATGAAGAAATGGCCATAGCAAGAGATACCAAGGATATTGTTGGCAAATAGTGCGGAAAATTAAATGAATTGATTCTCTTGACAAAGTATCATATTGAATATATAATTAACTCTGCGAGTTCAGAGGTGATTCTTTGATTATTAATATTTCACATCTTATAAAAGGGAATAGCGACAAAATTGATATCAAAACTCAAATGCATCATCTTTTGCCCGAGTCAAAAGATGATTCTATTGAGGTAGGAGGTATTCTTTACGTTGAGGATAATGTCCTTAAGGTGGATCTTCAAGTAAAGGCGCAGGTACATCTTGTATGTTCCAGATGTATTGAAGAATTTATTTGTCCACTAAATTTACACCTACAGGAAAGTTATAATCTAGTGGAGGATCAAGGAATTTTGCAGAATGAAACGATAGATTTGACAGAACTGTTGAGAGAAAATATCTTACTTAATCTCCCCATAAAACCTTTGTGCACTGAAAATTGTAATGGTCTCTGTGCAGAATGTGGGACAAACTTAAATATTCTTTCTTGTAAGTGCAAGGAAGAGCAGGTAGATCCTCGTTTGTCTGTTCTGAAAAATCTATTAAATGGGGACGAATAGGAGGTGTAGAAATGGCTGTACCAAAGAATAGAATATCAAAATCTAGAAGAGATAAGAGAAGAACTCACTACAAATTGAGTATTCCAGGTATGAGTACATGCCCTAAATGTGGTGAAACCAAATTACCTCATAGAGTATGTAAATCTTGTGGAACGTATAAAGATAAGGGAATATTAGAAGTATAAAGAAGGCAGGGAATATTCTCTGCCTTTTTTTAAATTGGTTAAAAACAGGTGGTATGTTGTGGGCTTGTAGCTCCTTCATAGGTGAGTTACGGATTTTACCTTTACTCTTTTTCTGACCAACCGACCAACTAAAAAAAAGAGGTGAATATATGAATATCTATGTAGACGGAATGGGTGGAGATCACGCACCCGATGCTGTGGTAAAAGGATGCGTCGATGCAAGCAAAGAATTTAAAAAGAAGATTACCATCATCGGAGATGAGGAGAAAATCCATGAGTTGCTCCAAAAAGAGTCGTATCAAAAAGACCTTATTGAAGTTATACCAGCTTCTGAGATTATAACTAATAATGAAGATCCTGCGTTGGCTATACGTAGAAAAAAGCAGTCGTCATTAGTTATAGGCTTAAGAAGAGTAAAGGAAGAAGAAGACTCTGTACTTGTTTCTGCTGGAAGCACTGGTGCTTTACTTGCTGGAGGAACCCTCTTAGTAGGAAGGATTAAGGGGATACAAAGGCCAGCTCTTACTGTTATGTTGCCTACCAAAAAGGGATTTTCTCTTTTACTGGACTCAGGGGCAAATGTAGATTGTAAACCAATTTATTTACAGCAATTTGCCATTATGGCCAGTATTTATGCAGAGGATTTGCTACGGATAAAAAACCCAAAGGTCGCTCTCGCAAATATTGGGACGGAAGAAAAAAAGGGAAATGAACTAACAAAAGAATCTTATCAATTGCTAAAAGAAACAAACATCAATTTTGTTGGAAATGTAGAGGCTAGAGATATCCTCCAAGGTGATGTAGACATCATTGTATGTGATGGCTTTGCTGGCAATATGATTTTAAAGGCTACAGAAGGTGTAGGGCAATTCTTAATGGATGCTTTAAAAGAAACGATTATGAGTTCAACTAGGGCGAAAATTGGTGGACTATTGTTAAAACCTGCTTTGAAAGAATTTAAGAAAAAAATGGATTACACCGAAGTAGGCGGAGCTCCTTTGCTGGGCGTAAAAGGTGGAATCATTAAGGCTCACGGAAGTTCTAATGCAAAAGCCATTACTAGTGCTATAAAACAAGCTATAAAGTACCAAGAAGAAAAAATAACGAAGAAAATCTCTAATAAAGTAGTTGAAATTAAGGAGTAAATCGTGTAATTTTTATATAGTGGGAGGTGTGAAAGATGGATGTTTTTGAAACAGTAAAAAAAATAATTCTTGATCAAATCGATATTGATGAGTCATTAGTCACATTAGAAGCAAGCTTTATTGAAGACTTAGGGGCGGACTCTCTTGATTTAGCAGAAATGGTCATGTCATTTGAAGATGAATTTGATTTAGAAATAGAAGACGAAGAAATTGAGCAAATTAAGACAGTTGGAGACGTGGTTGAGTACTTCAAAAACAGGTAAAAGTCCTATATAGGGCTTTTATTTTCTATAAAAGTGCGGAAAGCGGATGCACGTTCAACCATTGTTAATCAAGGATAAATACGAGAATTCATGCGCATAGTATAAATAGAAATGTCTTATGAAATGGAGGGGAAATATGAAAGACGAGAAAATTGAAATAGTAATTGATTATCATTTTAAAGATCAAAGCATATTGAAAAATGCTCTAACTCACAGTTCTTTTATTAACGATAAGAGCAAGCTAAAAAATAACGAGAGACTTGAGTTTCTTGGAGATGCAGTACTTGAATTAGTTGTCAGTCATTATTTGTATGAAAACTGCAATAATAGAGCAGAAGGTGAAATGACAAAGCTTAGGGCAAAAATCGTTTGTACGGATTCACTTGCCATGGCTGCATCAGATTTTCAATTGGGAAATTATATTTATATGGGTAAGGGCGAAGAAAACACAGGGGGTCGAACTCGAAAGTCTATTCTAGCCAATACTTTTGAAGCCATTATTGGAGGGATATTCATTGATGGGGGTTTAGAAGAAGCAAGGAAGTTTATATTATGTAAATTAAAAAATAATATTGATGATTCCGTTAAAGGGAAGTTGGTATTTGATTATAAAACTAAATTGCAAGAGCATATTCAACAAAATGCAGCTAATGATATCGATTATGTAGTGATTAGCGAAGAAGGTCCTGAACACGATAAAATCTTTAATATTGAATTGTTCTTAAATGGAAAAGTAATTGGTTCGGGAGCAGGAAGCAGTAAAAAAGAGGCAGAGCAACATGCGGCGTATAATGGTCTGATTTTTTTAGGAGAAGTGAATGAAAAATAGGACAAAGGTCATACCTATTTTTATTCCTCACGAAGGCTGTCCTCATGACTGTGTTTTCTGCAATCAGAAAAAGATATCTGGTTCAATAAAATCACCTAGTATAGAAGAAATTAAAGATATTATTGAAGCATCTCTTTTGACTATTGATAGAAGTAAATACAGCATTATATTGGCTTTTTATGGAGGGAGTTTCACAGCTATACCCCAATCAAAACAAAAAATGTATCTTGAAATAGCTAGAGAATACAAACATAATAATAAGATACAATATATACGTCTTTCTACCAGGCCTGATTATATGGATGAAAATCAAGTCAATCTTCTTAAAGAGTATAAAGTAGACCATGTAGAACTAGGCATTCAGTCTACAAATCCAGAGGTATTAAATTGTGCAAAGCGCTATTACTCGATGAAAGACATTCAAATAGCTGTAAAAAACCTAATCACAGTACAAATCGATTACGGTTTTCAGATTATGCCTGGTCTCCCTAAAGATACAAAGGACAAGTTTATTAAGACTTGCATAGATTTACTTCCACTTAAACCCAGTACTCTTCGAATTTACCCTACAATTGTCATTGAAGGGACAGAAATGGAAGAGATGTTTGATGAGGGGCTATATAAGCCTTTGTCCTTGGATGAAGCAGTAGAATGGACTATGATTGGATATATTCTCTTTAAACAAATAGGAACAGATATCATTCGCATGGGTTTACATGCATCAGAATCGCTACTCTATGAAGACAATATAATAGCAGGACCTTTTCACAGTGCTTTTGGCGAAATGGTAGAAAGTAGAATCTACTGGTATATGATTGAAGAGTTGGTTCAAGAACATAATTTACAAAACACTCAAATTTATATAAGGGCCAACCCAAAGAATTTCTCTAAAATCAGTGGAAACAAAGGCGAAAATAGAAACAAATTAGAGAATAAATATAAAATAAAATACAAATTTCTAGAAGAACGTAGTTTGATAGAAGATATGATTATTGAGTATGAGAACAAAAGTTATTTCTTAAATAAGAAAGAGTTTTGTGATAAAATTAATAGTTGGATAAAGTGTGTAATTTAAAGTATAAGATGTAGAGTTTAAGATTTAAAGTGCATAGTTGGAAGTTGGTTATTATTTGAAATGACAGACATGCTGAGGGAAGTCGAAGTATCTCGCGTATAGAAGTATCTTAAGATGTAAATAAAACGAGATCCTTCGACTTTGCTTTGTATTAAAGGTTGATCGGTTGGACAGCAAAAAACCTTTAGCGGAATGTGGAATGTCGAGAAAAACACACCTCGCCTATAGGCAAGGTTGATTTCCGCTTTCAGCATTCATATTTAATGGTTTTGATTACCACCTGATGACCTTAAATCGTCAAAGGCGCCGAAGGAGGTGATATTTTGCATTTAAAGAGACTAGAGATTTTTGGATTTAAATCTTTTGCAGATAAAACAAATTTAGAATTTAAAGATGGAATAACAGCTATCGTTGGACCAAATGGAAGTGGGAAGAGCAATGTTTCTGATGCGATTAAGTGGGTATTAGGAGAGCAGAAAATAAAGACCCTTCGAGGCAGTAAGATGGAAGATGTGATTTTTTCTGGGACGGAAGCTCGAAAACCTTTAGGCGTTGCAGAGGTATCACTAATCATAGACAACCACTCTGGTTCATTTCCAATAGAATATAGTGAAATAAGTGTTACAAGAAGACTTTATCGATCTGGAGAAAGCGAGTATTATATTAATAAATCTCCTTGTCGCCTAAAAGATGTTCTAGATTTATTTGCTGACACAGGTTTAGGCAAGGAAGGTTATTCTATTATTGGACAAGGTAAGATTGATCATATTGTCTCTAGCAACTCACAGGAACGAAGGCTTTTAATTGAGGAAGCAGCTGGAATTGTAAAGTTTAAAAACAGAAAGTTAGAGTCACAGAGAAAACTAGAAAAGACTCAAGATAATCTATATCGAATAGGAGATATTATCTTTGAATTAGAAAAACAAATTCCTACTTTAAAAAAGCAATCAGAAAAGGCCTTTTTATATCTTGAACGAAGGGAAAAGCTGAAAAGAGTAGAATTAAATCTCTTTGTACATCGAGTAAATGAATTACAGAGAGCATTAAAAGAGCTAGAGCAGAATGCAAACCACATACAAGAAGAATTATCTAGGAAGAGTGAAGAGATATCCCTTAAAGATACAGCTTATCAAAAACTTCGAGTGGAAGTAGAATTTATTGATGAAGAGCTTAAAAAAGTCAATGAACACTACCTTGCCCTAAACGAGGCCTATCAAAAGAGCAACACAGATATTCAAATGTCTACTATAAAAATAGAGAACAATCAAGATAAGATTTCTTCCTTAGAGAAATTAAATAAGGAAATTCAAGAGCTAAATCATACTTTGAATCAAAAGATAGAATCTATTAAGCGTAGTATTTTTTCTATTGATGGAGAACTTAAAGAACAGAAAAATCAGATTTGTTCTTTACAAGAAGAAAAAAGTCAAAACGAATTGCTGATAAGATCCCAACAACAGATTTATATAGAAAAAAAGAATTTGATTGACAAAATAGATAAGAAAATTTCTGATACAATTAGTAATCTTGCTCTTTTAGAAAACAAAGACAAATATACTTTAGATCACCTAGCAGATTTGCAGAGAAGAGTAGATGAATGCAGTATTTCTATCCAGGAAGCAAGTGTATCTATAGAAGAGGAAAAGAAAAAACAAGATAAACTTTCTGAAGATATGAACTCCTTAAAAAGGCAATACAAGGAGAAAAAAGAACGCCTTGTTAAAGCTCAAGAGAAATCTCATGCATTATCTTCAGAGTTAAAATTCGATGAAAGCCAATATAATAAGCTTCATTCAAGATATAATCTTATGAATAGCAATGAGGATTTTATAGGTTATCAAAACAGTGTAAAAAACCTACTTAGGGAAAAAAAGAAAAATACGTTTTTGTCAGAGCATCTACACGATGTAGTTGGGAATATTTTAGAAGTCCCTAAAAGATATGCTCTAGCGATTGAAACTTCACTTGGCAGTACCGTTCATAACCTTATTGTTGAAAATGAAAATACTGCTCATGAATGTATTAAGATATTAAATACAAACAAATGGGGAAGGGCAACCTTTTTACCATTAAATATCGTAAAGGGTCAAGTTCTTAAATTAGAACCTAAAATTGTCTCTCAAAAAGGCTTCATTGATTTGGGAAGCAATTTGATTGAGTTCGATGAAAAGTATAAAAATATTGTCTATAATCTACTTGGCAAAGTTCTTATTGTAGAAGATATAATTGCAGCAAAAAAGATTAGTAAGCTTACTTTTTACAAGTACAAAATTATAACTCTTAATGGTGAAATCTTTTTTCCTGGAGGAGCCATTGTAGGTGGAGCCCACAAAAATAAGACCACTAGTATTATACAGCGAAAACAAGAAGTAATGGATTTAGAATTTTCAATGAAAAGTTTACAGGAAAAAATAAAAAGGTGTGAAAAGGAACATAATGGTGTAAAAGAGTTTGTAGAGCAAGGAAAAGTTGAAATGGCTTCTTTAGAGAAAAAGCTAAATAGATTACATACAGAAGAAAAACTTGTAAAACAAATTTGTGAACAGCTTAAGGATAAAGTATGTAGTGAATTAAAAAATAAATCCTCTCTACAAATTAAAATAGATGAAATTCACCATCAGAGAGCAAAGGAAGAAGAAAATATTGAAGATTTAAAAAAAATACTAGCATCTACTCAAATCGAAAAGGAATCTTTAGGAGATGTAAATCAATTTAAGGTAGATGATCAAATACAAGAAACGATTGATAAACTTGATGAAAAGATACTACAAATCAAGCTTTCTATAGCAAAAGCGGAAGAAAGGTACAATTATTATCAAACACAAAGAGAAGATTTTATCCATACTCTTGAGGAAAATACTCACAAAGTATTATTAAATAAAGAGGAAATGGATAAGTTAATACTTGATAACAAAGAGCTAGAAAAGATTATTGAAGAGGCCAATAGGCAAATAAATCAGTTGGAAAAAGCAAAAAGTCAGTTAAGAGAAAGTATGGAATCACATACAGAAGAAAAGAAAAACAAAAATCATCAGATTGACCATTTGCAGGAAAAGATCAAAGAACTAAACAAAGAAAATGTGCTCATTAACGAAAGCTATAATAAGATGGTCAACAAGGTGGAAAATAAAACGGCAGAACTAGAGCAACTTGAAAACAATATTTTTGAAGATTATCAAGTTAATTATGCTATGGCCAAAGAGTACTATTACGAGATTGAAAGCTTAAATGCCGAAATGAAGATTTTAAAGAGTTACAAAACTCAAATAAAAGATTTAGGTTCTGTAAATGTAGATTCAGTAGAACAATATAAGGAAGTCAAAGAGAGATATGAGTTTTTGACCTTACAAAGAGATGATTTGACGAAGGCAAAAGATTCTTTACATGAAATTATCGAGGAAATTACAGTTCATATGGAAGGCCAGTTTGTGGAGCAATTTGAGTTGATTAAGAAAGAGTTTGATTGTACCTTTACGAAACTTTTTAATGGAGGCACGGCAAAGCTTATTTTAGAAGATTCCAATAATATTATGGAAACAGGTATCGACATTGAAGTACAACCCCCAGGCAAAAAATTAAAAAATATAAGTCTTTTGTCAGGAGGAGAAAAATCTCTTACTGCTATCGCATTGTTATTTGCGATTATCAATATTAAACCTACCCCCTTTTGCATACTTGACGAAATCGATGCAGCTCTAGATGACAGCAATGTAGATAGGTTTTCAAAGTATCTTTATAATGTTTCAAAAGAAAATCAGTTTATTACCATTACTCATAGAAAAGGGACTATGGAAATAGCAGATAGATTATATGGAATATCTATGAATAAAGATGGCGTCTCAAAAATTGTCTCTGTCGAGATGAGCCATATATTAGAGAATGAGGTGAATGTATAATGGCAAAGGATGGATTTTTTTCAAAATTAAAAGAAAGTTTAGTAAAGACAAAAAATAATTTTTCAGGTAAGATAGATCAGTTGATTAATTACTCAGGAGTATATGATGATGATTTCTTTGAAGAGCTAGAAGAAATCTTAATATTAGCAGATTTAGGAGTAGAAACGACACAGGAAATTATCAAAAATACGAGAGAAAAAATAGCGAAAGAAAATCTTAAAAGTAAGGACTCTGTAAAGAATGCTATAAAAGAAATTATTGCAGAGATGATTAGCCATGAACAAGATACGAGCTATGAGTACC
>ENA-UOOM01000418-UOOM01000418.1-fermentation-metagenome-genome-assembly--contig:-NODE-418-length-50062-cov-20.960446_pt1 | contig 50062 bp, 38 predicted proteins | sample MGYA00245781_ERZ724031 | MGnify/ENA primary metagenome ERZ724031 (study PRJEB28704, sample SAMN03018317) | fermentation metagenome | biome: anthropogenic terrestrial biome; feature: soil; material...
ACAATATAAGTTATTCCCAAATAATTCTTAATTATTAACGCAACAGCAGTAATCCCTAAATTCTTTGATGGTGACCTAGAGAAATGGGACTATTTAACATTTCAATTAATCCTTATCAATTTAGTTTTTTCTACCTCCCCACTTCATCAGCATCATTCAAAGCCCACAAAAGTCCCCTTTAGGGGATTTAGGGGTCTTAATAACGAAAACTACTTCCCCCCAAAAATTCCCTCAATAATGAAGTGGGTGGCAGTTCCCTGTCTGCAATATAATTGAAATAACGTAAAAACTTCAGCAAACGATAGGCTTCTGAGTATTCTTTTGCAACCCGCGGAACCTGCTGCAGTATAGGTTCTGCATGACGACGAATGGCTGCCAGCTCATAGATCATGGCCGAGTTGAACATCACATCAGCATTTTCCTGATACGGGAATATCCACTTTTCTTCTCCCCTGCGTACACTATCCCAGCGCGAAATCGTGTCCTGAGCGGAATATCCACGATACCTGTTATCACGAACGATTCTTCGTAACAGACGGTTATCGGCAGGTGGAATCCAGTTGTGATTATCGAGGGAAATGGACGTAAGCGCCGAAACGTATATCATGAATTTCTTATCATTGGCAATATGTTCTGTTAACTTAGGATTAAGTGCGTGAATTCCCTCCACGATCAGCACACTTTTTTTATCCATGGTCAGGTGACGATTTCGAAATTCCCTTTTTCCGGTTACAAAGTTGTACGATGGCAACTCTATTTCCTCTTCGTTAAGCAATGCTATTAACTGGTTTTCAAACAACTCCAGATCAATAGCATAAAGCGATTCGTAGTCCCTTTCTCCAAACGCATCGAGTGGAGTCAGATCACGATCGATAAAATAATCGTCGAGAGAAATTCCGACCGGCTTTAATCTGTTTACGATGAGTTGCACTTCTAACCGTTTTCGAAAAGTTGTTTTACCGGACGATGATGGACCCGAAATCAGTACAACCCGTAAGCCATCGTTATATCGGCTGGTAATTTCGTTGGCTATATCGAAAATTTCATTGGCTTGGTAAGTCTCTGAAACTTGGATTATTTCTGAAATTTTATTCGTTCGAATAGCTTTATTCAAATCTCCTACATTATCTAATTTGCTAATTTTCAGAAACTCAAGATGTTCTCTGTAAACCTTCAACAATTTCTGTTGCGGAATAACAGGTTCCAACTCAACCGGATTTTGCCGGTTAGGTACAACAAGCAGAAAACCACCGTTGTATGGGATAATATCAAATAAAGTCAGATAACCCGATGAAGGAACCAGACAACCGTAATAATAATCAACATAGTCATCCAGCTTGGAGTAACGTGCATATAGCAGATCATCGGAAGTTTCCAGGAGAAGCGCTTTATCTTCCATTCCGTTTTCGCGAAATAGTTTCACAACATCGGCAATTTCTTCTTCCACCTGAACGAAAGGAATATCGTCATCTATAATCTCCCTCATACGGTTCTTGACCAGCATCAGGTCCTTGTCTCCAATCTCAATATTATTTTCTATATGAAAGTAATATCCTCGGGATACGGCATGTTCAATATATACCTGCCCGTGTGGGATTACGTCATGCACAGCTTTTGACAACACGAAACACAACGATCTGACATAGGTGCGCATAGCCGATGAGTTACTAATATCGACATACTCTACCCTACGCGGGCGGAAAACCTGATAATCAAGAGACTCGGTCTTATTGTTTACTTTTGCATTAGCAATGAGATATGGTTTCTTTACTCCGAAAACATCGATAAGCTCCTTTAAAGAAGATCCTATCCTAACATCCTTATATTCATCGGTATTAAGGCAATGAATACGAACAGTATCAGTCATATTGTTAATAATTAGATTTCACATTTATTTGCAATTAAGTCCTTTTTAACTATATTTGCACGCTAATATACGCTATTTTTAGAACATGGACTACGGTTTCTACGATTTTTTAAAGCTAATTGGTTCATTAGCTCTTTTCCTCTATGGTATGAAAATTATGAGCGAAGGCCTGCAAAAACTGGCAGGAAATAAGCTCAGAACAATTTTGTCAGCGATGACAAAAAACCGCGTCATGGGTGTTTTAACGGGTGTCCTGATCACCGCACTCATCCAATCTTCGTCAGCCACTACGGTTATGGTGGTGAGTTTTGTTAATGCCGGATTGCTGAGCTTGGTCCAATCCATCGGTGTCATCATGGGAGCCAACATCGGGACAACGGTTACGGCGTGGATAATTTCTCTGTTTGGATTCGGGAAATTTTCCATCAGCGCTTTATCCATCCCGTTGATGGGGATTGCTCTCCCCTTGATTTTCTCATCGAAAAGCAAAAACAAATCTACCGGTGAATTCATCTTTGGTTTTGCGTTTCTTTTTATGGGCCTCGATTTCCTGAAAAGCGCAATGCCTGACCTTCAGAACAATCCCGAAGTGCTGTCGTTCGTACAAAACTTCTCCGACATGGGTATCGGATCGGTTCTTATTTTTCTGCTGATAGGATCTGTTTTGACCATCCTTGTGCAGTCGTCGAGTGCAACCGTGGCCCTTACCCTGATTATGGCAACAAAGGGATGGATCGATTTCCCGGCTGCGGCAGCAATGATTATGGGTGAAAACATCGGCACCACCATTACGGCAAACCTGGCAGCCATTCCGGCAAACCTGTCGGCAAAAAGAGCCGCCTTCGCCCATTTCATGTTCAATGTGCTGGGTGTCATCTGGATGTTGTTTGTATTCAAGTATTTCGTAAATATGGTGGAAGGGCTGGTAACGTCCTTCGGGCCGGCCAACCCGGCTGAAATGTCGGCGTTTATCTCATCCCTCTCTCCCGAAGAATATACACAGATAACAACACTTTCAAAATCGGAACTTTCTGCGGACCTGGTGTCCAAACAGAACATGTACCTCAGTTACCAGGGAGCCACTTCATACGGATTATCGCTGTTTCACACGTTGTTCAACATCTGCAACGTATCGATAATGATTTGGTTCGTCAGGGTATACGAAAAAATATGCCTCAACGTTATCCGTCCAAAAGCCGGAGAAGAGGAAGACGAGGAATTTGTGCTGCAATTTATTTCCACGGGAATGCTGTCTACTGCTGAACTTTCTATTCTACAAGCCGAAAAGGAAACGGAAGTGTATGCCAAACGTGCACGGAAAATGTTTGGATTTGTGAAGAAAATGACCAATATGGACCATAACGATAAAAAGTTCCTTAAACTTTATAACCGTGTGGAAAAATACGAAGATATTTGTGACCAGATGGAAATCGAAATTGGCTCATACTTGAGTAAAGTTTCCGAAGGAAGACTCAGTAATCAAACAAAAGAGCATATTCGTGCTATTCTTCGTGCTGTAACGGAAATAGAAAGCATTGCCGATTCGTGTTGTAATATAGGCCGTCACCTGAAGCGCAAAATGGAAGCAAATGTTGTTTTCGACGAAAATCTCCTTGCTAACATCAACTCAATGTATTCTTTATTGGATAAAGCATATGAAAATATGCAGTTGACGTTGAAAAACCAAAAAATTTCGGAAAAAGAACTACACGAAAGTCAAAATTTAGAAAGTGCCATCAACGATAAACGTAACACATTGAAACGAAAAAATGTGGAAGACCTTAACAGCAATCAATACTCATACCTAAACGGCGTTTTCTATATGGATATTACATCGGAATGTGAACGGATGGGCGATTATATTATGAATGTGATCGAGTCGATAAAAGTAAAATCCAATTGATTTGAATGAATAACATCAGGTTGATTCATTGCTGAAATTGTTTTTTTCCTTATCTTCGTATTTACATAAACGACCGCAACAATGAAGGATAACGACTGGAAAAAACGACTTAATATTGTGTACTCAACTAACCCCGATTACCACTATCAAGGCGATGAAACGGAAGAAGAAACCACGCTCCCGAAGGAAAAACAACTACTGCGCATAAGTCTCGATAAACGAAACCGAAAAGGCAAAGCCGTTACATTAATTACCGGATTTACGGGCACAAACGATGATCTGGAGACACTGGGAAAACTACTGAAAACCAAATGCGGTGTAGGTGGTTCGGCAAAAGACGGTGAAATAATAGTTCAGGGTGATCACCGACAAAAAGTGCTGGAAATACTGCAAAAAGAGGGATATGCTAAAACTCGCCTCATCTGATTCCGAAAAACTACTGCTGATAAAAGCTTCCGCCGGATCGGGAAAAACACACCGATTAACCGGTGAATACCTGCGTCTGCTTTTTTCCGGCGAAAATCAATATAAACACATTTTAGCCGTAACATTTACCAACAAAGCGACAGATGAGATGAAGTCCCGAATTGTGAAAGAGCTACACACACTTTCAACGGGCAAAGAATCGGACTATCTCGAAAAGTTGATTAAAGAATTCCGAATCTCGGAAAACCAAATAAGAGAAAGGGCAAAAAATATCCTAGAGAGTATTCTGCACGATTATTCCGCCTTTTCCATCAGCACCATCGACCGCTTTTTCCAGCAAACCATGCGCGCTTTTACGCGCGAGATGGGTTTATCCGGTGGGTATAAGTTGGAATTAGACGAAAGTTTTATACTTGCTCAGATTATCGATTTGATGATTTTTGAACTTGATAAACCGCAAAACAAAGAACTCTCCGGCTGGATTCTCGATTACATGAAACATCAGATTGAGGACGGAAAAAGCTGGAACATAAAAGAGAATATCGGTAAACTGGCCAAACAACTCTTTAATGAAAAATATAAACTTCTGTCAAAAGAAGACAAATCGAAAATTGAAGACAAAAAACAACTCAACGAATATCGTCAAATATTATTAAGAATTATCCACTCATGGGAAAATGAAATGAAATCCATCGGTGTGCGTGCACTGAACCTGATGGAGCGATTCGGACTGAATTACAGCGATTTCAAACACGGTAAAAACTCGGGATTCCTCACTTTTGTAAAAATTGCCAACAACGATTTCGCAGAGCCATCCGCTCGTTTCATCAGTCGTGCCGACAATCCCGAAGACTGGTCAACAGCCAAAAGCGAGAAAAAAACGGAAATAGAATCTTCTTATTACGAGGGATTAAACGATTGCGTAAAACAAGTTATCAATTTGTTTGAAAATAACCTGTTTTACAACTCGGCCAAAAGTATTTTACAAAACTATCATACACTGGGTATTCTCAACGATATCCGAAACCGCTTGCAATTGTATCAACAGGAAAACAACACCTTATTTCTATCCGATACCACCGAGTTGCTCAACAAAATCATTTCCGACAGCGATTCACCGTTTGTTTACGAAAAAACAGGCACTCGCATCTATAATTATATGATTGACGAATTCCAGGACACGTCATCGATGCAATGGCAAAATTTCAAACCGTTAGTCAACGAAAGTCTGGGCAGTGGCCAATTCAATCTTATCGTCGGCGACGTAAAGCAAAGTATTTACCGTTGGCGAAACTCCGATTGGGGATTACTCGAAACGCAGATTTCCAAAGATCTCAACGGCAATAATATCCGCAACGAAGTCCTTGACACGAACTGGCGAAGCGATTCCAACATCGTAAGTTTTAACAATTCTGTTTTCTCTGTTGCAGCTGAACTTTTACAAAACGATTTTAATATCTCGGCAGAATCAGAAGAAAATCCCGACCGAAGAATAGCTAATGCTTATCAGCATGTATATCAACTTGTTCCAAGTAAAAACAAATCCGATAAAGGGTATGTAAAGATATCCTTTCTTGATGCATCGGACAAGGAAAACAATTGGAAATCACAAGCCTTGCAACAACTTCCCTCTGAGATTGAACGCTTACAGGATCAGGGCTTTGCGTTAAAAGATATCTCTATTTTAGTACGAAAAAACGACGAAGCCATAGAAGTTGCCGAAACATTGTTGAAGTACAAAGAAGAAAATCCTCACTCGAAATACAGGTACGACATTATTTCTAACGAAGCTCTTGTTATCGGCAATGCGCAAAGCGTTAAAGCGGCTGTGGCACTGCTACGTCACTTTCAGAATCCAAAGGACGATACTCGCAGAATGCTTGCCGTGTACGAATATTACCGGTTTCATCGCGGAGTATTGCCCGAAACCGCTATAAGTAATTACTTTGACAGCGAGATAAAAGATTTTCCTGAAGAAATAAAAACAGAACTCAACCGGATTTCTTCGTTGCCTTTTTATGAGATGATTGAAGCGTTCTTCGCGATGAGTGCAGACGCGCTTAACGAAAAAGAAAACGCTTACGTTCAGGCTTTCTTGGATATTGTATTAAAATTCAGCACCGAAGCGTCATCAAACACTAATGATTTTCTGGATTGGTGGGACGAAAAGGGAGTTAAAAAAACACTCTTCTCACCCGATGATCAAGATGCCATCCGGCTAATTACCATCCATAAATCCAAAGGATTAGGCTTTGGGGCGGTAATTCTGCCATTCCTAAACTGGGACATAGACCACACAGGTAATATGGGTCCCATTTTATGGTGTAATCCGGAAACTGAGCCGTTCAATTCGTTAGGAGTTTTACCCATACAATATAAGAGTTCACTCGAAAATACCATCTTCAAAAAAGACTATCTGAAAGAAAAACTCTATACCTATATTGACAACCTCAACCTGCTTTACGTAGCTTTTACACGCGCGAAAAATCGCATAATTGCCTTTGGCCCAAAGCCTGTAAAAGAATCGGTGAACAATGTGTCTTCTTTGCTTTGGCAAACGTTAAAATCTACACAAACAAACGAAGAGCAACTTTCGTTCGGTAACTACCTGACTGAAGACGAGAATAGCGCTATTTTTGAGTTGGGAAAACCTGCTCCACTCGATTGCAAGACGGAAAAAGCATTACCTATGAAATTGGATTCGGGAAAATGGCATTCCATCCCGTTTAACGACAGACTGAAATTGCGATTGAACTCTATCGGTTTCTTTTCCGATGACGGGAGCCGCGCCTACGGAACGCTTATGCACGAAATCATCAGCAGCATACAAACCCTTGAAGATTTGGAAGATGCTATTGAAGCGAAATATATTTCGGGCGAAATCGATGCCGATAAAAAAGCAGAAATTACCGCCTTGCTCACCCGTATTTTATCGGCTCCTGAAGTTTCGGATTGGTATTCGGGCAACTATCACGTTATCAACGAAACGCAGGTGCTTCACCCTTCTTTCGGCTTTAGCCGACCCGACAGGGTAATGATCGGCAACGATGAAGTAATTGTGGTGGACTATAAGTTTGGCGAGACGGAGGAAGAAAAATATAACCGTCAGGTGCAGCATTACGTGAAAATAATAAAGGAGATGGGATACAATAATGTGAATGGATTTGTGTTTTATGTGAAAACCGGAAAGGTTCAGGAAGTTTAAATTCAAGGTTGCTAGTTGTCTATTTGTCTTGGTTCTTGGTTCCTGGTTCTTCATTCTAAAAAATATGTGGAAAGAAATTTTATATGTAGGCCTTGGCGGTGGAATCGGTAGTATTTTACGGTTTCTCACTTCAAAAATTATAGCGCGGTACACGCACGAATACTTTTTGTTTTTGGGAACATTCACTGCAAATATTATCGGGTGTTTATTGATAGGGATTTTCGCCGGATGGATGCTCACCAATCAACCGGATAATCAATCATTCCGATTACTGTTTATTGTTGGATTTTGTGGTGGATACACCACTTTTTCCACTTTCGCATTCGAAAACTTACGGTTACTGGAACTCGGACAGTGGTGGCTGTTTTTCGGATATACATTGTTAAGTGTAGTGTTGGGTATCTTTGCCGTTTGGCTTGGAATGAGAATCACCGGCTAAAATCATTCTCACTCAATCTTTTTCAATCTAATTCAATATCAACGAACTATGCATAAATCATTCAAAATCACCTTAATCTGTTTAGTTGCGATTTTCAACTCTATAAGTATTTCGGCTCAAACTGATTCTACTTTACTGAAAGAAGTCAACTCGTTAAAGCAAAAAATTACCGATTACGAACACCGTTTCGATGTGTTGGAGAAACAAATTGACGACCTGATGTGGTTTCGCCGTCTCGAAGACATCGCTCATGTCGATAAAGTACGCTTAACCAGCACACCGCGCTGGAAACCCAAAGACCCGAACGACCGATTCGCGAGCAATAAACTGCAGTTCTACACCTACGTTTTTATTCCGAAAGGAATTGATATAAACAAAAAGTATCCGCTCATTGTATTGCCGCACAGCGGTATTCACGCCAATTTTTCAACATATTACGCACACATCGTTCGTGAACTTATCGCCCAGGGATATGTGGTGGTTTCGGCGGAATACCGGGGAAGCACAGGCTACGGAAAAACTACTTATGAAAACATAGATTATGGCGGTCGTGAAAACGACGATGTGCTGGAAAGCCGCAACTATATGATTGAAAATTACAGTTTCGTGGATGCTTCGCGTGTGGGCGTTATCGGATGGAGCCACGGCGGAATGATCTCGCTGATGCAGATTCTTCAGCACGGCGACAAATACCAATGCGCCTTTGCAGGTGTGCCCGTGAGCGACCTCGAGAATCGCCTGGCATCGCACGACGAGAGTTACACAGAGTACTTCACGGCAAAACATCATATTGGCGAAAGCATCTGGGAAAATCCCGAAGAATACGCCCGCCGCTCCCCCACTCATTACGCCAAAAACCTCGACAAACCGTTGCTTATCTACACCAACACCAACGATAACGACGTGTACGTGGAAGAAGTGCAACTGATGATTGAAACGTTGAAAAAATACGGAAAGAAATTCGAGTACAACATTTTTCAAGATGCTTCCGGCGGGCACGGTTTCGATCGTATCGACAGCAAGGAAGCCACAGATATTCGTTACAACGTGCATAAATTTCTGGAACGATACCTCAATCCGCCTCATCCATTTAAATCGGCAAAAGATATGCGCAAAGCGGCGTATGGGTTTTAAACGAAACGCGCCTTGCGGTTTAGAACCGCATGGCGTATTGATTCAACGGTAAAAGCCGAACTTTCTAAGGGTTCGGCTTTATCGTTATTTGTTTGTCTTCTTTTTTGTGATCACTATCACCCCATTTTCCCCATCTTTTCCATAAAGATTAACGGCTGATTTATTTTTCAAAACCGAAATCGATTCAATCTCTGCAGGAGTAACGGAATTTAGTTCAAAATCTTTTCCCTTTACTATTCCATCAATAACAATTAACGGTTTTTTGTCTTCGGAAACGCCTCGTAAGGAAAAAATAGATTCTTTTGCCTCGGAATTTACACCTACCACCTTACCTTGAACACCTTCCACTTTAACATTCGGTTCTTTTTTTGTTGTAATTAAAATTACACCGTCTTTTGCTTTTTCTCCATACATAGCGACGGTACCTTGATCGTTTTTAAGCACAGAAATAGATTCGATTTCATCAGGTTTTAGTTCTTTCATTTTTTCACTCGTAGCCTGAATACCATCAATGATATAAAGCGGTTTTTTGTCGTTTTCTATAATCCGCACACCAGCATCAGCTTTACCAGTAAATTCTATTCCGTTTTTGAGTTTTTTTGTTGTAATAATAATCACCCCATTCTTACCGTCTTCGCCGTACAACGATTCGGCTCCTGTATCTTTTAACACGGACATAGAATCAATTTCATCGGGATTTAAGGAGTCCAGATTAAAATCCTTCGGCATTCTTTTACCATCAATAATAATCAACGGATTTTCTTTTTTTTCACCCGTGCCGCGGATAATTATCGAAGGGTTGCTATTTTTCTCACCCGTGCCACGTACAACAATGGAAGGTTTACCTTTCAGGTCCTCCATACTTCCAACACCCACCGCCACTACATCGTCAGGCTGTAAAACAATTACCAGATTGTCCTGAGCTTTTTCCACTTCATATTCAAAAGCCTTGTAACCCACCATGACAAACCGAAGCACATCGCCTTTACCGGCTTTTATCACAAATTTTCCTTCGGGATCGGTAATGGTGCCCATGTTGGAATCTTTAATAACCACAGCCACTCCCGGAACAAAACCGTCTTTGCCTTTTACAAAACCGGAAACGGTGAGTTTAGATTGATTATCAACTGCCTCATTCACATCGTCACGGCCTGCGATGCGCACGGTTATCAGCTCCTTGTTTTCGCCTTCGCCTTTTTCGAGCGATACCTTGAAGTTGCTTTCTGGCTTATTAAAGGTAACTTTCTGAGTTTTATATCCCAACATAGAAAAAGATACGGAGACACCTCGTTCCGTGTCCAGAACAAAATTGCCATCCATATCCGAAACAATAGCTTCGTTCTCACCTTCTTTAATCAATTTCACGCCCATCATTGGTTTTCCGGTCTTATCCACCACTTGTCCCACAACGGTAAAACCTTCGTTTATTTCCACCGTTTCTTTGGTCTCTTCTTCCACCACTTTCGCATTTAGTTTAGGAACCGAAAGTGCCACCATAGCCAGGAACAACACGGGAAGCGCCGCCGTGTAATTCCATTTCATTCGTTCGTTTGTTTTGTTTTTCATCATCATAGTAATTCTTTTGTGCAAATCGCGCTGGCGGAAGTTGTTTGCCAACGCAAACTTATGTTCGCCCACGCTTTTGCGGATTAGTAAAAGTTGATATTGTTTTGCATCGATACCGTTGTTAAGTACCTGCTCATCTGCCTGATATTCGTGAACCGACTGAATTTCTCGGCGAAGCAGCCACGAAAACGGATTGAACCAGAACACACACGTGAACAGGTCGAGAAAAATCATATCGAAAGAATGCTGCAAATGAATGTGCGCCCGCTCGTGATTGATAATCGCCCGATTATCTGCCGATACATCTTTTCGCGAAAGGCCAATATATTTCATCCAGCTGAACGGTGAAATATCTTTATCGGTAATGCACAAAACCGTATCATCGGCAAGCGTTTGCTTTTCCGATTTGCGGATAATACCGATAAGTTGGTTCAGTCCGATAAGGTAACGCATTACCGCAAATGCAAATCCCAGAGCAAAAATGACCGAAAGCAACTCGATCCATGGAATCTCAATTGGTTGTGCAGGCAGTTCGGAAATTTCAACTATCGGAATATTGGAAAAATCCATCGGAAGATTTTCGATAACCGGTTCTGCTTTTTTCTCGGGAATAAGATTGAAATGAAAAAACGGAAGCACGGCAACCATTACTACAATCAAAATCAACGAGAAACGATTGAAATTGTGAAACGTATTTTTGCCGAAAAACAGTTTGTAAAAACCGTAAAACAGCGCCATTAAAATGGATGCACGGAGCAGGTAATATAAGAATTGTTCCATTTGTCAGTTATTTGTGTTTGTCTCTTTTTATAAATTTATATTGAATGAGATCGAGCGCAGATTGAATAAGATTGAAAAACAGGTAGCCCGCTATCAATCTTCATCAATCTTTTTCAATCTATCATCAATCTTTTTTAAACATGGCAATAATTTTATACTTTCACTTGTCATTCAGCTTTTCCACTTCGTCCAGCAGTTTCCTCACATCCTCCACCGAAATATTTTCATCTTTGATCAACGACGAAACCACGCTCAGGTACGAATTATCGAAATATTTTTTCACCACGTTTTTCAGCGTTCCATTGCGATATTCTTCTTCGGTTATTACGGCAAAATAACGGTATGTTGTACCGAATGTTTCGTGCGACAGAAATCCTTTTTCCTCCAGCATACGCACGTAGGTTGACAATGTATTGAAATGCGGCTTCGGATCGGGATACATTTCCACAAGTTGTTTCACGAACAACGCATCGTTTTCCCAAAAATAACGCATTACTTCTTCTTCTTTGGCTGTTAATTCTTTCATTTTTTCAGATGTTAGATGTCATCATTATTTCTATTGCAAATATAACTAAAACTTTTAGTTTATAAACTAATTGATTTAGTTAAAAGAACTAAACAAAATAGTTAAAATTTCAGACAAAAAGAAAACCGATTGGCAATCAATCGGTTTATATATAATTCTCATCTGTTGCAAAGCATCAGAGACTTTAGTTCTTGTCCTTCAACCTTCCGCTTTTCTTCAATGACTGATCCAAAATCCATTGAATTTGGCCATTGACACTGCGGAACTCATCGGCAGCCCATTTTTCGATGGCTTCCATCGTTTCTGAGTCTAATCTCAGAGCGAAATTCTTAGTTGTCTTTTCTTTTTTTGCCATTTTCAATTTTTCATTTTTCCCAACCTGGTCAAAATATCGGTTAAACGTTCGGGTTGTCTTGTTCCGATTAGCACTTTTTTACCGTTCATCAAAACCAGCTGCAATCCCATGTTTCCCGACATCGAATAATATTTTGTCCCATCTATGGAAACTTTCCATCCCCATCCACCGGATTTTAGCGGATTATATTTTCTAACAGATACAGCCTGAATATTGTTCCATTCATAAAGTTTGTACCGGAACTGAAGTGGGAATAGCTTCACGTAAATGCCTTCATTATTGACAAATGTATGAAGTTTTGTGCTAAACATTGCCACGCTAAGCAAAAGCATGGATACGGTAACAATTATTAATCCGGTGTCACTCATCGGATTATCACCCCATGGTTTTCTTATTAGCAGTTGCTGAACGCATCCCCACAAAAACAATACATTTACGCCGATCATCAATAACCACACCCACCATTGGCGAAATCGCTGAACTTCGTAAAATTCAATCGGCATTTTTTTCATCACTCCTGTCTTTGTTCTTTAATCTTGACTCCTGGCTCTCTTACTGATACAGCGTCCCCGTATTCAGCACCGGCTGAGCCGATTCATCGGCGCAAAGCACAACCAGCAAGTTGCTTACCATAGCAGCTTTTTTATCGCAATCCATTTCGATGATATTTTCGTCTTCGATTCGTTCGAGAGCCATTTTCACCATCGATACAGCACCTTCAACTATCTTTTCGCGTGCAGAAATAATGGCTTCGGCCTGCTGACGACGAAGCATCACGGCTGCAATCTCGGGCGCATACGCCAGATAATTGATGCGCGCCTCTACAATTTCAATTCCGGCCATTTCCAATCGATCATTCAGCTCGTTCAGCAAATCCACATTCACCTCATCGCCTCCCGATCGAAGCGTAATTTCCGCATCTGAAACCACGTTATTGTCGTAAGCGTATTGCCCGGCAACCTGGCGTAATGCCGCATCACTTTGTACGGAAACAAAATTTTCAAACGCTTTCATCTTGTTTGCCACATTCACAACCGTTCCTGCAGTAACATTCCCTGATGCCATGGTTTGCGAGTCAATCTCGAACATGGCCTTATACGTATCCTTTAACTTCCAAACCAGCACCAGACCAATCAAAATGGGATTTCCCACCTTATCGTTCACCTTTATCGGATCTACATTAAGGTTCCGGGCACGCATCGAAAGTTTTTTACGTGTCATGAACGGATTTACCCAAAAGAAACCGGTATCTCTGAAAGTACCTTTATACTTACCAAAGAAAACCATTACCGAAGATTCGTTTGGTTCAAGTTTCATAAATCCTATCAACATCACAAACCAGATAACAGCTAATACAATTCCGGCAACAATTCCCCAATTGCCCTGAAAAAATAACCACGCATCCGCAACAAGCAGGATAAGTAAAAAGAATAACATTAAAAAACCATTCGCTTTGAATCCTTTGTAATTAATTTCTTTCGTTTCCATATTGATAAATTTAAAATGATATTGTTTTGATATCACAAATATATTATCTTTTTTTAATACCAACAAAATTTTTCAATTATTTTTTTCATTTTTTTGTTATTTATTCGAAGATGTATGAAAAAATGATAGTTAATTACATAAAAACCACGGGTTAAATCGTTAGTTATTAAGCAAAAAGTTATAACTTTGCGTTAATTTTCTGAATTCATTCAATGAATTTCTCACAATCGTTTAAATAACAATTAATTATTAACCGAATGAAAAAATTATTCTTAATCACGTTAGCAGCTATGACTTTACTTGCTTGCAACAACACGAAAACGGGACAACCTGCCAGTGATCCCGGAAGTATTTTTTCTACCGAATTCGATACACAATTCGGTATGCCTCCTTTTGACAAAATTTCTTTTGGCGACTTCAAACCTGCATTTTTGAAAGGAATGGAAGACGAAGCCAAAGAAATTGATTCCATTGCCAACAATCCGGAAGCACCTACTTTCGAAAACACCATCGCAGCAATGGATAACAGTGGACAGTTGCTCAACAGGGTTTCGCGTGTTTTCTACGGATTGAAGGGCGCTGAAACCAACGATTCTATTCAAGCATTGGCTGAAGAGCTTTCACCGTTGATGTCGGAGCACAGAGACAATATTAGTTTGAACGACAAGCTATTCGCCCGCATCAAAACGTTGCACGATGATACGACAAACATGAATCTTACTACTGAACAGTATCGACTGTTAGACGAAACTTATAAAGGATTTGTACGATCGGGTATTATGTTGGGTGAAGCAGAAAAAACAAGGCTTCGTGAGATCAATAAAGAACTTTCGGCTCTTACTCTTAAGTTTGGCAACAATTTATTAAAAGAAACCAATGATTATAAACTGGTTATTGATAATAAAGAAGATCTTGCCGGACTTCCCGAAGGAGTAATCGCTGCTGCTGCTGAAACTGCTAAAAATGAAGGACAGGAAGGTAAATGGGTTTTCACCCTACAAAAACCAAGCTGGTTGCCGTTCCTTCAATATTCCGAAAAGCGTGATCTGAGAGAGAAACTGTATAAAGCCATGTTCAATCGCGGCGACAATGATAACGAAAACGATAACAAAAAAATCATCAACGACATCGTAAACTTGCGTATTGAAAAGGCACAAATGCTGGGTTACAAAACTCATGCTGATTTTATTCTCGATGAAAATATGGCCAAAACTCCGGCAAACGTTTATAAACTGCTCAATGATGTTTGGGCTTATGCTTTGCCACAGGCAAAAAAAGAAGCTGCCGAACTTCAGGCAATGGTTGATGCCGAAGGCGGAAACTTCAAAATCGAATCGTGGGACTGGTGGTATTATACCGAAAAGGTTCGTCAGCAAAAATATGCACTTAATGAAGAAGAAATTAGACCATATTTCAAAATGGAAAACGTTCGTGAAGGCGTGTTTGAAGTAGCAAATCGCCTGTATGGACTGAATTTCAAGAAACTGGAAAACGTACCGGTTTATAATCCTGAAGTTGAAGCTTACGAAGTATTAGATGCCGATGGCTCACATATTTCGGTTTTCTACACCGATTATTTCCCACGCGCAGGCAAGAATGCAGGAGCATGGATGAGTAGTTTTCGCGGTCAGCAAATACTTAACGGGGAAAATATTCGTCCGATTATTTACAATGTTGGGAACTTTACTCGTCCTACTGAAACTACTCCGTCGTTACTTACCCTTGACGAAGTAGAAACTCTTTTCCACGAATTCGGACACGCTTTGCACGGTATGCTGGCAAATGTTACTTATTCGGGGGTCTCAGGCACAAGCGTTTCACGCGATTTTGTTGAACTTCCGTCACAAATTATGGAACACTGGGCGTTTCATCCAGAAGTGTTAAAACTTTACGCTAAACATTACCAGACAGGCGAAATAATTCCCGATTCATTGATCGCTAAAATAGACGCTGCCTCTAAATTCAATATGGGTTTCATTACCACAGAATTTGTAGCAGCTGCGCTGCTCGATATGGATTATCACACGCAGGCCGAAAAGAAAACTTTCGATGTTCGTGATTTCGAAAAGAAATCGATGGCGAAAATCGGACTTATCAATGAAATTATACCGCGTTACCGCAGCACTTATTTCTCACACATTTTCAGCGGAGGTTATTCAGCCGGATATTACGCTTACCTATGGGCAGAAGTACTGGATGCTGACGCTTTCCAGCCGTTTGTTGAAAAAGGTGTTTTCGATAAAGCAACAGCAACATCGTTCCGCGAAAACGTGTTGTCAAAAGGTAATTCTGATGATCCGATGACACTTTATAAAAAGTATCGTGGTGCAGAACCAAATCCGATTTATTTGTTGAAAAACAGGGGCTTTGTACAATAATCGGCTATTGACTGCCAGCAACAAAAATTCTTTTCACGGGATCACTTCGGTTATCCCGTGATTTGTTTTCAGGTAAATGTAAATGTGCCACATTCCTAACTCCCAACGCTTGTTGCATAGATATTTACAAACAATACAAGCGCATAACGTGCACCACACTATAAACTCATAACCTACTACTTAGAAACAAAAACCATTCGCAAACCCTGATCCAAAAACAGTACAAAACTATTTTTCAGTTAAATCCGTAAAAATTATCTAGAGATATTGTTCTTAAAAAGACAAAAAAAGTGTATATTTGCAGGCTCAAAACGAAAGGCATTTCAAGTGCCTTTATTTTTGATGGAAAATTTCGGATAAACGCTTAGAAACTAATAAATTAATACACATAAAATAAACGTAATATTGAAATGCAAAACAAAGGATTTATTAAAGTTTTCGCAACCATACTCACGCTTATCTGCTTGTATTATCTGTCTTTCACAGTAGTTGGACAACAATACAATAAAAAGGCTGATGCGTATGCCAAAGGAGACTTGGAATTAAAAAATCAGTATCTTGACTCGCTTTCTACCGAGAAAGTCTATTTTGGATACACGTTAAAACAAATTCGTGAAAAAGAGATCGGTTTAGGACTTGACCTGAAAGGCGGTATGAACGTGATTGTGGAAATGGATGTTGCTCAGGTTCTCAGAGCGTTGGCAAATACCGATGATCCACAGTTCAATCAGGCACTGCAGGAAACGATTGTTCAAAACAGAAGGGGAAGTTCATCAGACTTCATCTCTCTTTTCCGTCAAAACTACGAAAGAATAAATCCCGACGGTAGACTGGCAAACATTTTCAGTATTACCATGAGCGACAGAGTAATCCCTACAGCTACCAACGATCAGGTTGTAACCGTTCTTCGTCAGGAGGTGAAAAGCGCTGCCGATAACTCATTCAATGTGCTTCGCACCCGTATTGACCGATTTGGTGTGGTTGCTCCGAATATACAACAACTCGACCAGGCAGAACGTATCCTTATCGAAATGCCCGGTATCACAGAACCAGACCGTGTGCGTAACCTGTTGCAGGGAAGCGCTAACCTGGAGTTCTGGAAAACCTATAACGTAAATGAACTTGGCACTTATTTCAACGAAATTAACACCCGTTCGGCAGAATACGCACAAGCTGTTCGTGGCGCTGCCGCAACAGCAACAACAGATTCAAGTGCAGTAGTTGCAACGACAGATTCTTTACTGGTTGATTCATTAGCATTACCATCGTTAGATGCTGAAGGTGAAAAAATAGAAATCGATAGAAGCTTTGTTGAGTATTTTGCTCAGCCTTACTTTGCTATGAGCGGAGCCAGCGGCCCAATGGTTGGAACCGCTGCAAAAAACGATACTGCAGCAGTGAACTACTTGCTCCAACGATATAAAGATATTTTCCCTGCCGACGTTCGTTTCAAATGGGGATTCAAACCCGTTGATCAACGTGAAACCTATTTCGAACTATATGCACTTAAAGGTGATGGGACCAGACGTGGACCTGCTCTTGAGGGCGATGTGGTAACCAACGCCAAGGCCGACCAGGGACAACAAGGCTCTGCATGGGAAGTTAGTATGACGATGAATTCTGCCGGAGCAAGCCGCTGGGCAAGCATAACAGGAGCCGAAAAAGGAAAATCTATCGCTATTGTTTTAGACGGATACGTTTATTCTGCACCCACTGTTAACGACAGAATTGAAGGTGGCCGCTCACAAATTACCGGCAGGTTTACGGCTTCTGAAGCAGGTGACTTGGAAAACGTATTGAAATCGGGTAAGATGAGAGCCGGTGTCCGTATCGTTCAGGAAGATGTGGTTGGACCTTCACTTGGCCAGGAAGCCATTAAAGACGGTTTTGTATCGTTTGTTATCGCACTTATCGTATTATTTATCTTCACTTGTTTGCTCTACGGAATTATTCCGGGTATGGTAATCAACGGAGCATTGCTTATCAACTTCTTCTTCACGCTGGGAGTTTTGGCGGCATTCCAGGCAGTTCTTACGCTGCCGGGTATTGCGGGTATGATCTTATCACTCGCTATGGCCGTGGATGCTAACGTACTTATCAACGAGCGTATCAAAGAAGAACTCGCCAATGGGAAATCGTTGCGCAAAGCACTGGAAGACGGTTATAAAAATGCTTTCTCCGCCATTCTCGACTCTAACCTGACAACCATTATTACCGGTATTGTTCTGGCTATTTTCGGTACAGGTCCGATCAAGGGATTTGCCGTGACACTGATTATAGGTATCTCCATTTCGTTCCTCACGGCAGTATTCTTAACCCGTTTGGTCTACGAATTCCAGTTCGAAAGAGGAAGATGGCAGAAACTTACGTTCAACACCGCATTCACGAGAGCTATTTTTAGAGAATACAGTTACGATTTTATTAAAGGCAGCAAGAAAGTTGCGATGGCAATATTAATTTTTGTTGTAGTAAGTATAGCTTCATTCTTTACATTGAAATTGAATACAGGTATCGACTTTACAGGTGGACGAAATTATATTGTACGATTCGACAAACCGGTAAATACAAGTAATATTGAAGAAGCTTTACAACCCGTTTTAGGCGGATCTGCACAAGTAATCACTATCGGATCGAGTAATCAGGTGCGTATTTCTACCAACTACATGATTGAAGATGAAAGCGTCACAGTTGAAGAAGATTTGGTTAAATTGCTGGGAGAAGGATTAAAAGATTACATCGCTCCGGGAAGTACGATTGAAGACCACATTCAGAGTTCACAAAAAGTAGGGCCAAGTGTTGCCGAAGATACGATGCGAAATGCTTTCCTTGCACTAGCTATAGCTCTGTTCTTTATGGGTGTATATATATTTGTTCGATTCAGAAACTGGGCATTCTCCGTTGGAACTGTTGCTGCGCTTGCTGTTGATACTTTCGCCGTTATTGGATTGTATTCTCTGCTTTGGAAAGTAATGCCTTTCTCTATGGAGATCGATCAGATTTTCGTAGCTGCAATTCTGACCATCGTAGGTTACTCCATCAACGATAAGGTGGTTGTATTCGACCGCTTCCGTGAATATCACGATTTGTATCCGAAGCGGGAATTACGTACGCTGTTTAACGATTCTATGAACGCCGTATTAGCACGTACCATCAATACCGGTTTGAGTACAATTTTGGTTATCTTCTGTATCCTGTTCTTTGGTGGCGATGCCGTAAGAAGTTTTGTATTCGCCATGTTGATTGGTGTGGTTGTGGGAACCGTGACGAGCTTGTTCGTTGCTTCGCCGGTGGCTTACTCCATCATGAAAAGACAACGGGAAAAGAAAGAATTGGACGCTAAAAAATAATCGATATATTACGCATTATTAAGTTAAACGGGTTGCATTTGCAGCCCGTTTTTTGTTGCATTAGCAAACAAATTACTAATTTTGTTGCGTAATAAACCACAAGATTATGAAAAAAACGCTATCGATTATCTTTCTTTTGTGCTTTGCTATAACCGTAAACGCTCAAAACACTACCAATGATTTCTTTTTTGTGAAAGACACCGTTGTCGGAAAAACTTTTGACGGCAATGACATTGTTGCAACATACTACAAACCGCAACACAAGATCTATCAGTGGCATTGGGACGGATTTTCGGATAACCTGTTGCTTGAACTCCGGCAGACAAATAAAAAAGGCACTTCGTTTAGGAACGAAGGGAGTATCGTAATGATCGATTTAGACGATAAATCGGTTAAATGGAGTCGAAAAGTCAATTACAACAATTCAGAAACCAAACAACAAGGAAAATATCTCTTTTTTTCAGAAAAGAAAAGGAACTATTCACTCGATCCCGAGACCGGAAATATACTTTGGGAAAACCGGAACAACTTCTATTTTATCGACCCAAAACTGAATATCGGTGTGGGGTATCCGGTTCAGAGTATGTCTAATAACCTGTCGGCAATTGATTTATCCAACGGTAACACGCTGTGGACAAAACCGGTTGACAGAACACACGGCTGGGACGATGCTTACATGCTCACCGATTCTGTTCTTCTGGTTGCCGTCAACGGAATTCAGGCGCTGGAATTGCCCACCGGAAATGGCTGGACTTACAAAGCCGCTACCAGTCAAAAGAAAATCGGACAGATGATTGCGGTAAATGTTATTGGTATTTTATCAGAAGTTCTGTTTGGCAGCGGCATTTATCAAACCAGCCCCGACGAAGTGACGGAAATGAATTCCAACATGTTGATTGACACAAATAATAATGTAATTTATGCTTCACGTGATAAGATTTCTAAAGTGAATACTTTGGGAGAAATTATGTGGAGTATTCCATTGTCCACAAAAATCACATCTAAATCATCACTTTTCCTGATGGATTCAACAGTTTATATGATCAATCGCGGTTACGCTTTCTACAATGGTGGTTTTTCGATGATCGGCGATCCCTATTTTGCCGCTTTTGATATGAACGACGGAAGTCAACGATACCTCAATATGATTCCTGAGAAAAAGGAGTTTATCCGCAATTTCCAGGTTGTAAACGATATACTCTTCCTGGTTTTCGAAAATAAAATCGCTACTTATTCTCTGGCAGACGGCCGTATGTTAACAGAAAAGATAATCGGTCTGGAGAAAGGTGAACAGCTAGATGCATTTGTAGAATCGGGAATTTATGTTCGTCAGAACGATTCTACTTTTATGGATATGGCTGCCGCTTATCCTGATCAGAATTTAATGATGACTTCCGAAAATCGGGTGATTTCACTAACTGACAGTTTGGAAACGCTAATCACTTACGACAAAAATGATGTTTTTGAAAAGACAATCGATACCGGGATTTACAGACTTCTTACTAACGACGAAACAGAATTTATCGTTTGTGATTTTTCGGGAGAAACAGTAGCTAAAATTAAGGCTTCGCCTAATATGTTTGTATCAAACAACAAGTTGTATACTTTCGACAAAGATTCATTCTGGGAATTGGATTTGAATGCTATTTCGCGATAAAAACTTGAGATTATAACATTCGGTTTCGGTTATTTTTTATAATTTTGCATCCCGAAACTTCGCCACAATAGCTCAGTTGGTAGAGTAACGCATTCGTAACGCGTCGGTCGCGAGTTCGAATCTCGCTTGTGGCTCATCTCACAAAGTCTTTAGCCGGTTCCGGTTAAAGACTTTTTTAGTTGGTTTCGCAAATCTCTTTGATAAACCGTTCTTCCGCCTGATGCACCCAATCACGAAAGTTTTCATCGGGTCGGTAATGGGGTATGAAATTCAATAATTTATTCAATTTAAACTTCATACTGCTTATTCCCGCTCCCGAAAGACTGGCATCATAAGCATTAAATTCCTGTTCAACATGTACAGGAATCATCAGAATTGGTTTTTTATAATATAATGCTTCGCATATCGATTCAAAACCCGATGTGGTGGCATAAGCCATACTACCCGCCATACTTTTCAGGAAAAGTTCATCGTTTAGTCGGTGAAGAATCAGATTCTCGTCAATCACGGTGGTATCGTCGGCATCTTTTTTATCCCAGAAAAACCGGATGGGAATGTGGGGATTTTTGGTATGCCAATCGAGGATTTCTTCATAATATCCCGTGTTGATCATGTATCCATGAATATAATCGCCTTCAGTAGGCTCGTTATCAAAAACCTCCTGTCTAAGAAGCGGCGGAACAACTACAAGATTTTTTTCGCTGCTTCCCGGCATATCACGAAACGAAAGCGCCAAGATCTTTGACGAGCACTGACAGGTAACCCTCGTTATCATCCGAAGAAAATAATATTTAATATCTTGTTCGCTGGTGGTTTTGTATTTTGGATTAAGCAATATATATTGGTGGGCGATGCTAATTAATCTGACATTCAATTTCTTATCAAATCGATACGTTCTGAATGCCACTCCGGTAATCATTTCATAGAAATTGATAACTGCATCGGGGCAGTATTCTTCAATTTTGGATTTGACAAAAAGGATACTTTTGCGAAAAAGTAGTGGTTGCGAAAAATTGTTGATAACACTTAATGCAAGATTCGGACGTTTCTGTCTATACAACGTAGTGAAATTTGGGCTTCTGAAATCAAAAACGGGTGCATCAATTTTATCGAGATAAAACTTCGGAATTTGTCTTGAATCGTCCTTGCCTACCAACACAGCTACAACCTCGTGCCCGTGCTTTCTCAATATAGACGCCAAAGAGAGCGATTGTGTAAAGTGTCCCCTACCCTCGCCCTGTACGGTAAATAAAAATCTCACAGTTATTTCTTCTTGATTTCGCGCAAAGGTATAAAAATATTATTACAATTTTGTTACAACCTTTTACCGATTCGAAATTTTGTTGATAAAGTGCTATCGATTGAATGTTAATGCTTTTCCCAAAGCCGACTCTATGATCTTGCCTTTATCGAAAACCAAATTTCCGTTAACAAAAGTTTTTTCAATACTGTGCTTAAAAGTTTGTCCCTCGAACGGCGACCAACCGCATTTGTACAATATGTTTTCTTTATCTACTGTGTAAGATTTACCGGGATTCACCAATACTAAATCAGCATAGTATCCTTCACGGATATATCCTCTATCTTTTACCTGAAACAGTTCTGCCGGAGCATGACACATTTTTTCGACTACAAATTCTTTCGAATACAGACCTTGTATTGATAATTCAAGCATAGCTTGCAACGAATGTTGTACTAACGGACCACCCGAAGCAGCTTTCAGGCATCCGCCCTCTTTTTCGCTCAACAAATGCGGTGCGTGATCGGTGGCAACTATATCCAGTTTTCCTGATTTCAGCGCGGAACGCAAAGCATCGCGGTCGGCTTGGTCTTTTACTGCCGGATTCCATTTAATGCGCGTGCCTAATCGGTCATAATCTTCATCAGTAAACCACAGATGATGCACACACACTTCTGATGAGATTTTTTTATCTTTAATGGGTGAAGTACTGAACAAACTCATTTCACGGGCAGTAGAAAGATGCAGCACATGCAAACGTGAACCGTATTTATCAGCTAACTCAACTGCTTGTGCAGAAGACAGATAACAAGCTTCCTCACTGCGGATAAGAGGATGATACTGAATAGGTATATCTTCTCCGAATTGCTTTTTGTAAATATCTATGTTCTGGCGGATGATTTCCTCTTTTTCGCAATGTGTAGCAATAAGCGAATCTACTTCAGCAAAAATCTGTTGTAACGCTTTTTCGTCATCCACCAACATATTTCCGGTAGAAGCTCCCATGAATACTTTCACACCACACACGTTCTTTTTGTCAACTTTTATTAATTCCTTGATATTCTCGTTTGTTGCACCTAAATAGAATGAATAATTTGCGATAGATTTTTGTGCTCCAATCTCAAACTTTTCGTTTAAAGCATTAATGGTAACCGTCTGCGGATTAGTGTTGGGCATTTCCATAAACGAAGTTACGCCTCCGGCGACAGCAGCGCGACTTTCTGAAGCTATATCGCCTTTATGAGTAAGTCCCGGTTCGCGAAAATGAACCTGGTCGTCAATCGCACCGGGAATCAGATACAAATTTCTTGAATCAATTATTTCGTGGCAGCGTTGGAGGATATTTTCGGGAACTTCGTTTTCGAAGATTTTAGATATTCTTTCTCCTTCTATAAGCACTGAGCCGATGAATGAACGGCCCTCGTTTATAATATTTGCCTTATGTATAAGTTTCATGACTTTTTGGGTTTTATCTTGCCCGTAATTTTTCGCCACCGTAGATTCATCACTCCAAAAAAGGCTTCACCGAAAATGCTGGTATTCATTTTGGAAGTTCCCAACTGGCGATTAACAAATATAACCGATACTTCTTTTATTTTGAATCCAAGCGCGTAAGCGGTGTATTTCATCTCAATCTGAAAGGCGTAGCCTTTGAATTTTATTTTATCGAGATCGATGGTTTCCAGCACTTTCCGTTTGTAGCAAACAAATCCGGCAGTGGTATCCTTTATATCGACGCTTGTGACCATCTGTACGTATTTTGATGCAAAATACGACATCAATATGCGCCCCATCGGCCAGTTGACCACATTTACGCCGTTGCTGTATCTCGAGCCGATAGACATATCATATCCTTCATCATGACAAGCAGAATACAATCGTAGTAAATCATTGGGAGCATGCGAAAAATCGGCATCCATCTCAAAAACATATTCATAATCATGACTCAGTGCCCATTTAAAACCATGTATATAGGCAGTCCCTAATCCCAGTTTTCCTTTTCGCTCTTCAATAAACAGCCGGTTTGAAAATTCGATTTCCATCAATCGGTGAACAATGGCAGCTGTACCGTCTGGCGATCCGTCATCAATGACAAGTATGTGAAACTGTTTTGGTAAGCCGAAAACCGCTCGGATTATGTTTTCGATGTTTTCTTTTTCGTTATACGTGGGTATAATTACAATACTGTCGGACATAGAATTGAAATTTATATCAAAAGTACGATTTAAAACGCAGAAAGTAAAAAAGAAATACAAAAAACTTGTTTTATTAATTAAAACATTGTATCTTTGCACCTCAATTAATGAAAATACATCGCGGAGTGGAGCAGTTGGTAGCTCGTTGGGCTCATAACCCAAAGGTCATAGGTTCAAGTCCTATCTCCGCAACTATCGAAGGGAAGTTTTAGAAACTTCCCTTTTTATTTTTGTATGCTTCAACTTCTTTTCAACAACTCAAGCATTTTCCTGTCAAGTTTCATTCCTTTGAAGTCTTCATATTTCACATCTTTTCTACCGCTATCTATTATACCGAACGAACCTTTCAGGTTCCATAACGACCAACCCCAGCCTTGCTCTTTAAAAACATCAAAAACATCTTCCAACCAAGCTAAAGCTACGGAATGAGGTGTCTGGTTATGGCATCCCATTTCACCGATATGTACCTTTCCTCCTTTTGCGACCCAGGGTTCCCAGGGTTTTACGGAAGACTCATAGATACTTTGTCTGTCATAGGTTTTGCCTTCGGCAACCAATGGCCACGAGAGTTGTTCTTCGGGAAACTTATGTACCAAATCCCAATTCACCCAACTGGCACGAAAATGCGAGATCAACATCGGATCATATCCTCTTCCACTCTGTACGATATTCGGAATATCGGTAATAGTCATTAATGGCGTTCTGCCAACATCTTTTCCATCAACAAAGATCAACCTGTTTGGATCTTCCTTGCGAATAGTGTTTATGAGCCTGCGGGCAACTCTGTCGTATTTCTCCACGCTAACGGATGGAGCTTCGTTAATCAGATTAAAGCTCAGCAGTTTACTTGAAACTCCTTTGTAACGCTGTGAAAAATGCCTCCAATGGTGTTCTGCCGCCAGTAGAGGAGCTTCATCTTCGAACAAATCGGTGGCCGGTTTTGGCGGATTAATACAATATCCCGGAAGGCGATGGAAGTTGAGATTCACATGTAAATTGTACTGCTTACCAAGTTCTACAGCTTGGTCAATTTCCTTCATTACTTTTTCATCGATTCGATACCAGTCGTCTTCGCTGCTCCATGTCCAGTAAGAAAGCGGCAATCGGACAAAGTTAAAACCCCAATCGGCCATTATTTCAAAGTCCAGTTCGTTAAAAGGACTTTGATTATCGGGATTGAATTTGTTCAACAGATTGAATCCTTTCCATAAAGGAATTTCCAGGCCTCGTGTTTCATCTATCGATGGCAATGTTCTGCAGGATATACCCGACATTCCGACAGCAGCCAACAAGCCCATTTTCTTTAGAAAATCTCTTCTTTTTACTTCCATATTTATCGATTAATGAGTCAGCTACAAATATAATTATTTATAATAAGAGACCGTAACTTTTTAACTCTTTACAGAGAGAAAAAAATGAAAAATGTACAAGTTATCATTTTTTTCTTAAATTTGCAGTGTGAAAATCAAAAACAAGAGACAATGAAAAAGTTTTTCTTTTTTATTATCGTGCTGTTGATTAACATATTAACTTCCCCCATATTTGCGCAGCAAAAGGGAAAAGCATCGTATTATGCCGACAGGTTTCATGGCAGAAAGACATCGAGTGGCGAGATTTACCACAGAGACAGTTTGACTTGCGCCCATAAAACTTATCCCTTTGGTACATTACTCGAAGTAAAAAATCCAAAGAACGGAAAAAGTGTTGTAGTAGAGGTAACGGATCGAGGGCCGTTCTCCAGAAGCAGGGTTATTGATCTCTCTTATGCTGCAGCCCGACAATTAGGAATACTAAATCAGGGAGTTGCTCACGTTGAGTTGCAGGAATGGACCTGGAATTTTTTGAAATTTCAACCGATTATTTTCGAGTTCAAAAATATTTTTGTGAATGTCTCGCATCAGACTAAGAAAGAGTTGAAAGTAGATAAAGAAAAAGTGCTGAAATAAATTTTCAGCACTTTTTCTTTTGTTATTTATTTTCGTTAGAAAACGAGTATGGAAAATCAGATTTCCTTGTTCCTCTTGTCTTATTCGGTTTATCCGACATTTGGACGTCAATTTTAGCTCCATTCATCAAATCCTGATGTTTCACATAATTCTTAGTGTATGTTTTCCCATTTAATTTAAAGTCGGAGATATATCGTTTTGATTTATCATTCCCCGGAGAATTTATTTGTAAAGTTTTACCATTCTCCAAATGAACAGTCATTTTTTCAAACAAAGGCGAGCCTAAGATATACTCATCACTTCCGGGGCAAACAGGATAAAATCCCATAGCCGAAAATACATACCATGCTGATGTTTGACCGTTATCTTCATCGCCACAATAACCATCAGGCGCCGGAGTATAAAGTTTATCCATCACCTCGCGAGCCCAGTATTGAGCTTTCCACGGTTCTCCAGCATAGTTGTAGAGGTAAACCATGTGTTGTATAGGCTGATTCCCATGCGCGTACTGCCCCATATTCATAATTTGCATTTCGCGTATTTCATGAATCGGAAAGCCGTAATAACTATCGTCAAAAACAGGAGGCATTTTGAAAACTGAGTCCAGCATATTCACAAATTCCTTATTTCCTCCCATCAAATCGATCAATCCTTGCGGATCATGAAAAACCGACCACGTGTAATGCCAACTATTACCCTCGGTAAAGGCATCGCCCCATTTCGTTGGACTGAAAGGCGACTGAAATGAGCCATCCTTATTTTTTCCGCGCATCAATTTATGTTCGGGCGAATATAAGTTGCGGTAATTCTGGCTACGCTTCGCATAAAGATCAATTTCCGATTTCGGACGATTAAGCGCTTTTGCCAATTTGTAAATTGTCCAGTCGGCATAAGCATATTCCAGGGTACGGGCAGCGTTTTCGTTGATCTTTACATCGTAAGGAACATATCCTAATGTATTATAATATTCGTGTCCCAATCGTCCGGTAGATGAAACCTTTGGATGAACATTTTCCGTTCCGTGAATCATCGCCTTGTATAACGTTTCGATATCGTATCCACGCAATCCTTTTAGATATGCATCTGCCACTACCGAAGCCGAATTGTTGCCAATCATAATCCCGCGATGTCCCGGACTTGCCCATTCGGGAAGAAATCCGCTTTCTTTGTACGTATTCACCAATCCTTCCTGAATTTCCTTGTTTACAGAAGGATACATCAGGTTTAGCAACGGGAACAGCGCACGGAATGTATCCCAAAAACCGGTATCGGTGTACATGAAACCGGGTAAAACCTGTCCATTGTAGGGACTGTAATGAATGATATTTCCTTTCGCATCAATTTCATAAAACTTCCGAGGGAAAAGCGTGGAGCGATAAAGCGTAGAATAAAATGTGCGTTTATTATCAATATTGCTATCTTCGATCTCTACCTTTCCTAATACCTCATTCCAAGCTTTACGGCCGTCGGATTTCACTGTTTCAAAATCTTTATTTTCCACTTCTTTCAGGTTTTGCCATGCTTGTTCGTAACTGATAAAAGACGATGCTACACGCGCAGAAATCTTCTCACCCCGTTGTGTAGAAAATTTCACAATTGCTCCTGAATGCTCACTTTCCGGTTTATCTGAAAGTTTTTTCAATACCTGCGCATTTCTCACATCAAAATGTGTTGTGAACGATTTATCGAAAACAACCACGAAATAATTTTTAAAATTGTCAGGAACACCACCACTATTACGTGTTGTATAGCCGATAATCGCATTTTTATCCGGGATTACTTCAACGGAAGAACCTTTATCAAAAGCATCAATTATCACATTTGCATTTGCGGTTTCAGGAAACGTGAAACGAAAAATGGCAGCACGTTCCGTGGGTGTGATTTCTGTAGTAACATCGTAATCTGCCAGATAAACGCTATAATAATAAGGTTTGGCAATTTCGGCTTTGTGTGAAAACCAACTGGCACGCTCTTCTTCATCGAAAATCGTTTTATCAACAAGCGGCATAATGGAAAATTGTCCGTAATCGTTCATCCACGGACTGGGTTGATGTGTTTGTTTAAAACCACGTATTTTATCGGCATCGTATCGGTAAACCCATCCATCACCCATTTTACCGGTTTGCGGTGTCCAAAAGTTCATTCCCCACGGCACGGCAATGGCCGGATAGGTATTTCCATTTGAAAGTTCGAATTTAGATTGAGTGCCCATCAAAATGCTCACGTAATCAACCGGTTCATGTTTAACTTGTGCATTAGCTACGAATCCGCCAATCAAAAAAAGAAGTAATACTAATTTTAATTTCATTATTGTAGAATATTAAAAATTCAATAAATGCATTTTATTTTCCTTTTCCAGCTTTAGGATTAATTCGCCAAAAAGTGTATTTACCCACGCAAACCAAGTTCTTGTAAAATCTGTGGGATCATTTTTGTGAAACGATTCATGCATAAATCCGGTATTAGCATCGGTATTTCGAAGCATTTTTATACAATATTTTATTTCTTCATCACTTTTACTGGTCATTGCCCGTAAGATAATACTCATGGGCCAAATCATGTCGTAGCCAATATGTGGTCCTCCGATTCCTTCGCCTGCAGAGCCTTTAAAGAAATACGGATTGTCTTTACTTAACACAAAGTTGCGTGTGTTCCGATAAATTTCGGTATCGTCGCATTCACCACCGAGGTATGGAATTGCCAGTAAACTGGGGACATTGGCATCGTCCATCAGATAATAATTTCCAAATCCGTCCACTTCAAATGCATAAATTTGTCCATGATTGTGATGAGCCGTGATAGTATATTTTTTAACAGCGGCATCTACTTCATCGGCGAGAGATTTACATTCTTTAGCGAAAGAAACATCTTTAGTAACCGATTCAGAAATTTCAACCAAGTGACGCAACGATGTCACTGCAAACATATTAGACGGAACCAGAAACCCGAAAGTTGTTGCATCATCCGATGGACGGAACGACGAAACGATCAACCCTACAGGGTTCACCGGATTACCTAATCCTTTGTTATTTACAGTGTCCAGTTGACGATCGGTAACACGCAGAAAAGTATAAGGTCCGTTATTTTCTTTTCTCTGCTGTTCCTTGAACGTTTTCAAAACAATTGCCATTGCTTTTCGCCATTCGTTGTCAAAAACCGAAGTGTCGTTTGTTATCTTCCAGTAATGATACGCCAAACGAATCGGATAACAAAGTGAATCTATCTCCCACTTACGTTCATGAAGCTCGGGTTTCATATCGGTGTTGTCCGTTATCCATTCTCCTTTGGGATTGGGTTCAGCATAAAACGCGTTAGCGTAAGGGTCGATGATAATACATTTAGTTTGTCTGTTGATAACACCCGCGATCATTTGCTTGAGTTGATTATCCTCATTCGTTAGCGGAAGATAAGGCCAAACCTGAGCCGATGAATCGCGAAGCCACATGGCATCAATATCACCCGTAATTACAAAAGTATCCGGTTTGCTGTTTTTCATTGAAAAATTAACGGTCGTATCCAATGTATTCGGGAAACAGTTTTCGAACATCCAGGCAAGTTTCTCATCTTTTATTTTGGGTTTGACCCTCGCTATAGTTGCTTCCACAGCTTTGGACGTAAATTTTCTTTTATTTACCGGCGGGCGTTGAGAAACGTATTTTCCCGGTTGGGTGTTAGTAATTACTATTTTTTCTTTAGCCCACGATGGAGTTACAGCCAGAGCCGTCAATCCAAAGGCACTTTTTTTTATAAAACTTCTTCTTGATGTCATGTTTGATTATTTATTTTTAGCGATATCGGTGAGTTCGGCAAAAAGTTCAATCATACAAGCATTATCGAGCAACCATTTGTATGGTTGTGCCGATTTTTCACTCCAGCTCTTTCCCAGTAAATTGTTTTCATCGGTTGTGTTGCTCCAAGCAAAATGTGCATTCTCAAGCATCGTTTGAACATACTTCTTATTTCCATCTTCAAAATAAAGAGCCTTTAACCCTCTGAAAAATATTACATTGAACCAGGGAGAATCGGGATAAAATACCTGATCGCCTGTAGTGGTCGATTTTATTTTAGTAAAATACTGATAAGTACCTAAGGCAGTTTTTTGAGCGTCAATCAGATAATTTTTATCGCCTGTAATCCGATAAAGTAAAACTCCGGCCTCAATCATTTGTCCGCTGTTGTAAGTATATTTTCTCTTATCGATATTACCATTTAGTGCAACATTATCCCAATAAACAAAATCCGACGGATCCAATAAATTGGTCTTTGTCCATTGATAGGTTTCTATGGCACGAGAAAGGAATTTTTCATCTTTAGTTAATTGGTACAATTTGGCACTAAGCACTGCAGAAGGAGCATTAGAACAAGTGTTCTTGCTGGTTTTCTTTTGTTCACACCAATAAATTCCACCACCTAAATTATCATCCCATCCACTGTAGATGAAATCGTATATTTCCAACGCCTTATTTAGATACTTTTGATTCTTTGTACTGGCATACAATGTACAAAAATCAAGTGCCAGCCACACGTTATCGTCATAAAATCGGTCACTGTGTCCTGCAAAAGTGGCGTAAGATTGATATCCGGCAGGCAAACGAGACGTATCAAAATATTTCTCCAAACCCGGTAGCAACCTGCTTTCCAACAAATCAAGATATTTATACTCTTTTGTAACATTGTAGAGTGCAGCAGCACCGGAAATAATACCGGAATAGGGCCATAGAAACGAAACTTCCTGATTTTGCTTTTGTATACTCCCATCTGCCAAGTAATCCACTTTATTATTAGGATTTACGGGATATGTCTCCAATAATAGGCCGTGTTTGGGTACATCGTAAAGTTTAATAATATTGTTAAGGATATAATCAGCAATTTGCTTTTCATTTCCTACCCCTTCTACCTTAGTATCAGGACTATTGGCATAACTGCGACAAGATAATAAAGCCAAAAAAATGAAAATGAAGACCGAAGATAATTTTTTGTAAACCATCTAAGTATTAAATAAAATATGAACAATTATTTATGAAAAATCTATCGGTAATTTCTTACGGAATGCATCTTTGAAGCACATAAGTGTTTCGGTTCGCGCCAGACCAAGTGGTTGAAGTTGGCTATGAATAATTCGAAGTAAATCTTTATTGTTTCTCGCAAATACTTTGATTAACAGGTCGTACTGACCGGTAGTATAATAACACTCGACTACTTCGGGAATTTTCTCAAGTTCTTTAACTACACCATCAAAAGACGAAGGAGAAACTAAAAATAAACCCACATATGCACAAGTTTCATAGCCTATCTTTTCAGAATCAAGAATAAATTCTGAGCCTTTTATGACTCCTAAATTTATAAGTTTTTGTACACGCTGATGAATCGCTGCACCCGATACGCCACACTCTCGCGCAACCTCGAGAAAAGGAATTCGAGCATTGTTTACAATAAGTTTTAAGATTTTTGCATCCAGTTCGTCTAAATCATGATAAGCCATAGTTATACTTTTAAATTGTTAGAAAAATGATATTTTTTTTACAAAAATATAAAAAAACGCACATATGACAGGCGAAAACAAATAAATTATCACAATTTTAACGAATTTAATGCAATGAAGGCAAATAAAGATGAAGAAGTTAACAACGCTTTTTCGTCGATAAGAAAAGATGATGAATGTAACTTGCCACAAGTTCCATTTTCATTGGCTACTCCAAATCGATAAAAACAGCACGGGTATTGTTGTGAGAAAAAGCCGAAATCTTCGGCAGTCATGCGTTTGGGATATTCTGAAACGTTGGCTTTGCCAAGAAATTCAATAGCTTGCAAACGGACTTTTTCGGTAATTTCGGCATGGCTCACGGTGCAAGGATAGCCGTCGGGCATGCGAATTTGGCACGTGCAGCCGAAAGCCGCGGCAGTGGATTCGATTATTGACGGAATGAGCGTGAGCATTTTTCGGCGTTCTTCTTCGTCCATACAGCGCAGCGAACCGGCGAGCATCACTTCCGAGGGAATGACGTTGGTGGCGCCATCGGCAATGAATTTCCCGAAAGAAAACGTCATGGGTTGAAACGGATTGCGCCGACGGCTCACGATTTGTTGCAGTGCGACGATGATGTTCGAGGCCGCCAACACCGTGTCGTTCAACTCGTGCGGCAACGCGCCGTGTCCGCCCTGCCCCATCACTTTTATGTGCACCTCGTCGGCCGATGCCATCACCGTGCCGGTTTGAAAGGCAACCGTTCCGGCAGGCAAATCTACGTAAGCGTGTTGTTTGACGATAAAATCGGGAGCGAAATCGCGAAACACACCATCTTTCAGCATCAAATCGGCTCCGCCGGGCGATTGCTCTTCGCCGGGTTGGAAAACAAACAGTGCCGTACCCGAAAACTCGTTTCGCATGGCGTGCACAATTTTTGCCGCGCCCATCAACGATGCTGTGTGAGAATCGTGCCCGCAAGCGTGCATTACACCTTCGGTGCGCGATTTGTAGGGCACATCGTTTGCCTCGTGAACGGGCAGCGCATCCATATCGGCCACGAAAGCGATGGTTTTTCCGTCGCCCGGTTTTTCGCCTTTCACCCACGCCAATATGCCGTGCCCGCCAATATTTGCCCGATAGGGAATGCCTTCGGCAGCTAAAAAATCGGCGATATATTTTGCCGTTTCCACTTCGTGGTACGATAGTTCGGGATGTTGGTGTAAATGGCGGTAGTGGCGGATGATTTCGGGGAAAATCGCATCGGCTTGTTCTTTGATTGTTTGTTTGAGGTTCATAAATACGCGCTTATTCTGAATGAACAAAAATAGCTATTTTTTCCTAAACAAGCAGCCATAATAAATTATATTATTTGCAATATTATTTTGAAATAAATAATTTTCATCTATCTTTGTAATTCACAATAAGCAATAAACATGAGAATATTTACCGAACAAGCATTAAAAGATTTTAGCCAACGGTATCCCGAAACGAAAACGGCGTTGCAAGAATGGTCGACAAAAGTAAAAAAAAGTGATTGGACGTGTTTTTCTGATATAAAAAAAACATTCAACAGTGTCGATTTTGTGGGTAATCAGCGGTATGTATTCAATATTAAAGGAAATAATTACAGGCTTGTGGTGGTAATAAAATTCACGATAAAATTCGTTTATATCCGTTTTATCGGCACACACGACGAATACGACAAAATTGATTGTAAAACCATTTAAGATTAAAAAATTATGACACGCATAGAAAACGAACAACAATACAACTGGGCTGTGAAAAGAGTGGAAGAGTTGCTTCCTTTGGTGGATGACAACACGCCGTTGGACAACCCGCACAGCATTGAACTGAAATTGCTTTCGGACTTGGTGGCGGACTACTCCGAAGCGCATTTCTCGCTTGGCGAACCCACGCTTGCCGATATTCTGAAACTGCGGATGTTTGAGATGGGATTGACGCAAAAATCGTTATCGGAACTGATTGGCGTGAGCCCATCGCGCGTGTGCAACTATCTTTCGGGTAAAAATGAGCCTACCTTGCAAGTTGCCCGAAAAATCAGCCGCGAGTTGAATATTGATGCGAATATTGTGTTGGGAGTGTGATTGGCGGATGATTTCGGGGTCATCCCGATTGCTCCTTCCTTGTGTATCGACCGTTCGGGATTCTCCCGACGGGTGTTTCATTATGCTTTCCGTTATCGGGGTCATCCCGATGGGTCAAGTCATATGTTTTCTGCGTTCGGGGTCGTCCCGATAGGTGCATCCTTTTGTTTTTCGCTTTCGGGACTATCCCGATACGTGCCTCACTCTGCTTTTAACGTTCGGGATGCTCCCGTGTAGAGACATCAAGTTTTGCAAAGATAGTGTTTATTATTTCTTGGCAAGGTTTTGAGGGAAGATTTTTGGAGTGTTTTCAATAATGTTGATAATATGTGGCGTTTGGCATTTCAAGGCTCCAGAGTATCAAACCGCTATTATATTTTATTAAATGTAAAAACGCTTAAAATTAGTATTATCTGCCAAATAAACTATATTTATAGTTAGTAATCGTATTTATTTATCAATTATCACTTTGAAATATTTCATCTCATATTTAAAATTACTGCCGACTTTCAAAATATTCCCTCTATAATCTAATGAGTCATAAGGCTGCATATCTATAATCTTTATTTCGAGAGTTAGTTTTCTTCTGTGTTTATTTATTATTTCTCCTTTAATAAGGTAATCATAATCTTCCTCTGAACAATTCTTACAAGTTGAATATTGAGTACTTATTCTTTTTTTTGATGTATCTAATCCAAATGGTATTTTTACAACATCTCCTATATCTAAATCTTTAAAGTCATTTTTATTTGTTTTACCAAACTCTTTAAATTCTCTACCAATTCTTTTTAAATCTGGCTTGTGTGGTTCAAAAAATCTGTCGTAGCAGATATTGTTATTCATAAAAATCCCATTCTTTACAGCATCTGAATGTATGTTTGATAAATTATCAAATCTTTTCTTACGAAGCCTATCAATTTTTCTTGAAGACATAAAGTCATAAATCACATCGTACATCATCACAACTTCAATTGTATCGCAAGTTTTATTCAATTTTATATCTGTCCACTCCATACCTATGTATCGAAACATCAAACTATCTGTTTCTTGTGGAATACTTATTTTAAACCATCCATCCATATCTGTTTTCCCAAGGAGTACATTATCAGAGTTTCTAATATCTAACATTGGTAATGGTTCTAAATCCTCAGAAATGATTCTCCCGGAAATAATTCTGTTTTGTCCATTGAGATTTAGACTTGTAAGAAGAACAGCTAATATTAATATTGTCGTAATTTTCATTTTAGTAAGCTGTTATGATATATTTGCTAACGCGTTATTCACTTAAAAAAAATCAACATTCATAATTGCAACTTTTACCCATTTGCTACTGTATAAAATCAGTAGAGACGCGGCATGCCACGTCTCTACAATAAAAAAATTACGATAATTTATGTATCACCAATCCCGAACGCAATTTGGGTTCAAACCACGTGGTTTTTGGTGGCATAATATTGCCCGTATCGGCAATGTCCATCAACTGTTTCATGGAAACGGGATAGAGGGCGAGGGCTGCTGCCATTTCGCCGCTATCGACGCGTTTTTTCAACTCGCCCAAGCCGCGGATTCCGCCCACGAAATCTACCCGTTTGTCGGAGCGCAGGTCTTTGATACCGAGGATTTCGTCCAAAATGAGGTTGGATGAGATGGTTACGTCCAGCACGCCAATGGGGTCGTTGTCGTTGTAAGTACCCTCGTTTGCCGTGAGCGAGTACCATTTGCCTTGCAAATAGAGGGCAAAATTGTGCAATTGATTGGGTTTGTAAATCTCTGTTCCTTTTTCTTCTACCCGGAAGTTTTGTTTCAGTTTGTTCAAAAATTCTTCGGGAGTGAGTCCGTTCAAATCGGTAACTACGCGGTTGTAGTCGATGATGGTCAGCTGGCTTTCGGGGAAGCAAACAGCCATAAAATAGTTGTACTCTTCATCGCCTTTGTGCGCAGCGTTGTTTTTTGCTTTTTCGGCACCCACCAGGGCTGCCGCTGCCGAGCGGTGGTGTCCATCGGCAATATACATGGCTGGGAATGTGGCGAAAATATCGGTAATGCGTTGGATGTCGGCATCGTTTGCAATTAACCAGAAGTGGTGTCCCACTCCGTCAACCGACACGAAATCGTATTCGGGTGCTTGTTGGATGGTGCGCGAAACGATGGCGTCAATCTCGTCGTTATCGGGATAAGCGAAGAACACGGGCTCGATGTTGGCGTTGTTTACACGCACGTGTTTCATGCGGTCTTCTTCTTTGTCGCGGCGGGTAAGCTCGTGTTTTTTGATTTTTCCGTTCATGTAGTCTTCCACATAAGCGCCAACCACCAATCCGTACTGCGTTTTACCGTTCATGGTTTGTGCATAAACGTAATACATTTCGTTTTCGTCTTGCACCAACCAACCTTTGTCTTGGAATAATTTGAAGTTCTCAACAGCTTTATCGTACACATCTGCGTCGTGTTCATCTTTTCCAACAGGAAATTCGATTTCCGGCTTGATAATTCGATACAACGATTTCTCGTTTCCATCTGCTTCCTTACGTGCCTCTTCGGAATTAAGCACATCATACGGACGTGATGCTACATCTTTTACAAACTGTTTGGGTGGGCGAACACCCTTGAATGGTTTAATAATAATTGCCATAATTTAAGATTAAGTAATTTGTTAATACGGTTGCAAAAATAGTGATTTTTTAGATGATAACGGCAACCTTCGTCCGGTTTATTTCAGATAAAAGTCATTATATTTGCCGAATAAATCTCAACAAACGTACAATATGATTCAAATTCCCGAACAAAAAATCATCGATGCTGCCGGGAAAAGCATGGACGAGTTTCTAAAAGTGTTTACCGATGCTTATCTCGATGCCGTTGACGGCGAAATTACCGTTGAAAACATGGATAAGCTAAACGGTTATCAGCACACGCTGCTGGCTTTTCGTTTTTTCACTGACGAAGTCCGCGAAGGTGGATTTGTACAGTTAATCCAGAACGGATACGGTGGATACATATTCGATAATCCAACGGCTAAAGCCTTAAAACTGATGGGTGCAAAGAGTTTATCGAAAATTCTGTATAAAGCCAAGGAAATCTACGATAAACATCGTGCAGAATTAGAACGCGAAACTACCGAAGAAGAATTTATGGCCATGTACGAGCAGTTTGAGCAATTCGACGAACTGGAAGAGAAATACATGGAAATTGAAGAGGAGCAAACCGCAATTATCGCCGAATATGTGGATGAGAATTTGGAAGATTTTGCGGAGATAAAAAAATAAATACCATATCTGATAAACATAAACCTATCAGATACGAATAACCCTTTTCTGGGAATTAAGAATTTTTCTCCTCTTCCAACAACGTTGCCGCTTCGCAAACCTCATTGTACCACTCTTCTCCAAATTTTCGGATAAGTGGCTCTTTCAGAAACTGATAGATTTTCACCCCCTCACGTTTACCTAATTTAATGGCAGGTTTGCATATCGACCATCGGTTGTAATTCAGCGCCGTAAATTCACTGAGCTTCTGCAAACGGATAGGATAAAGATGACATGAGATTGGCTTCTGTACCGAAATCCGCCCCTCGCGATAAGCTTTCTCAATGGAACACTTGCAAGTTCCATCTTCATCAAAATACGTAAACACGCACTCTCTTCCATTTATTATCGAAGTCACAAGCTCACCGTCATAATCGGTATAAGCAATGCCTTGTGCTTCGATAAGTTGTTGCGCCTGCGGTGAAAGATCGTCCCAAATTTCGGGCAAAATAGATTTTATTTGTTCAAACTCTTCTTGCTCCAGTGGTGCGCCCGAATCACCTTCAACACAGCAGGCACCTTTGCATTTAGTTAAGTTACAAATAAAATGTTCCTCAAAAATATCATCTGATAATATAGTATCTCTAATTTGAATCATTGTTTCTAATTAATTTTTTGTATCGCAAAAATATGAAATAAGTCAATAATCCGCTTGTAATCATCACAACGGACGAAGCCCACGTCAAAGGTTTATTCTCCAGCTGCTCCAACAAATTAGTTTCGCCTCCAAAATAAGTGATTATTACAACAGCAGCATTATTCACAAAGTGATAAAGCATGGGTATCCACAAGTTACGGGAGTAAAGGTATAAATATCCCAACACGGCTCCCATAATCAGGCGGGGGAAAAAACCATAAAATTGCAAATGTATAGCGCTAAAAATAAACGCTCCTATCCACACAGCCAAATGTCCGTTTCGCAGCCATTTTTCTATAAACTGTTGCAGAGCCCCTCTGAAGAAAATTTCTTCGACAAAAGCGGCAGCAGCGGCAATAATGAGCAAGTTCAGAAATAAATCGAAATAGTTTTTTCCTGCAAGGAAAATATCGGTAACGTGTTTGGCTGAATCTTCCATCTGTCGCATCCAGTCCTCGATAGCTTTTAACGAATCGGGAAGCACAATTTGTTCATTCCACTGAGCAACAACAGCTATCGCAGGATAGGAAACCAGAAAAACCAAAAGTCCATAAAAAAATCCCTGCGGCATTTTTTCGGTTTTCCTCACCCCAAGCATCTGCATCGGATTTTTCGTAATCCATCTGCAAATGGTGTAAGCCGGTAGAAACATCATAAAAATATCCTGCAAAATAATACTGAGCCTATAATACCAAATGGTATCCTGAAACGAAGGCTGAGAAATACCGGCCATAAATAAAATGGCGCCCGCCACAAACGAACCCATCACCGAAAACAAAAGCAGGTAAACAATCCTCGTCCTTTGAGAGCTATATTCGAGCATTTTTTGCATATTTCGTAATTCCAAGCTGCAAAGATAGACAAAATCAGGTGAATGCTAACGCCTTATTTTGCATTGTTTAAAGAATTAACCCTCAAATATTTTTTGCAGTTAACAATATAAAGCGTATTTTTGCATCCAATTTCAAAAATCGGATTTTAACATTTAAACCGGTTGATATTCAAATAAAAACAAGACAAAAAAGTTAATAATAAACAGTTCAAATGAAGGTAACACTCAACAAAACAAACAATGTGAACGGCATTATCGCCATTGAATTAGAAAAACCTGATTATCAAGACAACGTTGACAAATCGCTGAATCAATTCCGTCAGAAAGCCAATATTCCCGGTTTCCGGCAAGGAAAAGTACCTAAAGGAATTATACAGAAAATGTACGGAAAGTCGATACTTGCCGAAGAAATCAACAAACTGGTCAGCAATGAGTTATATAAATACATAAAAGATAACGATCTGAATATTTTGGGTGAGCCGTTGCCAAACGAAGAAGAACAAAAAACAATCGATTTCGATAAGGATGAAAACTTCGAATTCAAGTTCGATGTTGCTTTGGCTCCTGAATTTGAACTCTCGCTCAACAAAAGAGATACTCTCACTTCCTACAATATTAAACTGGAAGATGATCTACTGGATAAACAATACGATGCTTACAAGCAAAATTACGGAACCTATAAAAAGGTAGACGGCGAAGCTGTTGAAACTGATCTTTTAAAAGGAAAAATCATTGAAATAGACAATGGAGAACCTAAAGAAAATCTGCTCGAAATTGAAAACGGCATTATTATGCCATCATACATCAAAGACGAAGAAACCAAAAAGAAATTCGTAGGTTCCAAAGTGGGAGACAGCATCGTTTTCAACCCAAAAACTGCTTACGATAATAACGCTACCGAAATAGCGTCGTTATTACAAATCTCCAAAGACGACGTAAATGAAGTTAATTCTGATTTCACTTTCGAAATTCAGGAAGTTACCCGATACGAAGAAGCTGAAATGAATCAGGAACTGTTTGATAAAGTGCTGGGCGAAGGAGTAGTTTCATCAGAAGAAGACTTCAAATCGAAAGTGGCAGAAATGCTGAGCAGCCAGTTCAAACCCGCTGCCGATAGCCTGTTTATGAAATCAGCACGTGAGCTGATCCTTAAAAAACTGAAAGATGTGGAGTTTCCCGATGCATTCCTGAAACGCTGGTTACTGGTTGCTAATGAAAAAAATACGGAAGAGACTATAGAAACCGATTATCCAAAAATCGCAGAAGATTTGAAATTCCATCTTTCGAAGGAAAAAATCGTGAAAGAACAAGATATTAAAATCGAAAATACCGATGTGGAAGCTTTTGCAGCCGAAGTCGCTAAAGCGCAATTTTCGCAATACGGAATGAGCAATGTACCTGCCGATGTGTTGGAAAACTATGTAAAACGTATGCTTACCGATCAAAATACGGTTAGAAACATGTACGATCATGTGGTTGAAAACAAAGTTATGGATTGGCTGAAACAAACAGTTAAATTAAACGAGAAAGAAATATCGTCAAAAGATTTCGATAAACTTCTTTCGAAAGACTCTGAAGAAAAAGAAAATAAAGAAGACAAAGAATAAATATTGTTTCCTAAATAAAAATAAATATCTTTGTTATCGGTTAAAGTTGGCATTTTATTTGCATAGCATTTAGCAAATAGAATTTACTAACCCGCTTCAGCATAAAAGCTGATGATTAAAAACAAGATTTATGCAAAACGATTTTAGAAAATACGCCGTTAAACATCTCGGAATGAGCAGTGCACGCTTAGATGGCTATGCCAAAATAATAAGTGCCGGCGGCGGTTATATTTCCCCGACAATCATCGAAGAACGTCAGTTGAACGTTGCTCAAATGGACGTTTTTTCGCGTCTTATGATGGACAGAATTATCTTTCTCGGCACACAGATTGACGATTATACTGCCAACGTTATACAGGCACAGTTACTTTATCTCGATTCTGCCGATCAGGGAAAAGACATATCCATCTATATTAACTCGCCTGGAGGATCAGTATATGCAGGCTACGGAATTTACGATACTATGCAGTTCATTTCCAGTAATGTTACAACTATTTGCACAGGGATGGCAGCGTCTATGGCAGCTGTTTTACTGGTTGCAGGAACGCCCAAAAAGCGCTTTGCGCTCACGCATTCGCGCGTGATGATTCACCAACCGCTTGGTGGCGTGCAGGGACAAGCATCGGATATTGAAATTACTGCACGTGAAATCGCAAAAGTAAAACAGGAACTAAACACCATCATTTCCAAACACACCGGAAGACCCATCGAGGAAGTTTCCCGCGATTCGGATCGTGACTTCTGGATGAGTGCTTCTGAAGCTAAAGAATATGGAATGGTGGATGATATTTTGATAAAAAAATAAGAAGTTAGAAATCAGAAGTCAGAAGTTAAAGTCTGATATCTGAAATCTGATGTCTATTAGTCTATAAACAAATGGCAAAAAAAGCAAACAGTAGCAATCATTGCAGTTTTTGTGGAAGAAGTGAAAACGATGTAAATTTGCTTATTTCGGGAATATCAGGATATATCTGTGATATGTGTTCTGAACAGGCGCACGAGATTGTGAACGAAACATTTAAGAGCAGCGGAAAATCGACACCCGATATTTCACTTAGCTCACTTCCCAAGCCAAAGCAAATAAAGGAATTTCTTGATCAATACGTTATTGGTCAGGACAATGCGAAGCGTTTTCTTTCTGTTTCGGTTTACAATCACTACAAACGAATTCTGCAAAAAGCGGTGAAGGATGATGTTGAGATAGAGAAGTCCAACATCATCATGGTTGGTGCCACCGGAACAGGAAAAACCTTGCTGGCCAGAACCATTGCCAAGCTGCTGCGCGTGCCGTTTACCATTGTTGATGCCACTGTTCTCACCGAAGCCGGTTACGTGGGTGAAGATATCGAAAGTATTCTTACCCGATTGTTGCAAGTTGCAGATTATGACGTTGCCGCAGCTGAACGAGGTATCGTTTTCATAGATGAAATAGACAAAATTGCCCGCAAAGGCGACAATCCGTCCATCACCCGAGATGTAAGCGGTGAAGGCGTTCAGCAAGGTTTGTTGAAATTACTGGAAGGATCAGTAGTAAACGTACCGCCGCAAGGCGGAAGAAAACATCCCGAACAACGGATGATTGCCGTAAACACAAAAAATATACTGTTTGTCTGCGGCGGTGCTTTTGACGGGATCGAAAAGAAAATAGCCAATAGGCTGAATACACGTGTTGTAGGTTATGCAGCAAGCGGGAAGAATGCTGATATAGATCGCAACAACTTACTTCAATATATCACACCGATGGACTTAAAGTCGTTTGGGTTGATTCCCGAAATTATCGGACGTCTGCCAATACTTACTTATCTGGAACCGTTGGATAGAGCTGCTTTGCTGAGAATTCTCACCGAACCGAAAAACTCCATCATCAAACAATACGAAAAACTCTTCTCCATGGACAATGTTACACTCACGTTCGATAAGGATGTTTATGAGTATATCGTGGATAAAGCTATCGAATTCAAGCTCGGAGCTCGCGGATTGCGTTCCATTGTAGAAGTCATTATGATAGACGCTATGTTCAACACACCGTCGGAAGAAAAGAAAAAATTACACGTAACTCGCGAATATGCTGTTAAGCATTTCGAAAAGTCTGATTTCCGACACCTGAAAGTAGCTTAAAAACAGTCACTTTTTTTGGCTTTTTTTTTAAATTCCTGTTTCAGGAGGGGGTTTTCTGTGTCAAAAATTCAAAAGTAAGATTTTTAACACTAGTAATTTGTTTATTCAATCTTTATGATTTAATTTAGTTCTTATTTTTGAATTGGATTTGTTTTGAAATCTAAAATACTTTCATAAATTTGCATAATTCCAAATATGCTTAATGTGTTTTAATTTCAAAGTATAAAGTGCTCCTATTATGGAAAAGCAAAAAGATCTATACGAAGGATTGAAGAAATATTTCGGATTCGATACTTTCAAGGGGAATCAACAAGCCATTATCGAAAGTGTTCTGTCCGGGAAAGATACTTTTGTATTGATGCCGACCGGCGGGGGTAAGTCACTTTGTTATCAGCTTCCGGCATTGCTCTCGGAAGGAACCGCAATTATCATCTCACCGCTTATCGCTCTGATGAAAAATCAGGTGGATGCTATGCGGAACTTCAGCGAAGAAGATGGAATTGCACATTTTCTTAACTCATCGTTAAACAAGCAGGAAATTGAAGAAGTTAAGCAGGATATAGTCTCGGGGAAGACCAAATTGTTATACGTTGCCCCCGAGTCGCTCACCAAAATGGAGAATATTGAGTTTCTTCAGAACGTTTCAATATCGTTTTACGCTGTAGATGAAGCACATTGTATATCAGAATGGGGACACGACTTCCGCCCCGAGTACCGTCGTATAAAACCCATTATCAGCGAGATAGGCACAAGACCGGTAATTGCTTTAACGGCAACTGCTACGCCGAAAGTGCAACACGATATTCAAAAAACGCTGGGAATGTTGGATGCAGCGGTTTTTAAATCTTCGTTTAATCGGTCAAACTTATATTACGAAGTACGAGAAAAGAACGATAAGGTTGATAAAGAAATAATAAAATACATCCTGTCGCAGGGAACAAAATCTGGAATCGTTTATTGCCTGAGTAGAAAAAAAGTGGATGATTTTGCCCAGATCCTTCAGGCAAATGACATCAGGGCTTTGCCCTATCACGCAGGAATGGACGCTGCCACACGCAGTTTCAATCAAGATTCCTTTTTGATGGAACAGGCCGAAGTGATCGTGGCTACCATTGCCTTCGGGATGGGGATTGACAAACCCGATGTGCGATACGTAATCCATTACGACATACCAAAAAGTCTCGAAGGATACTATCAGGAAACCGGGCGCTCCGGGCGCGACGGAGGCGAAGGCAAATGTATTGCTTTCTATTCCAATAAAGATTTACAAAAACTGGAACGTTTTATGCAAGGTAAACCCGTTTCCGAGCAGGAAATAGGAAAACAACTACTACTTGAAACAGCTGCCTATGCCGAAACTTCCGTGTGCCGGAGAAAAATGCTTTTGCATTACTTCGGTGAAGATTATAACGAACCAAATTGTGGAAATTGCGATAATTGTTTAAATCCAAAAATTAAAGTGGAAGCTAAAGAATTACTTGTCACCGTTTTAGAGGCCATATCTGTGTTGAAAGAAAAACACAAAGCCGATTATTTGACTAATTTTTTACTCGGAAAAGAGACATCCGAGATAGAGACGTTTGAACACAACGAACTGGAAGAATTCGGGTCAGGATCGGATGAAGAAGAGAGTACCTGGGAAACGGTCATTCGTCAGGCATTGCTTGACAATTATTTAAAAAAGGACATTGAAAACTACGGAATTCTAAAAATAACAAAAAAAGGAAAGGAGTTTCTGAAAAAACCGGTTTCATTTAAAATTACGAAAGAGGAGGATGAAGACGAAGCCGATATCGATGAACTGGAATCAGAAGAAGGTGTTATTACATCTGGTGGCGGAAATTTAGGTGCAGCCGATCCGGCATTGTTCTCGATGATGAAAGATCTAAGAAAGAAAATATCTAAAAAGCTCAATGTACCGCCATACGTCATATTCCAACCCGCATCTTTGGAAGCAATGGCTACCTCCTATCCTATTACACTGGAAGAGCTGCAAAACATTCCGGGTGTGGGATCTGGAAAAGCCAAAAGATACGGACAGGAGTTTATTGAACTTATTAAGAAGCACGTAGAAGAAAACGAAATTATACGTCCCGAAGATCTGCGGGTTAAGACAGTAGCCAACAAATCGAAGCTTAAAGTTTCCATAGTACAGGCAATCGATAGAAAAGTTGCACTCGACGATCTGGCTGAATCCAAAGGAATAGACTTTAATGAGATGTTATCGGAAGTTGAAGCCATAGTTTATTCGGGTACCAAAATAAATATCAATTATTTTCTGGAGGAAGTAGTGGATGTTGACGTGATCGACGATATTTACGAGTACTTCAGAGAAGCGGAGACCGATAATTTGGAGAAAGCCATGGATGAACTTCCGGACTATTCAGAAACCGAAATTCGTTTAGTTCGGATCAAGTTCTTCTCGGACATGGCAAACTAAGCATCTAAAAACTATTGCATCCGATTTACTGTTTATAAGTAATCGAAGGAAAATAAAAATGAAATATTTGCAAAATATAAACAGTCCGGCAGATCTCAAAAAATTAAACATAGGACAGCTCAACGATGTTTGTGCTGATTTAAGAGAATTCATTATTGATCAGCTCTCGAGCAATCCCGGACACTTTGCATCGAGTTTAGGGACTGTTGAACTTACTGTAGCACTTCATTATCTATATAACACTCCATATGATCGGCTTGTTTGGGATGTAGGCCATCAAGCTTACGGGCATAAAATTCTAACAGGCAGACGCGATATTTTTCACACCAACCGTAGACTAGGAGGCCTATCAGGTTTCACTAACCCCAATGAAAGTGAGTACGATACTTTTGCTGCCGGACACGCTTCCACATCTATCTCGGCAGCTCTTGGAATGGCTGTGGCAGCATCGCTTAACGGTGAAGAGGATCGCCGGGTAGTAGCCATTATTGGAGACGGTTCAATGACCGGAGGATTGGCTTACGAGGGGCTTAACAACGCTTGCTCCCAACCAAACAATCTACTTATCATCCTAAATGACAACGATATGTCTATCGATGGCAATGTAGGTGGGATTCAGGATTATTTGGTAAAAATGACCACATCTTCTCAGTATAATAAAATGCGGAGTAAGGTCTACCAATCCATCAAAAATAAAAAACTAATTTCTGAGGAAAAGAAAAATATCGTACTCCGTTTTAACAACAGCGTAAAATCTCTTATTACCCAACAACAAAATATGTTCGAGGGGTTCAATATCCGATATTTCGGGCCTGTTGACGGACACGACTTACCTGGGCTTATCCGCGTCCTGCGAAACATCAGGGACATGAAGGGACCAAGGTTGCTTCATATTAAAACCGTCAAAGGAAAGGGTTTTAAACCCGCGGAGAAAGCAGCTACCATCTGGCATGCCCCCGGATTATTTGATAAGGAGACCGGAGAACGCATTGTAAGGAACAAAATAAATCAACCTCAACTTTATCAGGATGTTTTCGGACATACATTGGTAGAAATGGCCGAGAAAAATAGAAAGATTGTCGGAATCACACCAGCTATGCCCACGGGATGTTCCATGACTTATATGATGCATAAATTCCCAAAAAGAGCTTTCGATGTAGGAATTGCCGAAGCACACGCTGTAACTTTTTCTGCAGGAATGGCCAAGGAAGGTTTTATTCCGTTTTGCAATATCTATTCTTCATTTATGCAACGCGCTTATGATCAGGTCATTCACGACGTGGCTTTACAAAACCTCAAGGTTATCATGTGTCTCGACAGAGCCGGGCTTGTAGGTGAAGACGGACCTACACACCACGGTGTTTTCGATTTAGCGTATTTCAGACCTATCCCTAATCTGGTTATCTCTGCTCCATTCAATGAGCACGATCTTCGCAATTTAATGTACACATCTGTTTATGGAAATGACGGACCGTTTGTAATCCGATATCCGCGCGGACAAGGCGAGATGGTTGATTGGCGAAACCAACCTCAGCTTATACCAATAGGTAAAGGTAAGAAACTGAAGAAAGGCAAAGATATTGCTCTGCTTTCCATTGGAACTATAGGCAACAGCGCTGTAAAAGCTATCGCACAGGCTGAAGAAATAGGGATTAGCGTGGCTCACTACGATATGCTTTTCTTGAAACCCATAGATAAAGAGATGCTTGGCAAGGTTGCCAAAAAGTTCAAATACATCATAACATTGGAAGATGGGGTAATTGAAGGAGGAATGGGAAGTGCTGTAATAGAATTTTTAGCCGATAGTGGATTTACGAATAACAGAGTTTTCAGGATAGGTGTCGAAGATGAATTTATCACCCACGGCCCGATGAAAGAACTGCATAAGGTGGCTAAAATCGATGAAGAAAGCATTTATCAAAAAATTATTGAAGTACATAGATTAAAGAAACAAGAATCTGAAGAAAATCATAACGGAAGTATTGTTGTTATTCAAGAACAAAACGATTTGAATAATTAAAAACGATAACAACTGTTTTTCTTATTAAATACCTTTAATGGAATCCAGGTATAACTTTAATAAACCATAACGGATGAAAATATTAATAGCCGGAGCAGGAGAAGTCGGAACCCATCTTGCAAAATTGCTCGGGCAGGAAAATCATGACATCACATTGATGGATAGCAGTAAAGAACGATTGATGACCGTTCGAGATAATGCTGAACTATTGACTTTCATTGGAAACTGTACATCATTGAAAGATCTTACCGAAGCCGGTGTAGCCGATTCCGATCTATTCATCGGTGTTACTCCCGAAGAGTCAAAGAATATAAATGCTTGTATGCTGGCTGCCAATCTGGGTGTAAAAAAAACGCTCGCACGAATAGATAATTACGAGTATCTTCTTCCTAAAAATGTGGAGTTCTTTGATAAATTGGGTATTCATTCGATGATTTATCCCGAAATGATGGCTGCCCGTGAAATAGTTTCTTCACTTAAGACTCCCTGGACAAGGGTTTGGTGGGAATTATCGAACGGATCAATTATACTTACTGCTGCTAAAATCAGATCAAACGCACCTATCGCTAATTGGTATCTTCGCGAACTTCCAAACGCGGGTAAAAAATTTCATATTGTGGTAATAAAACGTGGAAATCAAACATTAATCCCAAAAGGAAACGATCAGATTCTTCCAAACGATATTCTATATTTTACCACGCTGAGAAAAAATCTGGATGAGATGCCTGCTATTATGGGTAAAACGTCGTTCGAAACTAAAAATGTGATGTTTATGGGTGGAAGCAGGATTACAATGAGGGCCATACAATATCTTCCGTCAAACATAAATATTAAAATAATAGAGCAGAACCGGGAAAGAGCTGAAAAGTTGGTTGAAATTTCACCATCCAATGTAACTATATTTTTAGGCGATGCACGTGATGCAGAATTATTGCTGAGTGAAGGCATTTCCGAAATGGATGCTTTTATTGCACTTACGGGGAACTCAGAAGCCAATATACTCGGGTGCATGATGGCAAAACAATACGGTGTGAAAAAGACCATTGCCGAAGTGGAGAATATCGACTATATTCCCATGGCAGAACGCTTTGATATTGGCACTGTTATCAACAAAAAACTACTGGCAGCAAGTAAGATATACGAACTTCTGCTCAGGGCTGATGCTTCAAATATAAAATGTCTCACATTCTCAAACGCCAACGTGGGAGAAGTTATCGCTAAGCCCAATTCGAAGGTGACCAAAAAACTAATCAAAAACTTAAATTTGCCATCCGACATGACGCTTGGCGCACTTATACGAAACGGTGAACCTATGCTCATAGACGGTGATACGCTTATAGAACCGTACGATCAAGTGATGGTATTTTTTATGAATACATCGTTGAAAAGTATCGAAAGTTTTTTTAATTGATGTTTTAGATGTTTCACTTATTTCAACATAACCCAGAAAACCAAAGTTCTATTTGTTTATTTTTCTCTTTGCCTAAGGGCAAATCTTCTGTTTATGAACGTAGTGAAAAATCAGCCTACACCTTAATTTAAACACCGAAGCATTAATGCGGAACTTCAACTATCAGTTTGTATTTAGCAGCATAGGTTTAATTTTGATGATCGAATCATCATTTATGCTGGTTTCTGCATTCGTCGGTGAAGTTTATCTGGAATCTTCTGTTTACAGTCTCTATATATCTTCGTTAATTACCTTCATCTCTGGACTTTCGTTGTTTTTAATTGGGAGGAAGAGACGCAAAGGTAAACGAATATCACAACGGGAAGTATATCTTACCGTAACTCTTGTATGGGTTTTAATGGCACTTTTTGGCACACTACCCTTTCTGATTGGCGGCGCAGTACCCACTTTTACCGATGCTTTTTTTGAAAGTGTTTGCGGATTTACCACTACCGGGAGTTCCACTCTACTTAATATAGAGGCCTTTCCAAAATCGTTGCACTTTTGGCGAAGTTTTACCCAATGGATAGGAGGTATAGGGATTATCATCTTCGTGATGTCTTTTTTACCGATGTTTGGCGGCAGTTCCTATCATTTTTATAATGCCGAAGCAACCGGAATTTCCAAAGAGCAATTACGACCGCGTATCAGCGACATCACCCGGAATATGTCCATTACATATTTGGGATTAACCGTAGTTGGATTTCTTTTGCTGTGGGCAGGTCCCATGGATGCTTTTGATGCAGCCTGCCATACTTTCACCAGCATTTCTACCGGAGGATTCTCTACAAAACAAGCCAGTATTGCACACTTTAATTCTGCTTACACTGAATATGTGATAATATTTTTGATGTTTACAGGTGGCATAAGATTTCTGTTATTATTTAATCTGTTCCGACATTTTTCAGGTAAAATTTTTAAAGATGAAGAGTTCTTGTGGTACTCCTTCATGATACTCGGCTTTACATTCATAATTACCATTGCTTTGTATGTAGAAGGCAACGTGTTGGGATCAGCTGAAAACACCATCAGAACAGTTCTTTTCCAAGTTGTTGCGGCAATTACTACCACCGGATATGCTACTACTGATTTTTTACGATGGGGACAATTTTATTGGTTCCTTTTCCTCGCTATGGTTCTGTTTTGTGGCAGCGAAGGCTCAACATCGGGTGGGATGAAAATATCACGATTAATCATTCTGGTGAAAAACACAAGAGTAGTATTCCGTCGTCAGGTACATCCGCAAGCGTTGTATATGGTGAAGATAAACGGACAGGTTTATTCAACTGCTGTAGTTGAAAAAGTGCTTGCTTTTGTTTTTCTTTATCTGACCATCATTGGATTAAGTGCTATTATATTGAGTTTTACCGGCATGTCGTTTGATGAATCTATTGGAACAGCGGCTTCAAGTATGAGTAGTTATGGGTTTGGGCTGGGAGATTTCGGCCCGTCAGGAAACTTTTCTACCGCTACTGATTTCGCTAAATATTTTTTATCTTTCCTTATGATTGTTGGCCGGTTAGAAGTATTTACAGTGCTTTCACTATTTACGGCAAGTCTATGGAAAAAGTGATTTAAAATTACTGCTGTTGCGTTAATAATTAAGAATTATTTGGGAATAACTTATATTGT